>Ga0209148_1000606_pt1 | contig 32129 bp, 22 predicted proteins | sample AraplaCol_mMF_r2_2_FD_184288 | JGI IMG/M metagenome (GOLD analysis project Ga0209148, IMG submission 184288) | Arabidopsis root microbial communities from North Carolina, USA - plate scrape CL_Col_mMF_r2 (SPAdes) (version 2) | ecosystem: Host-associated > Plants > Roots > Endosphere | place... | reverse complement strand
CATGCCGAGGCCGGCGGAGATCGAGGTCGAGGAGTGTGCGGCGCCGAACGGATCGTAATCGCTTTCCGAGCGTTTGGTGAAACCGGAGAGGCCGCCGCCGGTGCGCAGCGTGCGGATGCGGTCGCGGCGCCCGGTGAGGATCTTGTGCGGATAGGCCTGATGGCCGACGTCCCAGATCAGCCGGTCACGCGGCGTGTCGAAGACGTAATGGATCGCGGTGGTGAGCTCGACCACGCCGAGGCCCGCGCCGAAGTGACCGCCGGTCACCGAGACGGCATCGATCGTTTCCTGCCGCAACTCGTCGGCGACCTGGCGAACCTGCTCGACCTTGAGCTTGCGCAGGTCTTCCGGCGTCCGGATGGTGTCGAGAAGCGGCGTTTTACTGTATGCGTTCACGGCGATTTCCAATTTGTCAGCGCCGGAAGGTCATTCCGGTGCGCGATGGGTTTGCACAATATCGGCGCAGCGCGAGTCCTTAAACCGTCGGAGCCACCTGCATGGGGCACAGCCCCGTCTTCAAGCTTAGGTGAGCTTAAGTGCGCTCCGGTTCAGTCTCTGTGATCCCTGTCACGTAGATCGGCTTCGTCCGTCCCAGCCAATTTCATCAGCGATTTGAGGCACTTGACATCGAAAATTGGTCCCCACGTCAAGGCTAACAAAAAGCCACACTGCGCGCAGCTTTACACCAAAGCTTTGGCCAAAGCCAACCCACAGGGCCGATTACGGGTATGCAGGTGCAACCGGCGGGCCAATTTGGTTAATCGCGGCGCCAGCGGGAAAGTTCCAATCCTGCCCGGTTCCTTGGCAGGATTCTTTGCGAAATAACAGCCTTTTTGAGCCAGATTCACGGCGCCACGGGCGCGGAACAGGAAATTTCCTCAACACCGCCGTCGGGGGTGAGCCGGCCGGATCAGGCACACAGGGGCGTGCGATCCTGAAAAAAACTGAGACGTCCGACGCCGGGGACGGGCAGCTCTGGATGGCGCCCTACTGCACGTCCAGTGGCGCCGTGCCGGCGGCCTGGCCACTGGCATCGGTGGTGATCTTGTCGACGCGCGCCTCGGCCTGGCGCAACAGCTCCTCGCAGCGCCGCTTCAGGGCTTCGCCGCGCTCATAGATCGTGACGGATTCCTCGAGCGGCACCTTGCCGTCCTCGAGCCGCTTCACGATCGTTTCGAGTTCCTCGATCGCGCGCTCGAAGGTGAGCCTGGAGACGTCGATTTGGGTGTTTTCGGCCATATCCGTTTCCGATTGCCCGATTCGCTTCTTTTGGAAAACAGCAGAGTTTTGCGGGCTTAATGTGGCGGGTCTCTCAAGCGCCCATCAGGGCGCCGACATGCGCCGTAACAGATTCTTTCAGTCCTTGCAGGTCGTAGCCGCCTTCGAGCACAGAAACAACGCGGCCGCCTGCCGACTTGTCGGCGAGGTCCATCAGCTTGCGCGTGACCCAGGCATAATCCTCCGCGCGCAAATTCAGCGAGGCCAGCGGATCGCGGAAATGCGCGTCGAAGCCGGCGGAGATGATGAGCAGTTCGGGGCTGAATTTCTCCAGCCGCGGCAGGATCAGATTCTCGAACGCGGAGCGGAATTCGGGGCCGCCGTCTTCGGAGGCCAGCGGCGCGTTGACGATGGTGTCGTGATCGCCGCGCTCGCCCTTGGCGCCGGTGCCCGGAAACAGCGGCATCTGGTGGGTCGAGCAGTACATCACCGTCGGGTCCGACCAGAAGATGTCCTGGGTGCCGTTGCCGTGATGGACGTCGAAATCGACGATGGCCGCGCGCTTGATGCCGTATTTGCGCTGCGCATGGCGCGCGGCGATCGCGACATTGTCGAAGAAGCAAAAGCCCATCGGCTTGCCGATCTCGGCGTGATGACCGGGCGGGCGCACCGCGACGAAGGCGTTGCGGTGCTCGCCATTCATCACCGCCTCGGTCGCCGCCACTGCGCCGCCGACACCGCGCATCACCGCTTCCCACGTACCGGGGGACATCGAGGTGTCGCCGTCGAGATAGACCTGGCCGCTGCTCGGCGCGACATGGCGCAGCTCGGTGACGTAATGCTCGTTATGGCAAAGAGTAACGAGATCGAGATCGCCCTCGGGCGCCAGATCGCGCGCCAGGAACTGGAAGCGCTCGGCCGACAGCGCTTCCTCCACCGCACGCAGGCGGTCCGGGCGCTCGGGGTGGCCCGGCGGCGTGACGTGGTCGAGGCAGGCCTTGTGGGAAAGGAGAAGCGTGCTCATCAGGTCGGCCTCGCTGGGAACGAACTCTCGACGTCGCTTGGCGCATCCGGCGCCAAAACGCAATGCAAAACCCAATCTAGGCGTTCCGCAGCGAATGGCAAAGGGCCGCCCCGTTCCGGCCCGCTTGATCCAGATCAATTGACGCGCAGGATGCGGGTGGGCGGCAACGGGCCGATCGGACCATGCGCCTTAAAGAAGGCAAACAGCGCGTCGGAATCGTAACCGCCATATTGCGGCGAGGTGCCCTGTTTGGCGACGGAAAAACCATCGCCCCCGACCGCCAGATAGTCGTTGAGGGTGACGCGATAGCCGGTCGCCGGCTCGATCGGCCTGCCGTTGAGCGTCATCGTGTCGGCCATGATGCGCTCGCCGGATGGCTTTGACGCATCCCAGCTATAGCTGAATCCGATCGAGACCTGGAGGATTCGCGGCCGCTTCGGATCGAGCCATTGCTGCTCGAGCATATCCTTGAGCTGACTGCCTGTGAGCGTCATGGTGACAAGGCGGTTGCGGAATGGCTGGCTTGCGAACAGCTCGCCGTAGGACACCGCGCCATTCTCCTTCGGGATGAGATCCGTGCGGATGCCGCCGGGATTGGTCAGCGCGATGACAGCGCTGCCGTCCTTGGCATCCTTCGTCGCGGCGAGCTGTGCATCCGCGACGATGTCGCCGAGCGCGCTTTCGCCGGCCTCGTTCGGAACGCGCGACAGGGTCTGCGTCACCGATCCGGCCGGGCGATTGGCAATCGGCGCCGAGAGCTTGTCATAGGCGTCGATCAGCGCCGTTTGCTCGGGATCCCTGGCGAGTGAGGCGTTGGCGACGATGACGTTCTCGGCCTTGGCGCTGACGATGTCACGGGTTGCAGGATCAAGCTTGAGGTCGATCGCGGTCACCAGCGTGCCGTATTTGTCGCCGCTGGTGACGAGCCGCCCGTCGATGTCGCAGACATAGGCGCGGTGCGTGTGACCGCTGACGACGACATCGACGGCGCGGTCGAATTTTTTGACAATGTCGACAATCGGCCCGGTAATGGCGGGGCATTCGTTGTAATCGCCGGCGGGCTCACCGCCCTGGTGGATCAGCACCACGATCGCCTCGACGCCCTTCGCCTTCAGTTGCGGCACCAGCGCATTCACCGTCTCTGCTTCATCGCGAAATTCCAGTCCCGCGATGCCCTTGGGCGAGACGATGCCGGCGGTCTCCTTCAAGGTCAGCCCGATGAAGGCGACCGGGATGCCCTCGAATTCGCGGATCTCGTAGGGCGGCAGCACGCTCTTGCCGGTCGCGGTCTCGACGGTGGACGCCGCGAGATAGTGGAATCTGGCGCCGGTGAAAGCATGCGGCCCCTGGCAGCCATCTTCCGGATGACAACCGCCATTCTGCATCCTCAGCAGCTCGGTCTTGCCTTCGTCGAATTCGTGATTGCCGACCGAGGTGATCGCAAGCCCCATCATCGAGAGCGATTCGACCGAAGGCTCGTCATGAAACATCGCCGACAGGAATGGGCTCGCCCCGATCAGATCGCCGGCGGCGACGAAGATGGTGTTCTTGTGCCCCTCGCGGAGTTGCTTGACCAGCGTTGCCATGTACTCGGCGCCGCCGGCGGCCACCATCACCTTCTTGGTCTTGTCCTCAGGGTCGTTGATGCGGATGCCGCCCGGCGGCGGACGAAGGTTGCCATGGAAATCGTTGATCGCGAGAATCCGCAGCTCGACGGGCGCTGCGGTCTGTGCAGCGGCGGGCAGGGTGAGAAGCGCGAGCGAAAGCGTGGCAAGGATCGATGGGTATCGCATGGAACAAGATTAGTCGTATCCCGCGAAGATTTCACGAAGCTTTGTCGTGAACGTGCCCCGCTTTCTTCCTTCTCCCCTTGCGGGAGAAGGTGGCGCGAAGCGCCGGATGAGGGGTTCGATCGGCGAACTCAGACGGAGCGAGGCGCGTCCGCGGAAGCAACCCCTCACCCGTCTCGCCGCTTCGCGGTAAGCCACCCTCTCCCACAAGGGGCGAGGGAAGAATCACCGCTTCTTCCTGTTCGCAAACGCATTGAACGCGGCGATCGCCTCATCCGATTTCAGCCGCTCGCCGAACAGATGTCCTTCCTGGTCGATGCGGCGGGTGAGCTCTTCCGGCCGGGTGCGCAGCAATTTGCGTGAGGTTGCGACGGCCTCGGCCGGCAGCCGGCAGATCTCGCGCGCGACCTTGCGGGCCTCGACCTCGGTATGTCCCGGCGAGACTACGGTGTTGACGAAGCCGGCGGCATGGGCCTCAGCAGCGGTGAAGCTGCGGCCCATCACCAGCATGGCGAAGGCGCGCTGGTAACCCATGGTGCTCGGCATCAGGAGGCTGGCGGCGCCGACCGGAACGAGCCCGAGATTGATGTAGGGCGCCGAGAAGGTCGCGGCGTTGGAGGCGAGCACATAGTCGCAGTGAAACAGCATCACGGTGCCCATGCCGATCGAGGCGCCGTCCACGGCTGCGATGATCGGCTTGACGTTGAGCGCCAGCGAATAGAGAAATTTGGCACCGTCCGACAACGTCTCCGGGCGGGCCGTGTCGGCATGCAAGAAGTCGTCGATGTCGTCGCCGGCGGTGAACACGCCGGAGCCCCCGGTGATGATCATACAGCGGATATCGGGATTGTTCTGGGCGGTGTCGATCGCCCGGCTCATCTCGCGATACATGTGCTGTGTGATCGCGTTCTTCTTGCCGGGACGGCGCAGGGTGATGACGCGCGTGCCGCGCTCGTCCGCGACGATGATATTGCCGTTCGGCATGAGCACTCCCTGCGGTCACCGCGGCGGCTGCCGTCGGCGAGTCTTGCAGAGGTCAGCCTACATGATCCCTCAGGCGTGCCAATCCTGCGGCTCAATCATTTCGGCAGTGATGCCGTTGAGTGGTTGCATGACACCCGCCGGACGGCTGCATTCGTCGGGGGAACAACCTGCATCCAAGGCTGAATCGCGTCTCCTGCGACGATTTGCGCATTGCAACAATTGGCTACAACGTTTCATTTGAAAAACCGGTGGTTGTACGTCACGATCAGCCCTCTCGTTCCATCAGGCTGATATGTGACGATGATTGCCGCAACTGACGTTGACGAGTCCTCGCTGCGTTACCGCGGCTGGCGCGTGGTGCTGGCCTGTTTCCTGATGGCCTTCTTCATGTTCGGCTTTGGCCTCTACGGCCAGGGCGTGTATCTCGCCGAGCTCCAGCGCGCTCATGGCTGGCCCGGCACGCTGGTGTCCTCGGCCAGCACCTTCTCGTTTCTGCTGAGCGCCGTCCTCGTGATCTTTACCGATGATCTGCTCGTTCGCATCGGGCTGCGCGCGCTGATCCTGTGCGGGCTTGCGGCACTTGGCGCATCGACCGCGCTCTTGGGGCTGATGCAGTTGCCCTGGCAGCTCTATCTTGCCTATGCGCTGATGTCGGTCGGCTGGACCGGAATGGGCTCGGTGGTGATTGCCACCGTGTTGAACGTCTGGTTCGAGCGACGGCGCGGGCTCGCGCTCAGCCTCGCCTTCAACGGCGCAACCTGCGGCGGCATCATCCTCGTTCCGGTCCTGCTGGCGCTGAGCAGCAGTATCGGTTTTCGTTCGGCGATGCTGGCGGCCACCCTCGTCATGGTGGTGCTGGTGTTGCCTGTGGTTGTCATCTTCACGAGCTGGCAGGTCGACGGGGCGCTGAGTTTGGCGGGGCGCGTCCCCGGCGGCGGCAAGGTCGCGCGCCATTCGCGCCGGGCGCTGCTTGCCAATGCGTCATTCTGGACCATGGTGCTGCCGATCGCGATCGCGCTGCTGGCGCAGATGGGATTCATCATCCACCAGGTGACGTTTCTCGAACCATTGATCGGCCGCGCCAGTGCCGGCCTTGCGGTCACCATCATGGCGGCGATGGCGGTGATCGGCCGGCTCACGCTGGGCCTGTTCGTCGACCGGCTCGATCCGCGGCTCGCCTGCGCGGCCTCGATGATGAGCCAGGCGGCGGCGCTGCTCGTGCTGCTGCAAAGCCAGAGCCCGATCGTGCTGCTGTTGTGCTGCGCGGTCTATGGCTTCTCGATCGGCAACATGATCACGTTTCCGCCCCTGATCATCCAGCGCGAGATCGGCAGCGCGGCGTTCGCGGCCGCGATGGGGCTGGGGACGTCGATCAGCGGCATCGTCAGCGCCTTCGGCCCCGGCATCGTCGGGCTCGTACGCAGCGCCAGCGGCGACTACTCCATGGCATTTGCGATGTGCGTGGCGCTCGATGTCGTCGCGGCCGGCATCGTGCTGTGGCGGCCGGGGAAGAGGGCGGAGGTCTTGCGAGATCTATCGTCTGAGCAGGATCGTAGGGTGGGTTAGCCGAAGGCGTAACCCGCCACTGTCTCCGGACATAAAAGCGGTGGGTTACGCCGAGCAGATGAACGTCGTGCATCTGCAGGGCTAACCCACCCTAAATGTCCTCGCTTACCCCAGCAGCACCGCATCCGCTGCCGCGACCGACTCCGCGCTTTCAGTGACGGTGCGCTCGAGCGCGCCTGCCTGCACACTGATGTTCTCGGCGAAGAAGCGCGCGAGCGAGACGTAGCGCTGCGCATCCGCAATGCCGTCACTCTTCGCGGCAAGCGCCTCGGAGGCCAGCATGCAGCCGCCGAGCGTCGCGCCGAACTGCTGCAGATACGGCGTCGCGCCGGCGAGCGCCTCGTTCGGCGCTGAGCTGACGCGCTCCAGCAGCCATTTGCTGGTGCGCGTCAAGGCCTCCAGCGCGTCGCGCAGCTTCACGCCCGTGGTGCCGAAGGCGGGATCGTTGGAGGCCTCGACCTGCTTGACCGTGGCGGCGAGCTCGTCGAGCAGCGCCCACACCGACGCGCCGCCATTGGCGGCAAGCTTGCGCGTGACGAGATCGATCGCCTGGATGCCGTTGGTGCCCTCGTAGATCGCGGTGATGCGCGCATCGCGATAATGCTGCGCGGCGCCGGTCTCCTCGATGAAGCCCATGCCGCCATGCACCTGCACGCCGAGATAGGCGACCTCGTTGCCGATATCGGTGGAATAGCCCTTGGCCATCGGCGTCAGCAGTGCCGCGCGGGCGGCGGCATCGGCGCGCACCTTCGGGTCTTTGGCGCGCATGGAGACGTCGAGTGCGACCGCGGTGGCATAGCAGATCGTGCGCGCGGCGGCGGTCTGGGCCCGCATCCGCATCAGCATGCGCTTGACGTCGGGATGCACGAAGATCGCATCCGAGCCGTCGCCCTTCTTGCCGACGGCGCGACCCTGCTTGCGCTCCTGCGCATAAGACAGCGCCAGCTGATAGGCGCGATCGGCGACGCCGACGCCTTCGAGGCCGACGCCGAGACGGGCCTGGTTCATCATCGTGAACATGCAGCGCATGCCCTGATTCTCTTCGCCGATCAAAAATCCGATCGCGCCGCCATGGTCGCCCATGGTCATGGTGCAGGTTGGGGATGCGTGCATGCCGAGCTTGTGCTCGACGCCCGAGGCAAAGATGTCGTTGCGCGCGCCCAGCGAGCCGTCTTCATTGACCATGAATTTCGGCACCAGGAACAGCGAGATTCCCTTGGTGCCGGCGGGCGCATCGGGCAGGCGCGCCAGCACGAAATGCACGATGTTATCGGTCATGTCGTGCTCGCCATAGGTGATGAAGATCTTCGTCCCCTTGATGCGATAGGTGCCGTCGGCCTGCTTTTCGGCGCGGGTGCGCAAGGCGCCGACATCGGAGCCGGCCTGCGATTCGGTCAGTTGCATCGTGCCGGTCCATTCGCCGGTGACGAGCTTTTCCAGATAGATCTTTTTCAGCTCGTCGCTGCCATGCGCGTCCAGTGCCTCGATCGCGGAGGCCGTCAGCAGCGGACAGAGGCCGAACGCGACGTTGGCGGCGCTCCAGATCTCGGTGCAGGCGGCGTTGATGGCCATCGGCAGGCCCTGGCCGCCAAAGTCTTCGGGGCCCGAGACCGCGTTCCAGCCGCCGTCGGTCCAGCGCTTGTAGGCGTCCGGCCAGCCCGGCGCGGTCGTGACCTTGCCGGCATCGAGCTTGATGCCGTGCTCGTCGCCGACCTTGTTGAGCGGCGCCAGCACGTCGGTTGCGAACTTGCCGGCTTCCTCGAGCACGGCGGCGACGATATCGCCGTCGAAATCGCCGTAATGGCCGGCTTCCATCGCGGCCTTGAGGCCGGCGCCGTGGTTGAGCGACAGCAGCATGTCAGAGATCGGCGCGCGGTAGGTCATGGCTCACTCCCCGTGGACATCATTGCCGCCGTATTCCCATGAAATGGCTGAGGTCTCAATGGGCGCGATACGGGACCGCATCGGGCCTTTGCCCCCGCCTATATTAAGGTGTGGCGCGACCGCGCCCCGGGCGGTGGTATTTTGCCCCTCCAGGCGGTTGAAATGCCGCGCCGCACCCTATAGACCGGCTGCGACCAAAGGGAATCTGCGGGTGCCAGCGTCCGCCGTTCCCCGCGTCGCCTGATGGGGCGTAGCCAAGCGGTAAGGCAGCGGATTTTGATTCCACTTGGAATGGCCGCGTTTGCGCAGTTTCGCGCTACCAAATTCTACGAAACCTCAACAAATACAGGCGAACTCTGCAAATCCTTGCCAGCAATTCTAGCGTAGAGCGCTTCGCAAAAATTTCCGTTTAGTTTCAAGGACTACCAAGCACTCGCGGTGGCTCCACGCAGCATGGACGCAGCATGAGAGGTCACTATGCGATCTCGGCCATAGGCGCCGCTCCAGTTCGAATCGCTGGCTAGGTGTACTGTTTGGCTTTCTGCGCCTGGCCGGGCGATCGCGCGATGGAACAGCATTGAGTCTTTAATCCGACATGTCGAAGACACGAAACAATCACTACGTACCTCAATGGTACCAGGAGGGATTCTTCGAACCTGGCAAGAACACGCTAGCTTATCTGGATCTCTCGCCGAAGCGGGATACCCTTCCCGACGGACGGGTGATCACGCACCGGGAGCTATTCGACGCACCTACGTCTAGAGCTTTCCACCAATACGATCTCTATTCCACATTCTTCGGCACGTCAGTTAACGATGAGATCGAGCGCTTCTTATTCGGCGACATCGATGCAAGAGGTTCTAAAGCCATTAGGGCCTACTCTGGCACCGATGTAAGCGAGTGGCACCATCATTTTCAGACGCTTTTTGAATATATCGACATCCAAAAGATCCGGACTCCGAAGGGTCTTGACTGGCTGAAGGCGCAGTACCCCGCGCTGACACAAAACGAGCTGATGTTTGAGATGCAGGGCATCCGAGCGATGCACTGTACTCTCTGGACAGAAGGCGTGCGCGAGATCGTTTCAGCTGAATATTCTGAGGTAAAATTCATCGCTAGCGACCATCCGGTGACGGTCTACAATCATGCCGGCTCGCCAGATGCATTGATATGCCAATATCCTCACGACCCATCGATCGCCTTAAAGGCATCGCAAACAATTTTTCCACTGACGCGGGATTTTTGCTTAATTCTGACGAACCTAGAATATGCCCAAGACCCGGCAACGAGCCCACTCGAAAAGCGCACCTTCGCTCGCAATTTCAGACCTTCCATGGTCCGAACTGATGCTTTTATCCGTGAGCGAAAATTATCCTCGGTCGAAGTTAGTCACATAAATAGAATCATCAAATTGCGCGCGAGGCGATATATCGCCGCCGGGCGTAAGGAATGGCTCTATCCCGAACGTGTTGTCCAAGCATCGTGGGCGGACATGCGCGACACCCTTCTGCCTCACAAACATGAGCTCTATCGCTTCGGAGGGGAAATATTCGCCCGATACGAGGACGGGCATGTCTACTATCAAGACCAGTACGGTCGTACCGAAAAGCCGCGTGAATTCCTGATCAAGGGGCCGCCCGATGGGCCTTCACGTTCGAAGGATATGTGCGGGTGTGGCTCTGGCTTTCGTTTCAGTGATTGCTGTCAAGATCGGTCGCCCGAACTCCGTCCATCGTGGGACGAGGCCAGTATTCGCGAGCGCAATCTGATGCTCCACAATGCCATCGTCAACGTGTTGAAACTGAAGGACGGTAGGGATTGGGCGACGGTTCGACGAGAAATGACCGACGAGCAGATCGCAGAGGTATATCACTTATTCGAAGGTCTCTGGCCGTTGGAGACTGACCTTTTGCGTCTTTTGCCGAAGCCGGACGGTAAGCCGCGCGCGATCTATACGGGGTCAATCCATCCTTTGGCGATAACAGATTTTGCGCTGGGCGCATCGCTTTATTTCGGACCGGTTCTGATCCAGCACCCGTTCCTGCATGCCGGCATCATTCGACCGAAGTACAACCCTGTCAAAAATCCCAAAATCTATCGACAGGAATTTCTCAAGGCGGTGGTCTTCTTTTTCAAGGTGCTGCCGCTTGTCGAGTGTGGCCTCATCAATTTGGTTCCCGATCCAGGCTATTTCAACGCGCATCTGCGCGAGCAGACGTTTGCCATGGCGAAGCTACGTGCGGGCGAAATCAAAATTGCTCCGCAGCATACGGATCGCATGCATCGGCTTGCGCAGGACGATTTTCAACGAAGCCTGCTTTCGCTCTCCCCGGATGCGTTGCGTAGCCAACTCATGCGGGCCGGCGCACCACGTCCAGAAAACGTGACTATGGACGATGTGATGCGCTACATTGATCGTCTCAAGAACGATGATCCTCTAGCGGTCTTGCAGGACGGCACTCTCGACGGCGGCAAAGACGGCGGGCAATTCGACGTTTTGAAGTTAGCGCCTAACTTCGAAATGACACTGTATTTAGCGCAGGCGACCGGCTCAGTCATTATTACAGATGATCAATTCCGTTGGGCGGAGATCTTGCGGACGGTCTCACGGAGGCGCGACGGGCAGCCTGCTGTACCTGCGTTCGCAAACAGACTCGCCGCGTCAACGTTTCGCTTTCCTCAATGGGCTAACGATGTCGAAGATTTGGCTTCGAAGGACACTCTACGAGCTTATCCGACCTTGATAGGAAGCCTTTGCAAGTACCAGTCAAAGATTGGCACAACCGGCCGCAAGCCCAACGTGGAGGCCAGCATCGCAGCTCGGTTCAGTCGAGTGCATGAAGAAGCTCAGAAGTCGATCCAAAAGGCTCAGATACCGACAAAGACGGCACAAATCGTGTGTCAGGCGCCAGTCGGTGGTATTCAGGACAACACGATCAATCGCCTCCTCCTGATGTCCAGCGCTGAGCGATATCTCTCGAACGTGCCGATGGCTTTTTTCATTCAAGAGAAGGCTGAACCCTAGCGAGTTGATTTGTACAAACCTCGGAATGGAATTGCTGTAACATGCCCGCAGTAAGGCTGGCGAAGCTCAGATTCATCGTCGAGGAGATGGTGCTTGCGCGCCATCTCGCATTGCATGCACCCGATTCCTTCGATGCTCGCACACTCGCGCGACATATCCTGATACGAGCTCGCGATTTTATCGAGCACGCGCGCGGGCTTCGGCGGCCATTAAACCAAGCGGGGTTCGACACAGCGGGCTTTCATCGAACGAAAGAAGCCTACGCCACCTATTTCGACGAATACTTTAAGATCGTGCGAGATCGGCTGGGTGCTCATCTCCAGGACTTTGACTTCAGTGAACGACTGGAGCTTTGGGCAGATATTGAAATCAGCAAGGTCAATTTCTTCGTCGACGGAGCAAGGGAGATTTATGAGGGGTTGGCTGCCCTGAATGTGCCCGGTTACGTACCGTATGCTGATCCTCCGGAATTGACTGATGCGACGCTGAGAGAAGCGCTTCTGGCCTTTCAAAGGTCAAAAAAGGATGTCAGCGGCGTCGAGCTTGGCGTTGATCCGCTGGCGATGGCTCGCGATAACACGTCAGCCTCCCTCAACCTAACCCCCGTCCATTCACGCGCGGGACAGCTTGCACTCATTCGCCGTTGGATCGGCATGCAAGAGGAACTCTACAAAAAACTAGATGTCTACCCTCGGATCGTAAGAATACTCAAAGCTCGTATCATCACCGATATCGTCAGCTTCTGCGATTGTCTTGTCACACGTAGTGTGGCTGTCGGCGCGCCCCAAGAAATGGATGGTCTGGATCGGCTCGTCGCGGCAGAGCATCAATCTGCCGCTCCGATACTCGAGTTTGTGACGGCGTCGCATTTTGAAATTGAACTTAAGGCGGCTCGTCAGATCCGCGATAAGATAGGAGCGCATCTCGAAATTGACGAAACATGTGCTTTGGAATCTCTCCTCAGCACTCTCGATGCGTACGACTTTAACGACGGCCTAGCGTTCTATAAGCGTGCCTTGGCCGCCTTCATCAAGCTTTGCCATTCGGTGATCTTTCTGAAGCTGTATGCTGCAGATGGCAGACGTATCTACGGTGTTCTCGGCGGCGACCGTCACGCCGTCCCCTTTTCTGGGGAAGCGCTTCCGCCTCCCCAACGGCCGCTCGCGCCTCCTTTAGATGATGAAGGAGCCTACCGCCGCAATTTGGATCGTTGGCTGGACGGTGATGAGACTCAAAGAGAAGAGGCCCGTCAGTTCTTCTGGAATGCCCTTCTAGGTTCGGAGGTCGTCGAACCGATTGAAGAAATAGAGGACCTCGGTTCGGGAAGCCGTTTCCTGGCCAAGCATCTTCGGAAAGCCCATGCATTTCTTTCGTCGGCTCTCGTCATGGACCACCTGAGCGATGCTGATTTCGCAGGAACGCTTGACCTCATAGTCTCCTGCCGGAACGGAGACCCATATCCGCTGGCAGAGCTGCTTGTGCGTCAAGGGGACGGGCTGAATGTGTTCAGGCAGTCTCTTATCTGTTATGCACTTGGTGAGATTGGGAGCTCGCCGCACGCTTCTGTAACCGCCTTCTTGACTGTCCGCGCGACGTCGCCGGCATGGGGCATGCGCTTGCCGGCAACACTTGCGCTGTTCAAGACGTTTGTGAGATCGGAAGGTCTCCTCCGCGCTAACAACAAAGGGAGGACGCCAGCTGATTTTGGAAGTGTGGTCGATGGTCTCACTTCATCAATGAGCGAGCCAGAACTCCTTATCTGCCTGCTGGCTTTCTCGAGCGTTCTCTGCGGACAAGGACTGAACTTCTTTCTCAAATGGTTCGAACCCGATTACAAGCGCCTTCAGGGTCGCGTGGAAGCACTTTGCCTGCCTTATCTAAAGGACAACCCAACGGGCGAGAAGGCAAAGCTATTAAAGCAGCTAATCGACAGCTACGACTATGTCGGTGTCGCACTTTTGATCGCGACAGAGCTAGAAAATGATCCCCGAAAACTCCTTAGGGACGGCCTTCTAGATTGCTGCTGTCGAGGTGAGGTGATCGCCGCCGCTCACGATCAGGCGGGCCGCCATCTTGCGATGTGTTTCTATGTGAAGAAGGACCACGCTCGTGCCCTTGCGATCGCCAGCCATATTGCAGCTCGCAACCCTGATCAGATCGCCGCACAGATTCTCGTGGCGCAGATTCAGGGCGATATGCCGGGCGCAGAAGATGAGGCGAAACAGAAGATTGCTCAAATCCGGCGCGTATACAAGCTAACTTCGGTTCAAGAGGATGCGTTGCAGCGGGTTGAACAAGAGATAGCACGACGCCGGACAGGCGTATAAATCCAACCTTAGCTGATATCGGAGCTTCGCTCCTTGTACCGTGCCCCGCGCACACGAGTGGGAGGAGGAACACTGTCTTTTGGATATAGCACTCTCGCCTTCCTGCGTGTGGAGACATCGAGGATCGGGTACTCCGTTATTTCCCAGGAGAAGAGCCGCCTGCCAAGAAGGAAGTGGCTATCCTTTCTCGTTCGGACTACAATTGGAATAGTGCGGGCAAATGGATATATCTTGACCACTTGCGGAGCGCCGCCAATCGCACGTAGACCTCCCGTGTCGGGCTCACGCAAAAGGGCTTGCAGCGCTTCCACCGGTTCGTAGTCCCATTCAAGTACGATTTTACTGTTTTGCTTCTGGGATGGAGCCGGATAACGCTTTTGCAGAATGCCCGTTAGTTTCTCAAAATATTCTGCTTTGTAATCACCAATAAAGAAGAGGTCTGCTTTCGGTGCCGCGCGCCAGGGATGCGGGAGCTTAACACCGAGGCGATGAAATCTAAATCGACAGCCGGGCTCCAGCTTGAAGATGCCGATATGAGCCTTTGCGAACCGCCAAGACCATCCAGCAAAGAGAATGTTCGTTCCTTCTAGATCGGCTGCTTTTTCCGCGGCTGGCAATTTCCATGCATCGATCATGTTGTTGAGCATCTTCTCGATGTACCCGGTCAGGCTCGTGACATCTTGACCGCGGGAGCTCGTCCTCAGATGGTTGTCGAGCGCTACACTCACCTGCACAAACAGCGGATACGCAATCTGCGCATCGCCACAAAACGAAAGGCAACAGTCTCCCCTGCTTAGCTGGTAGATTTTTTGCGCCTGATCCATCGGACCACGAGCTCTGAGGCGACTGTCCGACGCGACGACGATTTCAGGTGGTGTAAGGTGATGTCTTACCCACGCTACAGTGATCGTCATGACGCTCCTTCCGTTAATCGAAATCGCCGGCAGTTATTATCGCGCGCATCTGGACCGCCGGTCGCAAAGAGACGCCGCCTCGCAAAAGTGCGTCAATCCACTTCTTCGCTTCGACCATTCCCTTTCGCAAGATAACTTGCGGCACGATAAAGCACCTTACCAGATCTTTTGAGAAAAGCCGTCGTCTCGATTTTCCAGCGTGTACGTGCCGATATAGTCACTTAAACTAGTCCTGGTCTAATCTTCGTCCGATGATGATCTCGTCGACGAGGGATGCTGACCATACCATTCCGATCTGCGCTTCGTCGCGGAATCGCGTGGGAAGCCGGCCGGAATAGACACCGATGAATTTACTTCGTGCGTACTCGTCTGTTGTGCTGGACCCATCGTCGTACAAATGAAACCCCCAGCTTCGGACGATAACCGGCGCGCCTGACATGCCTGGCCGCGAGGCTGTGTCGACCAGGATATAGTCCGTCGTCAGCCGAGCGAGATCAGGTTCGCTCGCAATGCTGCCGCGCTTCCAGACCGGGTAGCCGGGAGGCGTCGTGCCAAAAGGATAGCCCAGAACGTAGCAATCCATGCCGACCCCTACGAAAAGGTCCGGATCGGGTTGTCCATTGATCGGGTTGAGCGAGAAGATTGGGTCTTGGCCGTCATAAGGTAGCGGAAGAACCGCTATGTCGGCGTTTCGACTTGGATGCACGAACCAAGTCGGGTTTCCATCTGCATCGCGGATATGAATTGTATGTTGCTGCTTTCCGAACTGGCCCGTTCGCACGTTGAACAATACTCGAAGCTGGTTTGGTCTGCCACCGTGCTTGAGAAGGTTCTCGCCCGTTGGAAATCGCCGGCAAGTCATTACGTGCCAGTTGGTGATCAAGTAGAATCGTTCTAGATGCTTCCAAATAAATCCTGTGCCGTCTCCGAGTTTTGTCGTGTTGAAACACTGCTCGATTGGGACGGTTGCCAGCGAATAGCGGTCGATACGCGTGGGCATATATTTGACCTCGTGATCAAGTTACGTGGCCGACGCAGATTCACGCTCAGCGTATCGATGTGCAGATCCGGGATGTAGATGTCCCGCACCTTCTTGATCGGAACGGCTTCGCGCGGGTCCGGCCCGCCCGGATGGGCGCGCTTGGTTGCCGCGGCCGCCCGGAAGGGTGAAAGCCTCGTTCTGACTGCCAACGCTGTTGAGCAATTCCGTCTCGTCGGTGAGATGTTCGGCAATCACGTGGATGACCCCGCTCGCGCGTTGAAGGAGCCCTAATGCTTTAGAGTTTGGCGGTCCATTTCTTGAGTTCGGCCAATATCTCGTCGAAGGTGGGCTTCTTCGCATAATACAGCGAACTGCTACGCTCATAGGCATCTGCGTATAACTTGCGCGTTTCTTCGTCGCTCAAGCTGAAGGCGTCGTTCTCGGCGATATTTAGGTTGTCGCCTTGCCGGAAGCGCTTTTCTTTGTGCTCTTTGTAGGCATCCGTACCGATAAAGTCCTGGACTTCCTTGCGCTGGAGCAATTCATAAACGTCGTAGTAGTGACGCATGAACCCAACCGGATCGCTGTTGTCGGTCTGCTGCTTGCGGAATTTCGTCGAGATCGTTTGCAGCTTTTCAACGAAGGTGTAGCCGGGGTCATAACAAGGCACGCCCTTTGCGCGGTTGTCGATAATTTCGACGTTGCTGGCAACAGCCCTGTCGTAAAGCCAGGAGCTGATGTCCTTGGGGGCGTTTGGAGCCACCTTGTCGAATCCGGCCTCGAGCAAGACACCATCCCGAAGGCCATCCATCGGTTCGGTGATGCTCTTGTAGATCAGCCGGATGCCTCCGTTGCGATAGTCGGGGACATCATCAAACGCCGTATCGCGTTCGACACTTGTGATCCCGTCAATCTTGATCGTCTGGGCCAACCAATCGAAAAAATCCTTCCGAGATTTGATATGTGCTGGTTTGTCGTGGTTCTTGCCGGTTTTGACATCCTGGCCGGCCGGAGGCTCGACAAGAATATCGATGTCCTCTGAAAACCGGCCAATGATGCCATGCCCCTTTGATAGGGACGTGCCGCCTTTCAACTGGAAGGTAAAACCGAGTTGCTGAAGTCCATAAAGGCAATGCATGATCCAGTAGTCTTTCTCGACCAGCGCTGGATCAATGCCCTTTTCTTCCGCCACAATCCGGATCAGGTCCGCAAATTGTTTATGGTTGTGGAGGAAATCAGCCGGCATGGAGCTCGTTCGCTCCTAAGGCACGATTGAAGAACTTCTTTGTTCGTTCATTGCCATACTCGCGAACAGCGCGACGCAAGCGACGTCGGTCAGTCGAGGCAGCGCGCTTCTGGACGCGCTCCAGGACCTCTTCTTTTGCTTCGGCAAGCTGGTCGACATTATTGACGAGATCGACAAGCAAGAATTCCGGCGTCAGAGACTTTGGAAAGCGCAGCTTCACGCGGAACGTATACTTGCGATTGCCGAGTTGAAACTCGCCATGGCGCTTGTGGTTATAGACGACCGTCTTGTCGTAGAGCTGCGTCGTTCCGACACCCAGGCTGTTATAGGCATTCGGGGAGGCCAGCAGGAACGGGTCATCCTTCAGGAACGCGCACACGACATCTTTGTCGGATGCCGGCGCCGGTCCAAACACAGTCTCCTTCGGAACCACATAGAGGCCGCCCGAAAGCTTTCTGAGTGTGCCGCTCTCAACCAATTGCTTGAGGTGCCGATCGACAGCCGTCGACCAGCGGGCCAAATCCGCCCGTCGATAGGCTTGGCCTGGCTTCAGATGGCGTTTGAGTTGGTCGAGCTTCGTCATGCCAGCAATATAGGTCAAACAGGCCCTTAGTGCAAGGATTTTCATTGAAAAATCATGCAAATTATGCGACAACATACTGAAATATATGATTTTTCTGGCGTATATTGTGGTGTCGAGAGGTCGTTCTGGCATCCCGTGTGCCGGCGGCAATCTGAGGGCGTAAAATCCTGCTACTCTCCCAGCGCGAGTCGTTTTGCCCATTCTGATTTCAGGTATTGATGAAATTCATTGAGGCCAGCCCTGATATCCCGAATGAATTGATCCACGAGGTCAACGATGGGGAGGTCGTATTCCTCTGCGGCGCCGGTGTCTCACGGGGCGCCAACTTGCCGCTGTTTCAGGAGCTAACCGACAAGGTCTACGAAAAGATCGGGGAGTCTTTCGATAATGAGCCAGCGGAGCGAATAGCCTACAAGCGTGCCGAATACGACCGGGTGCTACGATCTCTTGAGAAGCGCACGCTCCTTCCCGGAACAGATTCCCGCGTCCGCGAAGCTGTTGCAGAAATCCTGGCCCCGCCATCGGCACCCGACCTGTCGCGCCATATCTCCCTGCTCAACTTGTCGCGCGACAAAAGCGGCAGGCCCAGGCTCCTTACCACCAATTTCGACACGCTCTTCGAGCGGGCGGCCCGCGCAGATGGTGTCGAATGCCGTAGTCATGCGGCCAAGTCGTTGCCGCGACCAGGCACGCCCGGCGATCACGGCATCCTGCATCTGCACGGCCGCCTTGAGGATCGCGCGATTGGTCTCGATCAAAGTGATCTCATCCTGACCAGCGCCGACTTTGGCGATGCATACCTGCGTGACGGGTGGGCCTCTCAATATGTCGAAGACCGGATGCGCGTGAATACGCTTGTTCTCGTTGGCTACCAGGCCGAAGATTCCGCGCTGCGCCTCCTGCTCGAAACGCTTGACGCTGACCGGGAACGCTTCCGCGACCTCAAGAAGATCTATGCCATCGAGAAGCAGGCTGATGGATCGGCTTCGCTCTGGAAGGCGAAGGGGATAATTCCACTTGAGTTCACGGATTACGACCCTATCTATGAAATGCTCGCCGAATGGGCAGCCTATACGAAAAATCCCTCTCAGTATAAACGCCAGAGGGTAACGACCATCCTGCAACGCGCATCAGGAGATGCTGGGCATGGATGAGGCGCTTTCCAAAACTCCCATCAATGTTTCCGAGTTCGAGCGAGAACAGCTGCGTTTCTTTCTTAGCGAAGGCGATCTTGCCGCAACGCTGACGGAACTAAATCCGTCGCTTGCGTGGCTCTCGGTATTTTCCGATCTCAATCTCCAGCAGAAGAATGAGGCCGCGATAGCTGTCTGGATCGCAAAGAATCTGGATAGCGAAAGCGCCATTCGGGAGGTCGTTGCCAATATCCATCTGTTCAAGACGGATAGCGTCCGTGTGCTCGAACATCAACTTAACGCTCAACGCGAAGTCATATCGCCCCTGCTCAAAAAATGTTGGCAGTTGATCATTCGCCACATTCAAAATGAAGAGCGAGGAAGGGTTCAGAACGAGTGGTTCGACATACTACCACGCATCAAACGTGGTGACGTTTCGCCCGAAGTCCTAATGCGGATTACGCAGGTTCTTACGCCTCGCTTGTCCATCGAAAAGCGATACGGCTGGTACGATACACCCGATCGAAAAATCGCGCAGCCGACGGATATCTTGTCGATCAAGTACCGGGTGGGCTATGGCGTCAGCGAAAAGGACTTCTTCACCTGTTGGCCGAGCGAGGCTCCGGCTGATGCCGAGGCAAAATTGATCGGTTATTTGACTGCCGGACTCAACCTCACCCTGGCGGATGCCATTGAGGTTGGCGTCGAGAGTAACTCGCAGCTTAGCATCACCGATATGGATGTGCCGTCCGTAGCCGCGCATGAGCAAAACGCGTACCGTGAAGGCTTCTTGCCGATCGTGCGGGTCATGGCGGAGCTATGGTCGAGATTGGTCAAGAAGGACAATCCGAAAGCCTGCAACATCGTTGTGGCATGGCTGAACAGCGACTATCGCCTAATCCACCGGCTGGCCTTGTATGCGGCGGCCGATCCTATGTTACCACCAGACTTGGCGGCCCAAGTCCTGCTCCATGTTCCGGCCGGCGAGTTATTCCTGACCCACTCCCGAGTCGAGGTGCACCGGCTCTTGCGCGCGCGCTGGTCCGAATTTTCCCCTGCGGCCCAAGCGGCAATCGAACAGCGCATACTCGAAGGCCCGCCCGCCGACTGGTTGGAAGGCAGCTCCAAGCCAAACCGTCTTCGCGACCGCTTTCGGTTCGAATTATTGCTCGATCTGGAGCAGAGCGGCGCGCCGCTCGGCGATGAAGCGCTCGCCGCACTGAATGATATCCGCAGACGGCATCCCGATTGGCGGAGCGGCGAATCCGAGCGAGCTGGTTTCACGGTATGGCAAGGGCGAGTAACGAGCGTTGTTGGCGACAAGGAGAAGCTGTCATCAACGCCGAGCGATAAGCTTATCGAAGTGGCCCAGAAGGTGGCTGCCGAAGCGGACTTGATGGATGGTGACTCGTGGCAGGATTTGAGCCAATCGGATCCTACCAGAGCTTATCTGGGCATCGAAGATGCGCGAGATGCGGATCGTTGGCACGAATGGGCCTGGCGCCCCGTGCTTTGGGCCGCGGCAGACAAGATATCGGACGTCGCGACGCTCAATCGCATCGCCGGTCGCCTGGCTCAATGGCCGGATGACAAGCCTTTCGATGAGGCCCTGCAAGCCGCAGCCTTCTGGCTGGACAAAGCCTCCGAGAAGTTGAAGGCATCCGTGCTTTGGAAGCTCTGGGACTTGATCGAGCGACGGGCGCCACGTCGGGAACTCAAGCTGGACGACGATCCCTTTACAACCGCCCTTAACGATGCGGCCGGACATCTCGCGTCCGTGCTTCTCAAGAGAACGCCGCGCCCGAAGAATGGCGTCGAGCTCGGAAAGCAGCTGCGGGAGCGCTATGACCAGCTCGCAACCGGTGGCGATTCTTCCGCGCTGCTGGCTCGCGTCTACTTCGCTCAATCCGTCGCGTTTCTCTTTGAGCGGGCTCCAGATTGGACGACCAAGAACCTCATTCCGTCGTTCAGTTGGTCTTCACCGGATGCGAGCGCGATGTGGTCGGCCCGTAAATATTCAGGCTATATCGGCTCACCGAAACTGTTTGAACTTACAAAGACTCCGTTTCTAGAAATGTTCTCAAGGCAGGACGCCCCCGACGACAATCTTCGAACCTACTCTGAGTGGCTGGCTGTCATCCTGCTCGCAAATCAGGCGGGCAAGGTCCATTATGAGCTGACCCCCAAGGAGGTACGATCGGTTCTTCGTCGTTCACAGTCTTCGAGCCTGGCGAGCTTCGCTCATAGATTGGCGATCGAAATGGAAGCCGCCAAAGCAGATGAGAAACTGAGAGTCTGGACCGAGATCGTCGGGCCGGTATTTCAACGCGCCTGGCCTCTCGACTCAGAACTTCAGTATGGTGATACGACGTTCAAGCTCGTGCAGATCCTTCTTGCGACGGGGGCAGCTTTCTCAGATGCGGCAAAGGCCATCATTCCATTCCTCCGGCCAGAAGATCCGCGCCATCATACCACTGCTTTCTCAATCGCCGAGGCGGACGAAGACCTATACGCCGTCGATCCTCGCAGAATGCTCGAGCTTTTGAGCGCCGTCGCCGGCGATGCACCGCCGCAGACCGTCTATGGACTCAACAAGGCGCTGCAAAAAATCACAGCGAATGCCCCGCATTTGGCGCAGACCAAGGCCTATCAAAGGCTTTCTGAGCAGGCCACCCCGTATTGAACCGTCGGCGGGATGTCTATATGCGGCTACTCGCCATGCTGAATAACGCGGTTCTCCTGTGCTGCGATGAAGTCCAACAGCTTTGACTTGCGTGCGCAAAGCATCGAGCCCAACCTGAACACCGGCAGTCGCGAAGATTCCGCCAGGTGGTATACCTTGCGACGATTGCGGCCGCGCTGATCTTCTGTCGTACCGCGAAACAGAAATTCGGCGATTGCTTCTGCGCCCCTGAGTACGTCATCGGCAAGCGGAACTTCTTTCGTCTGCGGCGCGGCGTCTGGCTGCATAGGTCCTCCCAAGATGCTGTTGATTCCTCCCTCGCGAACGCGAGGGATGACTGCTGAAGAAATGCACGGGAGCGTTCACTTGAACCTTGCCGGCAGGGGTCATTTCGCCTGCCTGCCAAAAACAGGTATCTCCTCGTTCTCTGAGCTGCCTTGGCCGAATGAAAGTACCGAGGCGAGCAAGCCCATTGTCTTTTTTTGGTAGATCCAAATCAAACCGAAAATGTTGCGTCGCGAAAGCTTCACAAGCATTCCGCGTGTGAACACGCGACTATGCAGAGATGATGTGAATGTGCGCTTGCAAGAGATTGCCAGAGATTCCGGGACATTCTCGTTGATTGCCGTGGTCGCCAAACCTTCCGAAACATTCCGGATCGATTCCCAATCCTTCCTGTCCAGCGTGGTTGAAGGATTCGATAGACCAGAGTCTCCTCAAACCAAAACAGGAGACCATCCATGACCATCCTCACCATCGGAAGAAAGCTCGTTCCACTGGCCCAAGTGGCCTTCGTCGAAATGTTCGACTCCGCAGCGAATCCCGAGTTCAAGCCTGAAAAAGAGTACAAAGCGCGGGTGATCATGCTCAATCGCGAGATCGTCCTCACCGAGCAGACCGTGGAATCGTTCGCGACCGAGCACGGCCTGCACCTGTTCACTGAGGACACAGTTGCCGTCAATCAGAAAATCGTTTTCCGTGTCGAGATCTTCGAGCCGACGACAGACTTCAACCCGACAAAGCCCTACAAGACCCGGCTCAAATGGCGCGACCTAGCCGGCGGCGAGCAGAGCAAGCTTCTGCTCACGGACCCGCAGGCCGTGATCGAGGGCATACTGAAGACCAAGGTCGCGACGCGGCCTGCTGCGAACGTGGCTCGACGCCCTGCTCGCGGCCGCAAGGGGTCCCGCCGTATGGAAGGATTCCAGAGCTAGTGCATCGAATGATTGGTGATCGGGAAGCCCTGCCGGCATTCAACCGGCAGGGTTTTCTATGCCCGATCAAAAGTGAAATCCGCGCCGAAGCATCGCACGGCGGATGTTGTCCAGGCTCACGAGGACATTCAGCCGGGCGACGGTACCGGATTCGAGAAGGTCGAGTTCATCCTCAAAGCCAAAGGCAAGCCTGCAAAGCTCGTCACGGGAGAGATAAAGAAGATCGTTGATTGTCAGCGGCAGCATCGTTTCCTCCATCAAACGGCCGCGCCAATCGCGGCCTTGAACGGAGGCCGATGCGCCGGAGGAGGCGGATGCATCGCTTGCGACCGGAACGAAGTGGAGGAGTGCATGCGCTCGCCGCGCACTTGCATCCGGCTCGACGACCGGTGCGAAGTGCCGCGCGGAGAGGGCGCGTGGTGCGGGTTTGATGGGAAACTGATCGGATTAGTCGCCCACAACGGTCGGCAGATGAATGGACCCTGAACGCCTTTCTCGGCGCCGGATTTCCCAATCAGTTCAAGGCCTCTCGAACCAGGTGGTATTGCGTTAGGCCAGATTTTGGGGGTATTGAACGCAGGCCGTCGATACCTACCTAAGGTTTAGGCTCAATTTTGAGCCAAATTGGAGAATGGCGATGACTAGCTTTTCTGCATCAAAGCGTTTCGCGCGGGCCCGCATCCATGCCCCGGCAGTCCCCGCAATTCTCACCCGCAAGCGGATTCACTCGCTGTAGTCAGCGTGCAGCCTTTCTCGAGACATCCGTCGCACAGGCTCCTGTGCGGCGGACTTTTTTGACTCACTCGAAGTTCGAGCTTTTCCTTCCATCTTTTTTCTTTTTTGTCGGGGATTTCACGTGGCCTGCATCCGAACCTGTTGGCACTACATTTCGACACGCAAAGCAGACTGGTGGATCGCAGCCTTCACAGCGGGCTTGGCGCTTGCAACAGCAGCGCTGGCGTTCGCCACCTTCGCTCTTGTTGGATCTACAAACCAGCTCGCATTTGTTGAGAAAGAGCACGGAGAGGAGGAGTGGCGGAGGGTAGTGCACGCGACGATCGGTCAACTCGCCAATGCCACCAATGCATCTCCTGCCCGACGCCTTTGCGCGCGATACGTTATCGCTGCGGATGATGCTAACGGCATTCGTGCTGAAGATGCTGGCAAAGCTGCGCGCTCCCGGACAACGGCCACGAACGATGCCGACGCGGACTCACCGGCAGTATTAAATTCACCTGTGACAAAGAGCTTGCTTGAAGCGGTGGTCGGCAACGTTCCGCTGTCTGATGACTATAATATCACTCTTTCTAATACGAAGTTTGCGCCACTCGCGCGCTCATGCCTGTCCTCCCTTTTCCGCGACGGGGATACAGGGAATCTCGCGACAAAGGAAAAGGGTGTTGTTGTCGCGCATCTACATCGAGAGCTAGTCGGCTACCAAAATGCCGTCGAGGCTGCCGCCAATCTTTTCAAGAACGTCGAGTTGCCGCCCTCCGCACAAAAATCCCTTGCGGACAATCTCGTCGGCGCCTTCGATAACGACACTCGGCTGTTTCTCGAAGCGACGATTGTCTACATGTTCTTCACTGATCGTGAGACCTCCGGGACTGTCGATCCTGATTTGAAGAACCTTAGAAAATTCGCCGTTGATGAATTCACGCTTTGTGACGAGCATCTCGTGTTCGAGGATAAACCCGTCGGGCAATGCTTTCAAAAGGAGTACAAGGCGACTCCATTTCTGGCGCGCCCCTCCGTGGCTAAGTAGTGGGGCGCTTCTGAAATGAGGCGCTACAACAGGTGAATGCTGCTGTGTGCGTCAGCGAACAGCGTCTGGATCGTGTGTATTGGATCCTGCGGTCCGTTAGTCCCGTGACTTCTGTCAGCGTAGCCAGGAAATCATGCGTCCATTCCGGAGCGCCTGGCTGATGCCCATTCGGAATGTTGGTCTGGAAGACGAAAGCAGTACCGTAATCAGTTCCCGACGCGGAAGCGGGGGTGGGCCCGAATTCGAACCGGTCACCGATGGCGCGAACGAAGCCACCAGCCGGTAAGGCACAGCCGGGTGGAGACTGTTCACTGAAACTGAACGCCTGGTGATCCATCCAGCCGGCGATCTGACGGGTGAGATAAAGAAGATCGTTGATTGTCAGCGGCAGCATCGTTTCCTCCATAAATGGCCGCGCCAATCGCGGCCTTGGAGCCCGGCTGCGCCGGAGGAGGCGGGTGCACCGAAAGGCCGCAACGAAGTGGAGGAGTGCGCGCATCTCGGCGCGCACTTGCATCGGCACGACGACCGGTGCGAAGTGGTCTCCAAGTGGACGCTTGGTGCGGCGGTGAGGTGAAACGAGGTTGGCGATGTCGGTGGGCTACTCGTCGAGAAACTGCTCTCGCTCCGGCAGAATGATCCCTCTGGCGGCAACGGCTGAGATTGCCGCTGCGCGGGCTGCCGTTGAGAAGCCGCTGGCTACACGAGCGGGTTCTCGTGAAGGACCTAGTGCAACCGGGAGATTGAAGGATCGCCAGCGATTTTTAGTAGTATCTTTTAGCCTAGTTTAATTGACGCGTGGTAGTTGCAGAAAGGTATTACTTCGACCAAACGAGCGGGTGCACTTTTGACATCGCCTTCCCGTGGCGCACCGAGAGTGAGCAGGCATGACCATTCAGGCAATTCACCCCGCTACGCCTGAATTGGAGCGAAGATCCTTTGCACGCAAGTCAATACCGTCGCTCGCTGCTGTTGCCGCGGCCGCCGCGGCTATCAGTGTCGGAATATGGGTGACGCGGCCGGAGCGTTACGACGTCATCCAGACGTTCGCCGCTACGGGCCGCGGAGCCAAAACGCCGATGGGGCTCGCAGCGGACAGGGCTGGCAACGTTTATGGTTCGACATGGACTGATGGACCCGGTGGTGGGGGAACCATTTTCAAGATGATTCGGCCGTCACTCTTCCGGTCGGGCTGGGAGATGCAGGTGTTGTCGAATCTCAAAAACGGGCCGATCGGGACTGGTCCGTTCTGGAGCATGATCGCGCAAAATAACGACCTCTACGGCGCGACCACCGACGGTGGGGCGCAAGCCGGCGGGACGTTGTTCAAACTTAAATTCAGTGAGCCCGGGTCGGGCGAGCCAATACCCCTCTATGATTTCGCTGAGCCTTCTTCTCCGTTGGACAACGTATCCGAACTCATCTCCGATTCATTCGGCTCTCTCTACGGAACGACGCATGGAAGCGGAGGAAAGGACGCGGGGACGGTCTTCAAACTCAGCCCCGGCCCCGACGGATGGAAGATGAAAGTGCTTCACCGCTTTAGCGGTGGTGATGACGACGGGGCCTATCCAAGCGGCGGCCTCACCATGGATCGTGCCGGCGCGCTCTATGGCACAACGAGCGGTGGCGGCAAGGACTCAATCGGCACCGTGTTCAAGCTCACTCCCACGGATCAGGGATGGGAGAACACATTGCTCTATACCTTTCGGCAGACGGGCAGTTCAGGTGCTGAAGGTGGTGTTATTCCAATGGCGGGGCTGACAATGGGCGATGACGGAACGCTCTATGGCACGGCAGGGGCCGGTGGGAAATTTGGTGGCGGCGTGGTGTTTTCGTTGACGCCATCTGAGCGTGGCTGGTCCGAACGCGTTCTCTATGATTTCAAGCGAGAAGTAGGTGAAGGCACGGCACCGAACAGCCGTCTGGTCATTGGAAAATCGGCAGCCCTCTATGGAACGACGAGGTATGGCGGCGACAGGCCGGCCTACGGCGGCCTGGGTACGATTTTCAAATTGGTCCCGACGGCGATGGGCTGGCGTGAGATCGTATTGCATTGCTTCACTGGTGGTGCTGACGGTGCGGAGCCCTCAGGGACATTGATCCGCGACCAATCCGGCAATGTGTTTGGTTCAACAATAGGCGGAGCCAGGAGCGGCGTTTACATTGACGGTACGGTGTTCGAGATCGTGGCTGGTGGCATTTTTGCAAAGTGATTCGCCAACGCCTTCGGGTAATCATTCTTCTCTCAGTACGCCCCGCAAAATGTCTGCCTCTTGCGATTGACGGGCAGAAAGCAATGCTCTCCAGCAATCATTCAAGCTGAATGACGCGTTGAAATTGTAGTATAAAAATATACAATTTTCATTTGCCTTCGCGACAGAGTGACGCTACCGTCTATGCTGACAACGCTGTGCATCAGGCTGACATGGTCCGCTCGCTAGGCAAAGTTCAAGCGTCCCTGCTCAACGTCGCAAGAGCCGGGGGAAGGTGGGGCAGACCCTTCAAAATGTTGCTTGGAAATGCTGGGACACGTCTTCGGCTGCCGCAATTGATTGATCCCGATCCCTGATGGGGTCGCCCCGCTCCGCAAGTGGCTACGGATCAAGATCCGGATGCCTAGCGGGGTTCGCCTTACTTTCAGGCGGCGTCATACCTCGAACAAGTAAAACGCAGCACTCACCTGGGGGCCCCTATGGCTGTGACAGGTTCTTCTAATGTTGGAGTTCGCAGAACTTACAAGAGGTATGTCATAGCAGCGTCTGTAGTGGTCGTGTTGCTGTGTATCGCTGTCTTTGAATATCTGAATTTCACCGGGTTCTGTTATGGAGCGCGGCGCTACCTTGCGGATGATGAATTCATATTGAAGGCATTGCGCAGAGAGGTTGCTGTCAACAAGGCGTATGGAGAAAGCGAGAACCGCATTTCCTATGAAACGCCCGAAGCGCTCCAGACTCAAAACCCGAACTGCTGTGTGGTGACGCGGAAAGACGATCCATACCTGGAGGAATCGCTCTGGAATAGGATGTTTGGCTCCTACGTGTTGCTTGTTGAGGTGGCATATCGAGCCAAGCAGGACGGACCTAAGCCGTTCTATAGCGACGTTTTCTTCGCGAACGCTTGCGGCGAGATTTTAGATCGATCTGGATCAGAACAAGCGACGCCCAAAACGACGACGGGCCGCTAGGTAGAGGACACGTGCATGGCAACATTCTCCCTTAGCGATCCGCTCGATTACCTGACGATTACAAATCTTTTTCTCTACGGGAGTCCCACGACCCCCGCGAACATATTCGACCGCATTCGGTCTCCACAAGGGCCGGACACCGTCGAAATTGATGCTCAAACCCTTATGCAGGGCCCCGGCAGATATGCGACACCGAACCTCGCCAGGTTCGTTCAATCGTTCTTTGCCGATGCGAGTAGCGGTACCCTGAATTCTCTTCCGGCGGCCTTGAAAGCCCAGGTCTTGGCTGCTTCAGGTCCGGTGACGTTTACAGTCGCACAACTCGAGGCCGCAGGCGTTTCCGACGCGCAATTTCGCTTTAGCTTCGTTCAGCGCGGCTGGGATCCTGCCACCAATACGGACTATGGCGCCCGCACCTACATATACAACTCGCAGACCTACTATTTAGATGACAACACGCAATTTGTTTACGATCCGACCAACCCGGCAAATTCGCAACTTAAGAACGTCCGCATTTTACCTAAGGATGAAGATTTCGATTTCAGTTCTTCGGACACTACAGGAGCTGGAGCTGGAGGTAAAATTCTGCTGAAGCCGGCGATAGATCCGTACGATCTCGCCCAGAAACACCCCCTCCTAATGCACTATATAAACTTGGGCAACGTAGTTCCGATCTCGAGCTACACGAGCTCCGACTTCAAAACGCAACAGAAATTCAAGCAGGATCACTACAACCTCGCCACGGGCGTTTTGTACACTACCACTGCGGCTGCGATGATCGACATCCTAAACGATCTGTCCGACAAGGGCGTGATCGAATACGCGAAAGACGGTCGGCCTATTATCTACGGAAGTGGAGCGGACGATACCCTGGGTCCAACGAATGCAGCTCCTAAGGTTTTGGCTTTTTCCCTTCCGAGGCTTGATTCGTCAAAGCTCCCGCCTGGCCCAGTATTTTCCAAAGGAGCCATTTTCGTATCGGGTCCAGGTGACGATGCAGTTACCGGCACCGATAAGGACGATGTGATCTACGGCGGTAGCGGCGTCGATACGCTGATCGGAAATGGAGGTTCGGACTATCTTGATGGTGGCTCGGGAACAGACAAGGCGGTGTTCCTGCCTCTGGCGTCCTATCGTATTCAGTCGGGAGGAGCGGCCCCGTCGGGCTTCAAAGCCGATGGTAGCGGCTCGTTCTATACGGTCAATAACGGCGCGAACACAACCACTTTGCACTCGATTGAAGCTGTCTCGCTTCCACGTCTCACCGTCAACTTCGGCTCCAATGCGCCATCGAACTCGAGTGGCGCCTACCAGATTTCGATTGTCGGATCTTCGCTCGTTCTCAGCAGTAAGGCCGGTGACTCGATTTCTCTCGCCGGCACAAGCTTGGCGTCCGGCGCCTCTCCGGTAGGAGCCGACAATATTGCGCTCATTGCGGTGACCGGGGATTCCGTGGCCGCGAGCGGAGGATCGGGGAATAACATTCTTGTTGCGGCAGGGACTCACGACACGTTGAATGCTTCGCAATCGGGCCAAAAACTGATTGCTTTGGGCCAAAGTGGCGACGTCCTTAATGGTCAAACCACGAACAAGTCTGGTCTGGACAAGTTGATTGCCGTTGCTGGCGAGTATACGGGAGGAACAGCACCTAAGGCCGGCACAGATACTCTAAACGCGGGTATCGGCAATAACATTATGATCGGTGAAGGCGTCGACACGACATTCAATATCAACGCGGCGGCGAATCCAAACGCGATTGATGTCATATGGGGCACGGGTGTCTCCGACGCAATCAACATCTCCGGTCAAGCCCAAGTCATGGTTGTAAGTGCTCCCGGCGCCACGTTGGCGAGCGTTAAAAATCTCGATATCCAGAAGCTATATCAACAGGTTCAGGGGTTTACCGCTGGCTTGCTCGCGATGGCAAGCTACGTTCCCATCTTTGCAAACGAAGCGACAGTCATCGTTATCAATGCGACACCTAACGAGCAACTGACCATTGACGGCATTAAAGCAAGCGCACAGGGCGCCGGATATGCCAACAATTTCCTCGGTACGTTCGACAACAATTTCACCCCCCAGACGAATGAGAACTTTGTTTTGTTCCCCGACGGGACGCCGAATGGAATCCAGAGCTGGATTGTCGGCTTAAAGTCTGGGGATTTTGGGATCACCTCCAACTACGATCCAGCGTCGGGGGAGGGTTTCATCAATGGTGGAACGCCAACAGTCGATTTAGCGAAAGATCAAGTCCAGTCGTCGAGCAATACAAATGGTGGTCCCGGAGGAGGACCTGACCCGAGAGTTATCGATCAAAGCGGTGTTTTCGTTTCGGACGTAAGCGATACGCTGCTATCGATCAGTGCTGCGACTGCCTTTGCCTTCAACGATACGCTTGTTGCGGCCAACGGTGCGGACACACTCACGGTATCGGGCGCCGATGATACTATGTTTGGCAACGGAGCGGGCAGCACTCTGGTCAACCACGGAAGTTTCGGCGATGTCGCAGCCTATGCGATCGACAATGTGACCGTCGATCTGGGTCCCATCGGCGGCAACCAATCCGCCACGATTAATGGCTCTTCGATCAGTGATACGCTCATCGGCATAACGGAGGCCGAGGCACTCGGCACGAATGATACGCTGATCGGCCGGAACTCCGGTAGCACTCTAATCGCGCTTACCGCCGGCAACACTTTGATCGGCGAGGGTGGTGCGACTCTGTTCGGAACGGGAGTCGGCTCGACGTTGATCTCGTACAATGGGATTGCTTGGTATCAATCCGCTAATAGCGTCGTGAACCTCGTGACTGGCACGGCGAAAGTTGACGGGGCGAGTACCAGCGATACGCTCATTGGCGTACAGAACGCCGTTGTTGCTGGCCAGAACAGCACCATCCTTGGAGGCGATGGCGATACTCTGACGGCATATGGCAGCTCCAATACCCTGATTGCCGGAAGCGGAATTGAGGTGCTCGAAGGTCATGGAACGAGCAATACGCTTATCGGAGGCGGCGGCACTGATTACCTGTTGTCCGACGGCTTCGGTAATACGCTCATTGCTGGAACTGGCTCGGAAACTCTGTCATCGACCGGTGCGGGCGATACCTTGATCGGCAATGGCGCTGGTAGCCAATTGATCACAGCTTTCGGGGGCATAGCGGCCTACACAATCGACAATGTCGTCGTCGATCTCGCGACGAATTTGGCTACGATTCAGGGAGCCAGCGTAAGCGACACGCTCCAGAACATCTCCGCCGCCGACGCGCTTGGTAACCATGACACTTTGATTGGAGGATCCAGCCAAGCGACTCTCACCGCCGCGGGAAGTCAGGACGTTTTGGAAGGAGGAAGCGGAGGCACGACGTTCACCAGCAATCTCAACGGCAACACACTGATAGCGGGCACCGGGCTGGCGACGGCTAATTATTCGGTCAACAACGCGACGATCAATCTCGGCGCAGGTACGGCGTTTGTGAACGGTTCCAGCACGAGCGACACCCTGATCGGGATTAGCCAGGCGACGGTATCGGGATCACACGACACACTGATCGGCGGCAGTGTTGCGGACGTCTTAGTAACGATTGCAGACGACAACACGCTGATTGCAGGATCTGGTACAGAAACACTCACCTCAAAATACAGTATGGGCAACACGCTGATCGCTGGTAGCGGCGCCGATACGCTATCAGCAGGCGGCGGGATGAACAACGTCTTGCTGGCCGGCAACGGCGCTGCGGAAACTTTGTCCTCGAGCGGTTTCAACAATACGCTCGTGGCAGGCAGCGGAAGTGACATGCTTTCGACAAGCGGAACGAGCGATACGCTGCTTGGGGGAACTGGCGCCTCTATCCTTTCGGCTAGCGGCTCCAATGATTCTCTGATCGCAGGATCTGGATCCACAACGCTGATCGCAACTGGGGTTGGCGACACCTTGTTCGGAAATGGTGCCGGCAATACCTTGAATGGGACGGCGGGTACCGGCGCCATTGCTGCCTATACGAGCAACAATATTACCATCAACCTCGCAACCGGCACGGCAGGCGTCCATGGAGCTGGTACCGTCGACACCCTGCTCGGGTTTAGGATCGCAGCGGCTCTAGGCAGCAACGAGACCATCATCGACGGCAACGGCGGGTCCACGCTTTTTAGCGACGCCGCGGGCAATACGTTGATTGGCGGGACCGGCGAAACCGTCGCCGCCTATTCGGCCAACAATGTGTCTGTCAATCTTTCGACCGGAACGGCCGGTGTTGACGGAAGTGGCACCAGCGATTCATTGATCGGTATCGCTGCAGCCGCCGTGTCCGGCTCATCCGATACCATCATCGCCGGCAATGGCGCGGATGTGCTTTCATCGACTGGATCGGGCAACACCCTGATCGCAGGGTCTGGGGCCGACACCCTGACCACTAGCGGCACGGGCGACACCCTGATCGGAGGAGCCGGAGCCGATACCCTTTCGGCCAGCGGCAGCAATGCTATCCTACATGGCGGCGCTGGTCAAAACGTCCTCAGTTCAACCGGCTCGAACAACACGATGGTTGCCGGCGCCGGGGCTTCCACATTGTTGAGCAGCGGCTCCGGGGAAACGCTCTTCGGGAA
>Ga0209148_1000603_pt1 | contig 32352 bp, 37 predicted proteins | sample AraplaCol_mMF_r2_2_FD_184288 | JGI IMG/M metagenome (GOLD analysis project Ga0209148, IMG submission 184288) | Arabidopsis root microbial communities from North Carolina, USA - plate scrape CL_Col_mMF_r2 (SPAdes) (version 2) | ecosystem: Host-associated > Plants > Roots > Endosphere | place... | reverse complement strand
ATGCTTCCACTTCGGGTTCATCAGGAACCTCTTGCCGTCAGCCGATACCGCGGCGCTGAAATGATTGCCGACCGATTCGTGCCAGTCGAATTCAGCCGTCAGGCGAAAGGCCGCGGCCAGATCGACGCGCAGCCGCCGCACGGTGTCGTCGTCATGGATGTCGTCCATCTTTGCTGCTCCGCTGTCGGAATGTGTCCGGGGGCAAGGCTAGCAGCGGGCGCCGGAAAGCATGTCTCGAAATCCGACAAATGCGTCTTGCAATCGCCCGAATGACGGGGCCTATCTCCGTCAGCGGTCAAAGATGTTCTGCAAGCACATTCCGAAGCAATGGAAAGCCACGGCGCCCTTACAAGGCGCGGACAGCGCTTGGCGGCGCGCCAAATTTTGCCCGGAAGGCCGCCGAGAATTGCGTGCGGCTGGTGAAGCCGCAGGCATTGGCGACGGCCTCCACCGCAAGATCGCTCTGTTGCAGCAGGTTATAGGCGCGCGACAGGCGGAGATGCTGATAGACCGCTGCCGGCGTGTCGTTCATCTCCGCCCTGAAATGCCGCTCAAGCTGCTTCGTGGTCAGCCCGACCCTCTCGGCGATCTCGACGATGGTTATTCTGGCATCCGCATGGTTCTCCATCAGCTGCAGGGCGCGCCGCACTTCCGGTGCCTTGATGCCCCGGAGCAATTCGGACAAAGCGTTCTGCTCGATCGACGCGCGCTCCTTCCCATTGTTGTAGATGAAGTGGTTCGCGACCTTGCCCGCGAATTCGGCGCCAAGGTCGGCCTTCATGAGATGCAGCATCATGTCGATGCCGGTGGTCGCGCCGGCGCAGGAAATCCGCCTATCGGCAAACTCGACGGTCTTGCGCGAAAGCGGAACTTCCGGATATCGCGCCTCGAATGCCGGGCGGCTGAACCAGTGCATGGCGACGGGCGTATTGCCCCATATCCTGGTCGCGGCTAGCAGATAGGCGCCGGTATCGGCCGAACCCAGGGTGACGCCGTGGGCGCCCAGCCAGCGAAACCAATCCACGCCTTTCCGGGTAACGCCTTTTTCGGCGTCATAGGAGGCGCAGGCGATGACGGCATCGAAATTCTTCTTTTTCGCCATGACGGTTTCGGTCGTGATCGTCATGCCGTTGACGGCCGTCGTCCCGGCGGCATCGCCGAAGAACGCATAGGCGTAGATATCGCTGCCGGCGATTTCATTGGCCGCCCGCAACGGCTCCGTCATCGACAGCAGGCTCATCATCGAGAATCTGGGCGAGAGATAGAAAGCAAATTTACGCATCGAGGGTCCGTGGTTTCCGGCGGGCGTCGATCCCGAGGCTCATTCCCAGCCCTCATCATGCCCATTCGATGGCTGAAAACAATACATCATGGGCTAACTGAGATACCATCCCAGGCTGCCGGCGGTGCTACCTTCGCCGGAGCGCAAGACGGAGATCGCAGCATGACGTCGGACAACACGCTATTCGATGGCTTTCAGATCAACACGATGCGGATCGAGGAAATCGACATCCATTTCCGCATCGGCGGAAGCGGTCCCGGCTTGCTGCTGCTGCACGGCTGCCCGCAGACCCATGTGATGTGGCATAAGATAGCGCCGGCGCTTGCGAGGGACTTCACGGTGGTGGTTCCCGATCTGCGCGGCTATGGCGACAGCAGCAAACCGGCGGGATTGCCCGACCATTCCAACTACGCCTTCCGCGCCATGGCGGAAGACCAGTATCAGCTGATGTCGCGCCTGGGCTTCGCCAGCTATGCGGCCGTCGGCCATGATCGCGGGGCAAGGGTGCTGCACCGGATGGCGCTCGACCGCCCGGCGGCGCTTAAAAAGCTCTGTATTCTCGATATCCTGCCGACCCGGCACATGTACGCGCAGACCGACAAGAATTTTGCGACAAATTACTGGGAATGGTTCTTTTTCCTGCAGGGACAGGGCCTGCCTGAGACCTTGCTGTCATCAAATCCGGAAGCGTTTCTCCGCTATGAAATCGGCGATCTGCGCGACGCCGGGACCGTCACGCCGGCTGCCTGGAGCGAATATCTGCGCGTGCTCAGCGCGCCGGGCGCCATGCATGGGATGTGCGAGGATTACCGGGCGGGCGCCAGCATCGATCTCGTCCATGACGAAGCGGATGCCGGCAAACGCATCGAATGCCCGCTGCTGGTCCTGTGGGGCGAACGCAATCCGGTCTGGTCGAAGTTCGACATGCTGGCAGTCTGGAAGACCTATGCCCGGGATGTCCGCGGCCATGCCATGCCATCGGGGCACTATGTGGCCGAAGAAGCTCCCGAGAGACTTTTGTCCGCTCTCTCGTCCTTCCTGGGCGATCAGGCTGGCGTCCGCGCCGAAACAGCCTGATCTCTTCCGGCATGGTCATCGACTACTTCGCGGCGCTGTTGCCGCGCCTTGCCAGATAGATGATCTGGGCGGCGAGGCCGATGACGAGAAGAACCAGCAGCGTGCCTTGGGCGCCGAGAAGCAGCGGCGATTTCAGATCGGTGACCAGGGGATGGCCGTCCGGCACGCGGCGCAGGATTTCGGTGACGGTCGGCAGCATCAGCAGAAAGACGCTGACGCTGAGAGAGATGGTTTCGATATACCCGGCCGCGCGCGCCGCGCCGAGCAGGCGTCCGGCCCCATAACCCACCAGCAGGAACAGGATGGTGACCGCGCCGATGACGTTGCTGACCGGTTGATGGGCGACCAGGAACACCGTTACGGCACCGATCAGCATGGACACAAGATAGAGCACACCCGGCCGGGATCGGGGCGTGATCCGGCCGTGCCGGGCAAGCATATAAACGGCGGCGGGAATAGCCGGCAGGCTGCCGAGCGTATGGATCCAGCCGAGCGGGGAAATGCCGAACATCAGATTTGCCTTTCTCATTTCAGGGAAGCTCAAGGAGGGGGGTGGTGCTACCTACTAGTTGGTAGATGTTGAGGTCATGCGTCTCTCTTCACCAGGACAGAGGGCGGTTCACGTTCTAGGCGGCGAAGCGTTCCAGCAGGGGACGGGTGATGGCGCCAAAGGCCGTAGCGTCGCCATAGGCGCGGGCCGAGAGCATGGCGCCATGGACGGTGGCCAAGAACATTTCGGCATTTTCCCGGGCGGTCCGGACCAGCGCGAAACGGCCCTCCCGGGCGCCGCGCTCGAGGACGGAGGTGAGCCAGTCCGAAAGCCGTCGAAAATGCCCACGCACTTCAAGCGCGACCTCTTCGGGGAGCACCTGGATCTCGCTGGCGAGCAAGGCGCAGACACAGAAGGGGTGCGAGGCCTCGACGATGCAGCTTTCCCAATAGCCGATATAAGCGCGGAGCTGTTCCCACGGATCGGGGACATTGCGTTCCAGCGCGGCGATCCCGGCTTCGGCCTCCTCCCGGTACTGTAAGACGAGCGTGCGGACGAGGTCCGATTTGCCGGGAAAATGGTGGTGAATGCTGGCTTTGCGAATGCCGACGACAGCGGAAATATCGGCGTAGCTGAAGCTGTTGTAGCCGCCCTTGATGATCAAGGTGCGGGCACAACGAAGGATGTCGTCGGCCTTGCTGGATAAATTGCTCATGTGTCTTCCTACCAACTAGTAGGATGGATGTCAACCTGCTCGTCTTGACCTGTCAGGAGCATTATCGCGGGCAGGATCGGAGCAGGGCGGGCGAGGGAAAGGGGCGACGAATTGCCGTCCCGGGATGAGCCCGTCCGCTTCAACTGCCCATAAGCGTCGCCCCTGGCGGCAATCTTCGAAATTTCACAGATAAATCAAAGTGCTGATCGTCTGATTGATCAATGCGGGAGGTCAGGGTAAAAGCGGCGCCGATTGCGTCCATCTGGCTGTGACTTTCGCCGCCATGCGCGGACTGCTTCGGTCGCATCGATTCCCTCCAGCCAGTACGGACCACATGATTCGCCTCGATAACATCAGCAAGCAGCACGGCCATCAGATCCTCTTCATCGACGCCTCGATGGGCATCCAGAAGGGCGAGAAGGTGGGTCTCGTGGGCCCCAATGGCGCCGGCAAGTCGACGCTCTTCCGCATGATCACCGGCGAGGAGCGGCCCGATGACGGCCAGGTCGCGATCGATCCCGGCATGACCATCGGTTATTTCAGCCAGGATGTCGGCGAGATGTCGGGCCAGAGCGCCGTCGCCGCGGTGATGGATGGCGTCGGCCCGGTCAGTGCGCTGGCGACCGAGATGGCGCAGCTCGAGGCGGCGATGGTCGATCCCGACCAGCCCGACATGGATGCGGTGGTCGAGCGCTATGGCGAGGTGCTGGCCCGCTTCGAGGAACTGGACGGCTATGCGCTGGAGGCCCGCGCCCGCGAGGTGCTGGCGGGGCTGAGCTTCAGCCAGGAGCGCATGGACGGCGATGTCGGCTTGCTCTCCGGCGGCTGGAAGATGCGCGTCGCCCTGGCTCGTATTCTCTTGATGCGCCCCGACGGCATGCTCTTGGACGAGCCCAGCAACCATCTCGATCTCGAGAGCCTGATCTGGCTGGAGGCCTTCCTCAAGAATTACGACGGCGCCCTCCTCATGACCTCGCATGACCGCGCCTTCATGAACCGCATCATCGGCAAGGTGGTGGAGATCGATGGCGGGTCGCTCATCACCTATTCCGGCGATCTCGATTTCTACGACCAGCAGCGGGCGCTGAGCGAGAAGCAGCGCCAGGCGCAGTTCGAGCGCCAGCAGGCGATGCTCGCCAAGGAGATCAAGTTCATCGAGCGCTTCAAGGCGCGCGCCTCACACGCCGCCCAGGTGCAGAGCCGGGTCAAGAAGCTCGACAAGATCGAGCGGGTGGAACCGCCCAAGCGCCGCCAGACGGTGCAGTTCGAGTTCAGGACGCCGCCGCGCTCGGGCGAGGATGTGGCGAGCTTCAAGAATGTGCATAAGGGCTATGGCGAGAAGCCGATCTATCAGGGCCTCGATCTGCAGCTACGGCGCAAGGAGCGCTGGTGCGTGCTGGGCGCCAATGGCGCCGGCAAGTCGACGCTCCTGAAGCTGGTGGCCGGTGCAACCGACCCGGATGAGGGGACGGTCAATATCGGCGCCAGCGTCAAGATGGGCTATTTCGCCCAGCATTCGATGGATCTCCTCGACGGCGACGAGACCATCTTCGAATCGCTCGACGGCTCCTTCCCGCAAGCCGGGCAGGGTGTGTTGCGGACGCTGGCCGGCTGCTTCGGCTTCTCCGGCGACGATGTCGAGAAGCCCTGCCGTGTCCTCTCCGGCGGCGAGAAGGCGCGCCTCGTCATGGCGAAGATGCTGTTCGATCCGCCGAATTTCCTGGTGCTCGATGAGCCCACCAACCATCTCGACATGGCGACCAAGGAGATGCTGGTGGCGGCCCTCGCCGATTTCGAGGGCACCATGCTCTTCGTCTCGCATGACCGCCATTTCCTGGCCGCCCTCTCCAACCGCGTCCTCGAACTGACGCCCGAGGGCGTGCACCAGTTCAGCGGCGGCTATAGCGAATACGTCGCCCGCACCGGCCAGGAAGCCCCGGGCCTGCATCCAAACGGCTGACGCGTTTAGCTGCGCATGAAGAAAGGCGGAACCGATCAGGTCCCGCCTTTTTTTGAGCCCGCGGCCTGCCGCTTACTTCGCCGCCTGCAGCTTGTCCTGCGTCTTGGTGTCGAAGTCGCTGGCGTCGTGGCGCTCATGCAGCTGCATCGCCGGGTCGCCGTTGCGGCGATTGACCATGCGGCCGCGGATCACCGCCGGCCGCGCCGCCAGCATATCGGCCCAGCGATTGACATGCTTGTATTCATGCACGCTCAGGAACTCCGCCGAGCGTTCATAGGACCAGCCTTTGACGAGGCCGCCATACCAGGGGAAGATCGCGAAATCGGCGATGGTGAGATCCGGCCCGGCGATGTATTCGCTGACCGCCAGGCGCCGGTCGAGCACGTCGAGCTGGCGCTTCACCTCCATCGAGAAGCGGTCGATCGCATATTCGATCTTGCTCGGCGCATAGGCGAAGAAATGCCCGAAGCCGCCGCCGAGATAGGGGGCACTCCCCATCTGCCAGAACAGCCAGGACAGGCACTCGGCGCGCGCCGCCGTCTCGGTCGGCAGGAAGGCGCCGAACTTCTCGGCGAGATGCATCAGGATCGCGCCGGATTCGAACACGCGGATGGGCGTCGCGCCGCTGCGATCCATCAGTGCGGGGATCTTGGAATTGGGATTGACCTCGACGAAGCCGCTGCCGAACTGGTCGCCGTCGATCTTGATCAGCCAGGCATCGTATTCGGCGCCGCGATGGCCGGCGGCCAGCAGCTCCTCCAGCATGATCGTCACCTTCTGGCCATTCGGCGTCGCCAGCGAATAGAGCTGCAGCGGATGCTTGCCGACCGGCAGTTCCTGCTCATGGGTCGGGCCGGCGATCGGCCGGTTGATATTGGCGAACTGGCCGCCGCTGGCCTTGTTCCAGGTCCAGACCTTTGGCGGGGTATAGTCGGCTTGGTCGGTCACTTGGTCGCTCATGGGGGCACTCCAGCTTGAAGCGCGGCGGAAGGGAGCCGCTATGGAAGAGAGGTCAGAAAGACCACGAAAGGAAAATGGAGATCCGGCTGCGCGGACGCATCCCGCAAAAGATAGGGACACGGGCGCCATTGTCAAAGCGGGAAAGTGCCAAAGCGTGAAAGTGTCAAAGCGCGAAAGTGTCAAAGCGAGATAAGGTCCGAGCCGATGAAATCCGCTCACAGGACTTGTTAGAAGAGACGCCGTCAGAGCGCCGGCGGCACGAAGCCGCCGAATTCCCGTTCCAGCAAGCCGGCGAATGCGATCGTGGTCTTGTCCTCGAGATAGGGCCCGATGATCTGCACGCCGATGGGCAATCCTTCCAGCGATGAACTGGCCGGTGTGCGCCCGATCGGCGCCGCCGTGGCGGGCAGGCCGCAGGTGGTGGCGGGATCGGCCCAGATGAAGAAGGCCTCCAGGTAGTTCTGCGGCTTGCCGTCGATCGCGATCTTGCGCGCCTCGATCGGCTCCGACTGGTCCTGCGGAAAGGCCGGCACGGAGGCCGCGGGATAGATCACGACGTCGAAGGCCTGGAACAGTGCCCGCCATTGCTGCTGCAACTGCAGGCGCGCCGCATCGGCGATGATCCAGTCGCGATGGCTCATCACCCAGCCGCGCGCCATCTCGGCGGCGAGGCTGTGGTCATCGGCGCCAAATCCCCCCGCCGCATCTGCCGCCGCGGCAAAGGCCTCGGGCGTGAGGCGCGGGCTGCGGGCGGCATTGACCAGTTTCATATAGAGCCGCGCCGACCCGGCCAGGTCCGGCAGCAGCGGGCTCTTGTCGGCGACCGTCACGCCGGCCTTGGCGAGACGCTGCGCCAGATCGTTGATGGCGCCGCGCACAGTGCTGTCGACCGGCATCAGCGGATGCGTGTCGATGACGAGCACCCGGAAATCCGTGAGCTTGCGATGCCGGGGCTGCGGCAGATCGAGGCGATAGCCGATGCCGTCGCGCATCTCATCGGGCCCGGCGAGGACATCGAGCACAAGCGCGAGATCGGCCGCACTCCGCGTCATCGGCCCCAGCACGGCGAGATCGCCCTGGCCCGGCACGGGTGGTGCGGGCGGCAGGCTGTAGCCGCGCAGCGGGATCAGGCCGAGGCTCGGCTTATGCCCGAAGACGCCGCAGAAATGTGCCGGCACGCGGATCGAGCCGCCGATATCCGAACCGATCGAGAGCGGCCCGAACCCGGCCGCGAGTGCCGCCGCACAGCCGCCCGAGGAACCGCCGGGCGAGCGCGTGCGGTCGTAGGGATTGTGGGTGGTGCCGTAGATCTCGTTATAGCTCTGGAATTCGCGGAGACCGATTGGCACATTGGTCTTGCCGAAAATGACGGCGCCCGCCGCCTTGAGGCGCGTGACGGCGAGCGCATCCTCGGCCGGCATGAAATCGCGGAACTTCGGGAAGCCCCAGGTGGTCTTCAGGCCGGCGACATCGAACGGCTCCTTCAGCGAGACGGGAATGCCGAGCAGCGGCCGCGTGTCGCCGCGCGCCAGTGCCGCATCGGCTTCCTTCGCCGCCATCCGCGCCCGCTCGAAATCGCGCACCACGATGGCATTGATGCCGCCGTCCAGCCGCTCGATCCGCGCGATCACCCGTTCCAGCAGCGCGGCGGCGGAAATCTTGCGCGCCCGCAACGCTGTCGAGAGTTCTGTGATCGAGGCGAAATCCCAATCGGAGTCCGGCATGGCGGCCGGCGTCACATCATGCGCTTGCGGCATCGGGCAGTTCCTCTGCGTCTGGACCATTCAGGGGCGGGACCCATCCGGGCGATGGGCGCGGTGATGGGTGAAGTCTAGGCGGTCCAGACGGAACTTGTCAGGATGGATTTGCCAGGGTGATTTATAAGCGCGGACTTGCCAGGATGCGCTTGCCGGGCAAACCTGTCAGCGCGGAGATGCGAAACGCTTCAGGAAGCTGACAAGGACGCGAGCCGCAACCAAGGCGGCCTTGCACCGCTAAGCTGGATCCAGCAAAGCCGTTCCATAGGAGTTGTCGATCACGCAGAGCCAGTCGCCCTCGTCTGTCTTCCTGAAGACATAGGTGGCGCAGCGCGTGACGGTCTCCATATTGCCGTCATCGTCGGGGACCTCCAGGATGGAGTCCATGATCACCAATGCGGTATCGGCGCCCTCCAATACGGTCATGTCGCCTTGCTTGACGACCAGCCTGTGCTTGAAGTGCTCGGCGATGGCGACAAAGGCCCGGCGAATGGCCGCCTTTCCGCTCACCACCAGGCCGGGGCGAATGACCAGGCTCGCCTCTTCGGCATAGAACGCCATCACCTCGTCGAAGGCCTCGGCGGTGATCGCGCGATCGGCGGCGGCGATGACGGCCTTCAGGGGGTGGTCGGTCATGGGTCTCTCTCCATCGGTAACAGCCCACCGGCAACAGCCGGGCGGGACCGTTCCGCAGCGGCACTCTATATCATGCAGGCTGAATTTGCCGCCGCCGACGGAAACAGAGAATTTTTCCGGCTGCCGGCGGATCACCTCTGCATCACCGCAAGCCGCGCCGGCGGCTAACCGTAGCCAGCCATCCGTGGCAGGCTAATCGCGACCATCCAACCGTGGCCATCCAGCCGCGGCCGTTCCCGCATCCCGCAGCCTTCCTGGAGGAACCATGCCTGGAGGAATCATGACACAGTCACCCGCCGATCGCGCGTCAGAGGATCTGGTCGACAGGCTGGTCCAGTTGCTGCGCCAGGGGCGCGGCAGCGAGGTGCCATCCATCGTTGCAGCACGGCCGGACCCGCTCGCGACGGCCGCCGCCTTCAACACCACCGTGAAGTGCCTCTATCGCCAGCATCATGACGTGGTGAACATGATCATCGCCGGCACAATGGGCCTCGCTTATTGCCATGATCAGGCGTCGCTCGTGCCCGACAAGGCGATGGAGTTGAAGATGCTGGGCAAGGCCATTGCCTTCAACACGGCCGTCAATTGCTGGCCGGGCTGGGGTGATGCCGGCATCGTCATCACCGCGGCGGAGATCGCCCGCGGGCTGCAGCTGGCGCTGGCCAGCCGCGACCTGGCCCGCGAACTGGCGCTGGGCCCGCGTGAACGGGGCACCGCCGATTGGCTGGTCGGCGCCCTCGAACTGGCGGCCGGCCGTCCCGTCGCCGCCGGGGAGGCCTTCGCCCGCGCCGAGGCAGCCTTCATCGCCGCAGATCCGACTGCACCCAACGTACTCCTGGCGCAAGGCTATGGGGCGCTCGCGCGCAAGGCCCAGCCGCATTCACGGGCGCAGGGGGCTGCGCTGCTGGACGACATCATCGACCGCCTGCGCCTGGCGGGCAGCAAGGAAGCGGCCTTCTTCGCCGGCCAGCTGGTGACCGCCGACGCCCTGCTGCTCGGCGCACAACGGCCCGGCGGATAAAGACCGCAGGCCGCGCGCCAGGCTGCCAGGCTATCGGGACAAGTGCCAACCGACAGCCCGGTCCGAAACACGCTGAACGCCCTGGCCTGTCGCCGACATGCTGCGGTGTTCAGATCGAACTCGCTGAACTCCCTCTCCCCCCGAGGGAGAGGGTAGGGGTGAGGGGGGCGACTGAAGAACGATACCGCTCGGGCCAGCCGCATCTCCGTCAGTCCGGATAAGGCGTGCCGTCCTTATGCGTGAAGCGCCCATCGGCATTGGCGCTCATCATGTCGATGTCGGAACAGGTGGTGAGGTCGTCCGGGTGGCGTGAGCCGACTTCGAGATAGACCGCCATCGCATCCGATCGGTTGATCATGTGATGGCCATTGCCGCTGCCCTTCGGGAAAGCCGCGCAATCGCCTGCCCGCAGCAATGTCTCCCCATCATCCTCGATCAGCGTGAGCTCGCCCGCCAGCACATAGACGAATTCGTCCTCATGCGAATGCCAGTGCCGCTGGCTCGACCAGTTGCCCGGCGGCAGGCGCATGAGATTGACGCCGAAATCGGAGAGGCCGCCGGCATTGCCCAGACGCTGCCGGATACGATCGGCACAGGGCGCGTTGAATGGCGGCGGATAGCCCGTGCCCTTGCGCTCCGGCACGGATGCGATGTCGATCTTGGGCATGGCGGGCTCCATGTGATGCTGCCAGGGAGAAGGGTTGTCACTATAGGTAAGGGCCACATATCAGTATATGTAGCCAACCTGTGAAGCATCTCTTTCGCTTTTGAATCAATCGTTGAGGGAGAGCGCTTCAATTAGCGATTTCGCCTAAGTCCGGTAGGCCCCGCTGATTCTAGCTAGACCTCAAGCATAAGTACGTTCCTACCATTGAGCCTTGCATCCCATATCAACTGGGGGCAGCCTACAGGAATCACCTAGGAGGGGGACATGGCGGGAAAGTCATCATCTAAAGAATCGGTACATGTGGAAGAGGTTCAGGCTCAAGCCGAGAAGACGACTTCGCCGCCGCGAAAGATCCCTGGAAACCTACCATACCTACCGGCAAGTGGCACTCTGAAGAAAGCGCTGGAACGTCTTATCGAGGCATCTCGGCCTCCGAAGTTTAACGCCGATTTTTTAGAAAACGTGTTGAAGCTTAAGGGTGGATCTGCGAGGGGTACGATCCCGATTCTGAAGCGCATGGGATTACTAACAAGTGACGGTGCTCCCACGGACCTTTATGCAAAGTTCCGTACTGAAAGCGGTCGCGGGGAAGCGGCCTTTCACGCTTTGCGAAACGGATTTCCGGAGATATTCAAGCGAAGCGAATATGCGCACACCGTTGATGACAATAAGATGCGCGACATAATCATGGAGATCACTGGGCTCAAGGCGAGCGATCCCGTGGCCCTCGCGATCCGAGGCACCTTTAATGTAGTTAAATCGTTCATTCCAGCTAACTTCGATCGAACTAGCGGCGACGAAGAAGAGGCAACGGAAGAAACTAGTGTAGCAGCAGGGGGGGCGATAGGCAGCAATATCGGAGGAACTACCACCGGAAACACTCAAGGCTTAGGCCGGCAGGGAAAATCTGGAGGTGAAATTCGATTGGCCTACAACATCAATATAGTGCTCCCTGAAACATCAGATCTTAAAGTTCTGAACGCTATATTCCGAAGCATCAAAGAGAATCTGATGCAATGACTACTGACGATCAAATCGAGCTATTTGTGCTCAAATGCGCTTCTCTCAGGCTTGCCGTAGAGAAGGTGAATCCGAACTCAACATTTTTGATATCACTCCCTTCCGACGATGAAGCCACGATTAAGTCTTCGGTTGCTCAGTTTTCCGCAGAAGTGCGCGACAATGCAGTCCGTATGGCGGAACACTACAAATTATTTTACATGCTCGAAAACGACATTCGGAAGTTGATAGATGAGACATTGACAGAGGCCTATGGAGCAAATTGGTGGGACACGCATACACCCAGTAGCGCTAAAGAAGAATGGAAGGCTAACCAACAGCGAGAGCAGGAAGCCGGCTTTACACCGCGATCTGACAGTCAACTCGACTACGTTACATTTGGACATCTTGGAGATATTATCCGGCATAACTGGACCTTGTTCGGAGGCATTTTGAGCAACCAGAAGGCAATGGGTCGAGTTATGTATTCCCTCAATAACCTTCGGGGACCAATAGCTCACTGTGGTCTTCTTGCGGAAGACGAAGTCGACCGACTTAAGCTTACCGTGAAGGATTGGTTTCGGTTACTTGAAGGACCTAAGTAACCACTACCTATCGCGGCTAGGCTCCTGCCTTTGCCGGTATAGCTACGAGGCCAATTATCTCGATTGTCCACTGGAAAAGCGTTTGCATAATTGACAACTGATCACCGCTCGTGAAGAGCGCCACGGATCGGACTATCGATGTGACGCAGGATACCAAAGACATACTTCGAATTTTTGCGGTCGCAGTTACCCAGCTGCTTGGCGACAAAGAACTCGCATACGCCGACCCGTCAGAGCGAGCGATTGTGGCGCGTTTGGCCGAGTTGCTCAAAGGAAAGTATGAGGGTTGGTCAATTGACCTCGAGTGGAACCGTCGTGAGGACGTGATCAAACGGCTAACGTACGCCTTGAATAGAAGTCAATTAATCAAAGAGGGCGCGATCGTACCCGATTTGATAGTGCATCGAGTGGGAAAGAAAGAAAACCTTCTGGTAGTCGAGGTCAAGAAGGCCGAAAACAGGAATTTCGAAGGCGATATCTGGAAGCTAAAAGGTATGACTGAGTTGACTGGCGCCTATGCTTATGCGGTGGGTGTACACCTAGTAGTCGACATAACGAATGGTCTTGTGCCTCAAAGCGATGTGTATATCGACGCCGAGTGGAAAGAAGACATAACGGAATGGCTGCGGTTGGCAATAGGAGGCGCCGATTGAATATGGAGTCAGCGGAAACTGTAGAGTTGCTTATGCGGTTTACAGGGGACGATCTAACTCGGAAGCTATCGAAACTTGAAGGCGCTGTTCGCGGTGTTACCGCTGGCGATTGTGCCAGCTTTCTGAAAAGTGCCAGCGCTGGCCACGATGTGCTGGCTGCAGCTGCTGAGATGAAGCGCCTCGCAGGGCAAATTAATGTGACCATCCACGCGCTTGGTATCCTGTTGTGTCTTCCGCACATTCTGGAAACTAGCGAAAGGGTTGAGTCTGTTTCTCTCGGGGCAGGCAACACCGGCAGAGCATTCGATCTCGAGACCAATTTGCGTGTTGCCGAATTCAAGTTTATACGCTGGCGCGGCGGGCCGGAATCCATTCGCCAAAATTCCATTTTTAAAGACCACGTATTGCTGGCGCTGCATCCAACTCCAAAACGAAAGTACCTTTATCTGCTTGGCATTGAGCATGCGATGCGGTTCTTTCAAGGTGGCCGAGCACTTTCGAGCGTCCTTAGTCGAGATAATAAGCTGCAAAGTCTCTTCTTTGAGCGCTTTGGCAATCAGTTCCGGACCGTGCGCGAGTATTACGCGGCTCAAGGAAATACGGTGCGCATCGAGAATGTTTCGTCTTGGGTATCAGAACTAGTGCAAGGCTCAGTAGTCGAACCAGTCAGTGAAGAGCTTGGCGATTAGCTAGGCTGAAGCAATTTGCTAGGTGTTAGCTTTGATATGAGGTGAATTTGGCCAGCTGGAGACGGTACCGCTCAAAGAATTAGCATTGACTAATTAATTAGCCGCAGCTAATCTATTCCCGTGACCCAAACCACCTCCACCGACCCATCCCCCATCGACGCCGTCATGCGCGCCCTCGCCGATCCGACGCGCCGCGCGGTCTTCGAGCGCATCGCCACCAGCGACGAGATCACCGTCGCCGATCTGACCCGGGGCAGCGGGGTGACGCAGGGCGCCATCTCGCAGCACCTCAAATCCCTGCGCCAGGCCGGCCTCGTCGCCGAACGGCCGGAGGGCCGCAACGTCTATTACCGCGCCCGGCCGGACGGCCTCGCCCCCCTGGTCGACTGGATGGACCATTACGGCGTCTTCTGGCGCGAACGCTTCGCCAATCTCCGCAGCCTGCTGAAGGAAATCGATCCATGAGCGATGCCGCCCTTAAAGCTGATGCCGGCCGGCCCGACACGCCTGAGAAACGAGAGGGGGAGATCGTCGTCGACGAACTGTTCCCGCATGTGCCGGAGGTGATCTGGAAGACGCTTACCACTGGCGCGCTGATGGGCCGCTGGCTGATGGCGCCGACCGGTTTCGAACCCGTGGTCGGTAACTGCTTCACCTATCAGACCAAGGCGGCCGGCGCCTGGGACGGCACCATTCGCTGCGAGGTGCTGGAGGTGGTGCCGAACCGCCGCTTCACCTATGCCTGGAAGGGCGGGCATGAAAGCAATGAGGGCTATGGCGCGCCGCTGGAAACGGTCGTCACCTTCACGCTGACACCGGAGGCCGGCGGCACGCGCCTGCGCCTGGTCCATGCCGGCTTCGTCCTGCCGCGCAACGCGACCGCCTACACCAATATGGGCAATGGCTGGAAGAAGGTCGTCCACACCATTGGTGAGCTGAGTGGTGGCGATCTCAGCGGTGGCGAAGACGCGGGCGGCACGACGCAGCATTGAGCGGCTGGAGCCCCCCTCCCTGACCCTCCCCCAATTTGGGGGAGGGGAATGAAGAGTGCATCGACCCAATAGCAATCGGACAGTGCCACGCTGCGCGACGCGTGCCATGGACCCCCAGTAATCCCCTCCCTCCGTCGGCGTAGGCCGACAGTCGTCGGCGGGCGGGGGAGGGTGAGGGCGGGGGCATGGCGCCTGCGCGCAGATATCACCGCGTCCAATCTCGTAACGAGTCCAAAATCAAAGGGAGCAAGGTCATGAGCGAGACCAGTACCGCCGCCTATAAAGGCGGCTGCGCCTGTGGGGCGATCCGCTATGAGATCAGCGGCGAACCCGTCTTCAGCAATCACTGCCAATGCCGCGACTGCCAGAGCGAAAGCGGAGCCGGCCATCTCTCGCATCTCACCTTCATGCGCGAGGGTGTGAAGGTCAGCGGCAAGGCCGCCTCCTGGGAGATGACGGCCGATAGCGGCAACAAGAAGTCGCGCCACTTCTGCCCGAATTGCGGCTCGCCGGTCTACATGACCTTCGCCGCCATGCCCCAGCTCTTCACCATCCGCGCCGCCAGCCTGGACGATCCCGCCCGCTTCCAGCCCCAGGCCGTGACCTATGCCGTGCGCGGCTACGCCTGGGACCACCTCGATCCAGCACTCGTGAAGTTCGACACCATGCCGCCGCGCTAGGCGGTTCGCGATCTCTCAGCCGTCACCCTCGGGAGACAGCCCGCCTGCACTTGCCATGGATTGCCGGGTCAAGCCCGGCAATGACAAAAGGGTACGAAGCCGGCGCTCTACAACTCTCTCTATTGTCATGCCCGGACTTGATCCGGGCATCCATGGTACAACCGCTGGAAGGTCAGCAAGCGGACACCTGAGCCGACATTCGACAAACCGGCGCCAATGTCCCAGGATGCGCCGTCATCACGTCACCGATGACGACAACCAAAAAGAAAGCGGCAGGCGGCATGAAGACGGCGAAGACCGACGCGACGGCGACAACAAGCGATACGCCCGCCAAGCTCATCGACGGACGCATCAAGGAACTCGGCGACTGGCGCGGCGCGACCCTCGCGCGCATTCGCAAGCTGCTCCATGAAGCGGTGCCCGATGTCACCGAGGCATGGAAGTGGCGCGGCGTGCCGGTCTGGGAACAGGCCGGCATCATCTGCACCGGCGAGACCTATAAGGACGTCGTCAAGCTGACCTTCGCCAAGGGCGCCGCCGTGGCAGATCCCGCCGGCCTCTTCAATGCCAGCGTCGAAGGCAATACGCGGCGCGCGATCGACATCCGCGATGGCGACAAGCTCGATGAGAAAGCGCTGAAGGCTCTCTTCCGCGCCGCCGCCGCGCTCAACGCTTCTGCAACCGCCGCCAAGAAGCCGGCAAAGAAGGCAGCGGCGAAGAAAGTCGCGAGCAAGAAGGCGGCTGAGAAGAAGCCGACCGTAAAGAAAGCAACAACGAAGAAAGCCTGACCAGCCGCGCGCAGTTACCCCCTCACCATAACCCTCTCCCCGCCCGTCGGCGTAGGCCGACATTCGTCGACATCGGGGCGAGGGAGAAAATGGCGACGCTCTGTGATTCCCTCCCGCCTCCGTCGGCGTAGGCCGACATTCGTCGGCGGGGCGGGGGAGGGTTAGGGAGAGGGGGCATCAGGCACCACGCTGCCGCCGGCATGGACCCTCGGATCAAGTCCGAGGGTGACAAGCGTGTATGAGGTCGGTGCGGAGCACCTTCCTCTCCCGTATTATGAAGAACCGATCGGCGTCATCGCATCGCGGCGCGAATTTCCGCGATCGTCCGATCCGGCGCCTGCAGATGCGGGAAGTGTCCGATGCCGGGCAGCAGCTTGGCTTCTGTCCCGATCTCGGCCGCGAGTTCGATCCCCATCTCCTTCTTGATATAGAGATCCTCGCTGCCCCAGATCACAGTCACCGGCGTCGCAAGCTTCGCCAGCTTGGCTTCGAAGTATTCCTGGTCGCGGGTGAAATGGGCGTAATAGTGATAGAAGGCATCGATCACCGTCATATCGCCCTGGCTCCAGGCAAGAACCATGTCGTCGCGGAAATCGCGGGAGACCTCATAGCACGCTGCTTCGGGCAGGCCACGCACAAAGATGTTGGCGAGAATTTCGTCGCGATGGGCGTTCATGAAGTCGCGCACCTGATCGGCAGTGGCCTTCGCCTTCAGCTTTTGCAGGTTTTCCGACATAAGCGCCGGGCGGTTGAACGGCGCGAAGTCGCCGACGATGATCGATTTGGCGATCCCCGGTTCCTCCAGCGCCAGCAGGAGCGCGGGGAGGGCGCCGATATCGGTCGCATAAATCGTCAGCGTCGCGCGGTCGATGCCGGCCTGATCGATATAGGCCTTCAGGACGCGGGCATAGTCGCGGGGCGCATAGGCGAAGCGCTCGGCCGGCGGGCGCGAGGAGAGCCCGAAGCCCGGCCAGTCGAAAGCATGCACCTCGCTGTCCACGGCAAGCGCCAGCGCGATTTCCTTCCAGGCAAGGAGGGTTTCCGGGAAGCCATGCAGCAAGAGCACGGTCTGCCGCGTGTTGCCGTGAGACGCGCCGACAGGGCGGGCCACCATGTGTCGGAGCGTAATATCGGCGTCGATCGCGATGGTGCCGATCTCAAGCGTCGGCTGCTGCGTAGGCTGTGACATGTGATCATTCCTTATCTGGGCGGCTGCGCATGACGGCTAGGTAGGGGCCGCTTCACTCCGGCAAGCCGCGCCGACGGGGCTGGACCTTGCGGTTATCGGTGATGCCGACGCCATTGCCATAACTGCAGGCGAGGAAATCGGCGAAGCTGACGGCGCTCAAGGCGAACATGCCGCCGAGGGCGAGGGCGGCGAAGCGTTTGATGAACCAGGCCATGATGTTTCTCCTCTGTGTAACCCACTGCCTGCGGCGTCGATGTTGCCGCCGCCGCGGCGCCTCACTCACGGCGCATAACGGTTGAAGACGAAGTCGCGCGACGTCACGGTCTGATGACAGGCAAAGCAGGCGGCGGTCTTCTGCGTGTCGGTGGGGGCGATGGTGAGCTTGCCGTCATTGAACTGGGCATAGCCCCAGCCACCGGTGGCGGCGAATTTCCTGGCATCCTTGATCATGAACTGGACGCCGTTCTTGGGATGCACGGCGACATAGGATTGCGCCGCGCCGAAGGCGGCCGCACTTTCGGCCAGCGCTTCATGGTCCCAGGCCAGCCGGGCGATGACGCTGCCATCGGGATAGGCCTGTTTCTCGCCGGCGCCAGCCCCGGTCGTCATGCTCTTCGCCGCCTTGATGGCGATGTCGTTGCCGAGCACGGCGCGCAGGTCGTTGAGCTTGCCCTCTTCCTGGGCGACGGCGATCAGCGGCCAGTCGCGATAACCCGCCGGCAGCTTGCCGGCCTCGATTGCACTGGCGGCGGGGCTGGCGTCATTCTGGCTGTCGGCCGAGGCCTGATAACCCGCGATACCGGGCAGGGCGACGGCGGCCAGGGCGATGGCGGCAAATGCTGCGGCGATGACGCGGCCGGTATTTATCATGCGGTCCATGGCGCTCGATCCTCGACAGATTATTATCGTATCCGTTTAAATCGTATGCGATAAATATTGCGCTCCCGGGCTCGAAGTCAAGGTCATCCGGTCTGTGGCAGGCGATTTTTCGGCAGCCGGCGGTGCTTCTGGCTTCTGGGGCCTTGCAAGAGCGCCGAGGCGGCCTCAAATTACTATGATAATCATAGGTCCAGGCGCCTCTGGAGAAGGAAGCAGGAAACATGGCTGCCGAGACGAGCAAGCCTCAAGAACCGGACACGCTCTGCCCGGTCGCCCGCGCCGAGAGCGTGGTCGGCGATCGCTGGTCGGTGCTGATCCTGCGCGAGCTCTTCATGGGCGCGCATCGCTTCGAGGAGATCCAGGCGCAGACCGAGGCGACGCCGCAGATGCTCGCCGCCCGGCTGAAGAAGCTGGAAGCCGACGGCCTCGTTGAACGGCGCCGCTACAATGAGCGTCCGCCGCGCCACGATTATCACCTGACGCCCAAGGGCGATGCCTTCTATCCGGTGCTGCTGGCATTGCGCGCCTGGGGCGAGGCCTGGTGCAAATCGCCCGATGAAGGCCGCGCGGTCCGCTTCACCCATCGCCTCTGCGGCAAGCCCGCCGGGCTCGGTCCGCTCTGCGAAAGCTGCGGCGGCGTGCTGCAGCGCGCCGACCTCACCAGCGAGCTCAATCCCGCCTATCGCGCCGAACGCGACGCCCGCTGGGAGGCCTTCAAGGCGAGCCGGTGACGGCTGGCTCCGTTGCGCCGTACCCGGGTGTGTCAGGAATCGGGCGCTGCAGGACCGAGTGATTCCAGGCACTTGATGGCGGCTGCATGGCTGCTGCGCCGGAACAACCGGCCAGCGACTGCCTTCCCAATATGTGGGCTGTCGTCTTTTCGGCGGCAGCCGAATGAAGGAGGTTGCCATGTCTGCAATTCATGCTGAAAGCCACAAGCATCCCGGCCGCCGGAAACGGCCTGCACAGGGCAAAGCCAAAAGCAAATCGAAGAAAGCCGTCGCAACGATGCAGCAGGAGATGCTGCAACCGCAGGCGATCTGGCTGCAGCCGAATGGCTGGGTGCCGAACAATGATCACCTGCCGGTGCTGCTCTATCACGGCACGCTTCCCGCCGATGAGGCAGATACGGCCGCCGCTTTCGAGGCGATGTTCGAGCGCAATGGCTGGCCGCCGCAATGGCGCAACGGCGTCTATCCCTATCATCACTATCATTCGACCGCGCATGAGGTGCTGGGCATCGCTGCCGGTTCCGCACGGCTGATGCTGGGCGGTCCGGATGGGACCGAGATCGCCGTTACCGCAGGCGATGTCCTGCTGCTGCCGGTCGGCACCGGCCATTGCCGGCTGGAAGCCAGCGACGACTTCCTGGTGATCGGCGCCTATCCGCCCGACCAGGACTTCGACATCCGCCGCGAAGCGCCGACGCCGGAGATGCGGGCCAACATGCCGAATGTACCCTGGCCCGATACGGACCCGGTCAGCGGTGCCGCGGAGCCGCTCACCAGCCACTGGCGCAAGCCCTGAACCGACCTCTCTTTACGTAGGCGTAGCGTCGGCCTTCCGCTTGGCGAGAATCACCGCCAGCGGATTGGGCTTGGCTTCGGCGATCCTCGTCAGGGTGTTCTCATCGCGGTGCGCGAAGGGCGCTGCCTGCCCATGCACGGTGAGAACGGTATCGGTGGCGTAGCTCCAGCTGCCATCGGCATTGAAGCTGATCTCGATCTGGTAGCTGTCGGTGCGGAAGCCGTATTCGAGGAAGGCCGTCGAACAGATGCCGTATTGTGTCTCGCCGCGTTTGGCGACAACGGTGAAGCGATCGGCATCCGGCTTGGCCTGGCCCGCGGCGAGCGCCACCTGGCCGCGCGGGATCGCCACCGTCTGCATCACAAGCCCGGTCGCCGGCTCCCACAGCCAATAGCCGACCTGGTCGTGGAAGGTGATGTCTTCTTCAGCCGTGGTGATGTGGATGTGATAGCGCAGGCCGTAGAGCAGCTGCGGCCCGTTGGCCTGCGGGTCGATCGGCTCGAAATCGATCCGCTCGATGAAGACGCGTCGCTCGGGACCACCGGCCTTGGGATTGAGGTCGACCCCCTTGCTGGCCTGCCAGCTGCCGGCCAGCCGCGTGAGCGGCCCGAGATTGGCGAGCGTATCCGGATCGACATCGCTCGGCTCGGTGAAGACGTCCTGGGGGAAGATATGTTTGGGCAGGCTCAGCATGGGATCCCCTTTGCGGTGAGTGAAACGCCGGGCAAGACGGCCGCCACGGCACCGGGGACCAGTACCGCATGGCGGAACGGCCGGCACAAGCCTTCAAGCCGGCTCACCTGCCTTACTCCGTTAGGATCTCACCGAGAGCCAGGGCAGGCGATGACAGGCAAAGACTGAAGCCTGCTCTGGTCGTCGTTCAATGCGGATGCGTCTTTTGACGATGCCGGTGCGCCGCTTGCTTCGCCCGGTTGCCGCAGATCGCCATGCTGCACCAGCGCCGCGCATGGCCCCGCGTGTGATCGGCAAAGAGCAATGTGCAAGCCGGGCCTTCGCAGGCCTTCACCTGGGCGAAATCTTCGGTGCATACCAGCCGCGCCATGGCCTCGCCGATCGGCAGCAGCAGCGCCTCAGGTGACTTCCAGCGGCGCATCGTCCGGAGCACGAAGGGTGCGGCACCGGCACCGTCTTGCGCAGCGACACGGCCAAAAGTCTCATCGCGCTCCAGGAGACGGTTGAGCGGCTCCAATTCCTCGAGCGCCGCCGGCGCCAGTGCCCGGCCCTTGTGGGCGCGCACGAAGCCCCGGAACCATTCGCGCAAATCCCGCGCCTGGTCGGCGATCTTATCCAGCTCGCCGGGCAGGGCTTGCCGTCGCAGCGCGTCGAGCATATCGGCCGGAACGAGTTGCGCTTGCGTCAACCAAGCGAGCAAGCCCTCCCCGTCGTCAATCCAGTCGACCGGTATATCGACCGGCGTCGCGATCGAATTCAGGAAATCCAGGCCGAGGGCATCGCCGACGAAAATCGCTGGCGGGCGTTGGGTCATTATCACTCCTCTTCCGCTCCCGAGCCTAGGCATGCCTCCAGGGTCATATCGGAAAGCTGTCTTTACATAACCCCTTTGGGTTCATTTTGCAAGTTATGAACCCTCTTCCATAACCGGGAGAATAAATTTACACCGGTTATCATTTCTGCGGACCAACCTTCCGTCCAGTCATATAAATCGCATAGGAGGTTATTAATATGGCGGTGCGTCGCTAAATCGAAGAATCTTAGATAACCTTTAAAATCACTATTGACGGGTTACTCATAGAGGATCATAACCCCTCTATCGCGATCAACCAGGTTACTCACTCAAGCTCAAGGAGACAGACATGACCGCCATCCGTTACCGCACCGCCGACATCGACGGCTTCAAGGTTTTCTATCGCGAGGCGGGCAGGCCGGGCGCGCCGAAGCTCCTGCTGCTGCACGGCTTCCCGAGTTCCGGCCATATGTTCCGTGATCTCATTCCGCTGCTGGCGGATCGCTTCCATATCGTCGCCCCCGATCTGCCCGGCTTTGGTCAATCGGATCTGCCGGCCCGCGGCGAAACGGACCACGTGACCTTCGCCCGCTTGGCCGCGATCACCGATCGCTTCACCGAGGTGATCGGGTTCGATCGGTTCGCCGTCTATGTGTTCGACTACGGCGCGCCGACCGGCTTCCGTCTTGCCGTCAAGCATCCGGAGCGCATCACCGCGATCATCTCGCAGAACGGTAATGCTTATGAGGAAGGCCTGAGCGACGGTTGGAATCCTATCCGCGCGTATTGGCAGGAGCCGTCACAGGCCAACCGAGGTGCGTTGCGCATGATGCTCAAGCCCGAGACCACGATCTGGCAATACACCCATGGTGTCGCTGACACGACGGCGGTCTCGCCCGACGGCTACACCCTCGACAATTTCTATCTGGCGCGGCCAGGTGCGGACGAGGTGCAGCTCGATCTGTTCGGCGACTACCGCAGCAACGTGGCCCTCTATCCGACCTTTCAGGCGTATTTCCGTACCTACAAGCCGCGCTTCCTGGCGATTTGGGGCAAGAACGATCCCTTCTTCCTGCCGCCGGGGGCGGAAGCCTTCAAGCGCGATATCCCCGGGGCTGTCGTCCGCTTCCTCGATACCGGTCACTTCGCGCTGGAAACCCATGCAGCAGAGATCGCCGCGGCGATCCGCGACTTCCTCGCCGCCTGAATTCCATCTTCTGGTCTTGCAGCCTGTCTCCGGGCGTTGTCGCCCGGCGGGGGCCCTCTTCATGGAGAGACACATGCGTGCGATCGTTCTTGAGAAATTCGGTGGCTTCGACAGTCTCGTCTACAAGGACATTCCGGAGCCTGAGCCGCTGGTCGGCCATGTCGTAATCGAGATCAAGGCCTTCGGCCTCAATCATGCCGAGCTGCATATGCGGCGCGGCGAATGGGCGGAGGCGGCCCCGGTCAGCGGCATCGAATGCGTCGGTATCGTGAAATCCTGCCCGGGCGGCGAATTCGCGGTCGGCGCCAAGGTGGCGGCGCTGATGGGTGGCCTTGGCCGCACCATCAATGGCAGCTACGCACAGTATACGCGAGCTCCCGTTTCCAATGTGGCCTTGATCGAAGCGGACCTGCCCTGGGCGGAGCTGGCGACGATCCCTGAGACCTATGCCACCGCCTGGACCTGCTTGTTCCGCAATCTCGACGTCAAGAAAGGCGAGCTGCTGGTCATTCGTGGTGCAACTTCGTCCTTCGGCCAGGCGGCGGTGAAGATGGCGGTGAATGCCGGGGTTCGCGTGATTGCCACTACCCGCAGCAACGACCGCTTCGCGATGCTGGAGAAACTCGGTGCTGAGCGCTGCGAAATCGAGCGGCCTGATTTGTCGAAGCATATTCCCGAGGCGAAGAAGATCGATGCGGTGCTCGACCTGGTCGGCAACAGCGTGGTGCTGGACTCGCTCGCCATGTTGCGCCGGGGTGGCCGTTCCTGCCTCGCCGGCTGGCTCGGTGGCCTCGATCCGATTCGCGATTTCAATCCGTTGCTGCAGATGCCGAGCGGCGTCTATCTCACCTTCTTCGGCAGCTTCGTCTTCGGCACGCCGGGCTTTCCCGTCTCCGATATCCCGCTGCAGCAGATCGCGGCAGATGCGGCGGCTGGCCGCCTCGATGCCAAGCCGGCGCGGGTGTTCCGCTTCGACGAAATCCGTGAAGCCCATCGCGTCATGGAAGCCAACGAAGCGCGCGGCAAGATGGTCGTGGTGCTGGAGTGAATATCGTCGCCATCCGCAATGAAGGAGACTAGACATGACGACATCAGCCGCCATCGTCACCGGGGCCAGCCAGGGCATCGGCCAGGCGACAGCCATCCGGCTGGCCCGCGATTTTGCAGCCGTGGTCCTGGTTGCGCGCAACCGGTCGAACCTCGAGCAGACGGCGGAGGCCGTAAAAGCGGCCGGTGCCAAGGCCCTGATCATCGATGCAGATCTCGGTGTGCCAGCGGCGGCGCAAAGCGTGGTCGATCAGACCCTGGCGGCTTTCGGGCGCATCGATGCGCTGCTCAATATCGCCGGTGCCGTGCCGCAGATCGATCTCTTCGACATGACCGACGCGCAATGGGAAGCCGGGCTGGCGTTGAAGCTGCACGGCGCCCGCCGCCTGACCGTCGCGGCCTGGCCCGCTTTGAAGGCGGCGAAAGGCTCGGTGGTTCTGATGTCAGGTAATTCGGCGCTGTTTCCCAAGGCACCCTATGCGGCGGTCGGTACCATCAATGCCGCCATCGTCGCCCTGGCAAAGGCATTTTCCGATCGCGGCATTGCTGATGGCGTGCAGGTCAACAGCGTCCTACCCGGACCGGTGATGACGGGTCGTCGTCGCTCTTACCTGCAGCATTGGGCACCGCTGCATAACATGACGGTCGATGAGGCGACGGCCAAGTTCCCCGAGGAAGCCGGGATCGCGCGTTATGGCGAGCCGGAAGAGATCGCCGAGTTGATGGCCTTCCTGGTCTCGCCGGCTGCGCGCTGGATGACCGGATCGACCATCCGCATGGATGGCGGTGAGGTGAAGTCGGTCTGATCAGAAATCGATCTGCAGAATCTGGCAAGCGTGATCGAGGCGGATGCTCTCCATCTATCGCTTCGGTCATGCCGCCTGCCGCAGCGGCAGGCTCTCCAGCAAGACGCCGGTGACTGCCTCCACCACTTTCGTCCGTCGGTCCGGTGTGTAGAGCCCATATTGCACGGTCAGCGGTGCGGGTATGCCGGCAGACGGTTTCAGGATCCGCATTGATGCGGCACGGATGGAATCCGACGGTAGCGCGCCGACACCGAGACCGCTTTCGATCGCGGCCTGCAAGGCGGTGACACTTTGGCTGGTCAGGGTGACACGGTGTTCACGACCGATCGCGGTGAGGGCTTCGATCATGCGCCGGCGCCACAGGCAAGGTGGCGCGCCTTCGCTGTCGCCAAAGGTCACGATATCGATCGGCTGCGCTGGATCCATCTCATAGCCGGCGGCGGCGACCCAATGCAGCTCGACATTCCAGGTGGTGATGGCATCGGCCGCGACGACGGAGGTTGGGGCGATGAGGATGTCGAGCCCGCCATCGCGCCAGAGCCGGCCCAGTGCCACGCTATGTTCCACCGCGAGATCGAGACGGATATCGGGATAGGCGCGGTGCAGGTGGCCCAGCATGTCCATGCGCGTGGGCGGCAAGGCGGCATGGGCGACTTCCTCGGCGAGGCCGATACGCACCGCGCCGCTGAGTTCAGTCACCTTCAACCGTGCTGCCGCTTCATCGCCGAGCGCGAGCATGCGCGTTGCATAGCCGAGAAAGAGTTCACCCTCCGCCGTCGGCACGACGCCGCGGCCGGTACGCTGGAAAAGCTGCCGGTCGAGCAGTTCCTCCAGCCGCCGCATCTGCATGCTGAGTGCCGACTGGGTGCGGCCCGTCTGTGCCGCGACCCGGCTGAGGCTGCCCTGACGGCAGACAGCCACGAACAGGCGCAGAAGGTCGAAGCCGATCTGCTCGGATATCATTTGTCCGGTATCCCTTTCAGATATCAAAATTGTTGAAGTCTGAAATCATAGATATCAGTCTACAAGCATATCTGGCCGCGCGCTATCTCCCCAGACGAGACATCCATCCGTTCGAGGAGGCAGCATTCATGAAAGCAATCCGTATTCACCGCCATGGCGGGCCGGAAGTTCTGCAGATGGACGAAATGGAGATCCGCCAGCCCGGTCCCGGCGAGATCCGCATCCGCAACCGCGCCGTCGGTCTCAACTTCACCGATGTCTATTTCCGCACCGGCGAATATGCGCCGCCAAGCTTGCCCTTCACCCCGGGCAATGAAGGTGCGGGTGAAGTGATCGCCGTGGGGCAGGGTGTCACGGATCTGATGCCCGGCGACCATGTCGGCTATGTCAGCCTGCTCGGCGCCTATGCCGAGGAGCATATCGTGCCGGCGCGCTATGTGGTGAAGCTGCCGGATGCGGTGGATTTCGCGACGGGTGCCGCGATGATGTTGAAGGGCCTCACCGCACAGTATCTGCTGCGACAGACCTTCCGCGTCGAAGCCGGCCAGACCGTTCTCATCCACGCCGCGGCAGGTGGCGTTGGTCTCTTGCTGACGCAATGGGCCCGGCATCTCGGCGCCACTGTCATCGGCACGGTGGGCTCATCGGCAAAGGCCGAGCTGGCGCGCGAATTCGGCGCCGATTACGTCATCGATCACGGCCGCGAAGGCGTCGCCTCACGGGTGCGCGACATCACCAAGGGGGAGGGCGCGCATGTGGTCTATGACAGTATCGGCCAGGCGACCTTTGCGGCCTCGCTCGACAGCCTCCGGCGCCGTGGCACCTTCGTCAGTTTCGGCTCGGCCTCCGGTGCGATCCCGACCTTCGACATCACGCTGCTCGCGCGGAAGGGCTCGCTGCATGCGACTTGGCCCGTGTTGTTCGACTACCTTGCCACGCGCGCGGAGATGCTCACCGCGGCCGCAGAGCTGTTTGAGGTCGTTGCCAGCGGTGCGGTCAAGATTCCCCTCCATACGCAACTGCCGCTCGATGTTGCCGCAGAAGCTCATCGCCGACTGGAGGCACGTGAGACGACGGGTGCCACGGTACTGCTGCCATAGGCGGCTATCTTGGAGGCCCGCGTGTTGTCCGTCGTCACTTGGCGCCGCGCTCCTACAAGTTCAGTCGATGAAGCCGCCTGCCGGCGCCTTATGCGGCAATGACCAGCCGAAATAGACCTCGGCTTCTATTAACTGGCCGTCGCGCACGGTCAGGATCTCGGTGTTCTGGAATCCGGGACGCCCAGCGAAGCTGCCCTGATAGGTGATGAAGACGCGCTCACCATCCGGCACCAGATGGAGCAGTTTGAAATCGGTGATGTGATTGCTGGACGGCCAGCAGCGCTCGAAATAGGTCTGCCGGTCGATGCGGTTGTCGCGCGGGCTGGAGAAATGGAAATCCGCCGCGATCAGCGGCTCAAGCGCTGCGCGATCATTGTCGATATAGGCTTGGTAGCAGCGTTTCGCGACGGCGGCGGGATTCTGGTCGGCTGCGGTCAGATGAGCGGGAACATATTTCGCCTCGTTATCTGATTGCAAATTACAACTAGAATCAAGCTATTCAATCCAGTTGCTTTGTGCAAGCGGTCAGCGGCCCTTCGGAAAATAATGACGAATCGCTTGACGGCCGTTCGGTCCCGTCGCATATTTCTGTTATGACAGAAACAACAGTCCATAACGAGAGTCCTGGGAACTCGGTTTTACCCGCCGCCGTGCAGGAATTCGTGCTGCGCTGGGGTGATCTCGGCAATCAATGGGGCGTCAATCGCTCCGTGGCCCAGATCCAGGCGCTGCTCTACCTCTCAGAACGTCCGCTGACGGCGGAGGATATCGCCGAGGCCCTGGGGCTCGCCCGCTCCAATGTCTCCACCAGCATCAAGGAACTGATCACCTGGAAGCTGATACGCCGGGTGCCGGTGCTGGGTGACCGACGCGATCATTACGAGGCCGAGGCCGATATCTGGCAGATCCTGAGCCGCATTGCCCAGGGTCGCAAGGAACGCGAGATCGATCCGGCCGTTGCCGCTATCAACCAGGTGCTGGCCCAGGCCGAAGGCGACCCGCGAGTCAGCAAGGTGGCGCGGGCCCGGCTCGCCGAGATGCAGGGCTTCCTGAGCGTCATGGATAGCTGGTTCGCCCAGATGCTGACGGTGCCCCCCAGCACGCTGATGAAGCTGATCAAGCTCGGTGCGAAAGTAGTGCCGCTGCTGACGCTGGGGCGCGGCAAGAGCGAAACATAGGAGGAGGGACGCCGATCCGGAGGTCGGCATCCCTGACCCCTCGGGTCAAAAAATTTTGCCCCATTATTTCTGTCTTTACAGAAATAACCGTTATAACGATAGAGAGGGGATTTTATCATGACGGGTGCCCAGACGATCACCGCAATGAACAGGTTGATCGCGCCGCCGCGTGCGACGGATGCACGGCCACTGGCTGATCTCCGTTTCAGGGGCCTCCTCGGTGGCCTGGCCTGGCAGCGCCTGCCGGCGGCGGTGCGCCAGCGCTTCAGCAAGCGGCTAGCGGCCGGCCTCTCGATCACCTATGCCGGCGAGATCATCGAAAGCCGGCGCAGCTGGTTCGGCGGTCTGCTGGCGCAGTTCTGCCGGCTGATCGGTGCGCCCCTGCCGTTGCATGACGAGCTCGGCGTGCCGGCCGTTGTCACGGTCACGGAGGACGGCGATACCGGCGGCCAGTTCTGGCTACGTATGTATGGCCAGCGCCACGGCTTCCCCCAGGTCATCCATAGCAGCAAGCGCTTCGCCGGCCCGACCGGGCTCGAAGAATATCTCGGCGGCGGCTTCGGCATCGCCCTGACAGTGAGTGCCGACGAGCAGGCGCTGCATTTCCACAGTGACCACTATTTCGTCGCAATCGGCGATCTTCACCTGCGCCTGCCGCGCTGGCTGGCGCCGGGCCAGCTCACCATCAGCCATATCGATCGTGGCGACGGTTCCTTCAATTTCGTTCTCGCCCTTCGGCATTGGTTGCTGGGCGAGGTCATGCATCAGACCGGCCATTTCCGTGAACGCATCTTCCCCCATGCATCGGCCGACCACGCGCAGGAGAACCGCCATGACTGACCTCATGATTCCCCATCTCGTCCGGGGCTTTGTCTTCCTGCAGATGATGATGGGCGGTTTCGACACGCTTTATCATCACGAATTCATCGAACGTCTCGCCTGGCGTCCGTCGCAGCGCCACGAACTGAAGCTGCACGGCGTGCGCAACCTCGCCTATGCGGTGATGTTCGGCAGCCTCGGCTGGAGTCTGCCACAAGGTGCCTGGTCGACGGCACTGATCGGCCTGATGGTAGGTGAACTCGCCATCACCCTCTGGGATTTCGTCGAGGAGGATCGTAGCCGCCATCTGCCCGCCAGCGAGCGTATCACCCATACGTTGCTGACCTTGAATTACGGCGTGGTCCTGGCCTTGCTGATGCCGTTGCTGCTGCGCTGGGCAGCGCTGCCGACGGCGGTCACGCCGGCCTATTATGGCATTTGGAGTTGGTTCTGCGCCGTCGCCGCCGTTGGGGTTGTCCTCTCGGGCCTGCGTGACCTGGCGGCCGCGCGGCGCATCAAGCGCATCGTCACCGGTGAGGCAGGTCCGCTTGCGGCAGTACTGACTGAGCACCGCCATATCCTTGTCACCGGGGGCACCGGCTTCATTGGCCGCCGCCTCGTCGCGGCCCTGACTGCTGCCGGCCATGAGGTGACGGTGCTCACCCGCGCCTATTCGCAGGCGGCGACGCTGCCCTTGCCGTTGCGGTTGGTGACATCGCTCGATCAGATTGCCGCCGAGACGCCGATCGATGCCATCGTCAATCTGGCCGGTGAGCCGATCTCGGACGGCTTCTGGACCCGCCGCAAACGCCAGCGCATCTTGCGATCGCGCCTCGCCGTGACGCGTGACGTCAATCGGCTGATCGCACGGCTGCAGGCGAAGCCGGCGGTGCTGGTCAGCGGTTCAGCGATCGGTTGGTATGGATTGCGCGGTGACGAGGTGCTGGACGAAAGCGCCACCGGTACGGATTGTTTCTCGCGTGAGCTCTGCCTGCGCTGGGAGGGGGTGGCGATGCAGGCCGCCAAATATGGCGTGCGGGTCGTCACCTTGCGGACCGGCCTCGTGCTCGCAGCCGACGGTGGCGCGCTATCGCGCCTGCTGCCTCCTTTTGAACTTGGCCTTGGTGGCCCTTTCGGCGCGGGCCGGCACTGGATGAGCTGGATCCACCGCGACGATCTCGTGCGCCTCATCGTCCATGCCATCGCGGCGCCGGACCTCGCCGGTCCCGTCAACGCCACCGCGCCGCAGCCCGTCACCAATGCGGTCTTCACACGGGCGTTGGGCGCCGCGCTCTCTCGTCCCGCCCTGATCCCGGTGCCGGCAGCACCCTTGCGGCTCGCGCTCGGTGATTTCGCAGAGGAACTTCTGCTGCGCGGACAGCGGGTGATACCGGCCGCGGCGCATGCCAGCGGCTTCCGCTTCATCTATTCGACGATCGATGAGGCCCTGACGGCAATCGTTGGCAGCCGCAGCCCTGGTTATCGAAACGCGACGTCTCTACGGGCGTCCGGTACGTCCTTGCGGCTGTGGGGCTGATCACTGCCGAGGCGAAAAAAAAGCAAAGGAAAATAATTGTGCTGCTCATTTTGCCAGAAGTAGTGGGTTTGAGCGGTCATGCATCAAGCGGGAGCGTGATTCAACTGGGCCGCGTAGAGACCCTATGAAACGCAACTCGTATGGACTCGAATGTTCTTATTATGTTCCTTTAAATAATTGCCATACGGCCCTGACGGAGGTCCGATATGAGCAGCCAATATTCCTTCGATTTTATCAACGACGAAGCACGGCAAAAACGCTGTGACAGGCTATTTTGCGGTCTCGTTCCAGACCCCGCAACGGCGATGCTGGTCGAGCAACGAGCCCGCTCATTTCATCGGGACCGCGGCTTGGCGCGCGTTATCCAATCCCTGGCGCGGCAACATATTTCTATTTTGCACATTTGCGACCGTAAACATCTGCGCGGGATGGATATTGAAGCTGCCCGGCAAGCGATTGACCGGGTTTTCATGCCTGAATTCGATGTGACCCTCAGCGGGTTCGAAACCTTCGATAGTCAAAGGATCGGCCGGGATGGGCTGCCCCATCGGCCGTTGGTGATCAAAGCCGAGGGTGCAGGGCTCTACGAGCTACTTACGCAAGTCTGCAGCGGATTTGGGCGGCGTGTGCCGAAGAGAAAAGATTTCAAGCCGCATTTGACCATCTCTTATGGCCCCGAGCTCATCGAATACTATGAGATACCGCCGCTCGTTTTCAGGGTCCGGGAGCTTCTTCTCATTCATAGCGAAGTGGGGCTGTCGCGCTATCACGTGTTGCATCGGCGGCCATTTCTCATCGGCGATCCCATCGACGACAAACAATGGCAGGCCGGCTGAGATAGATACGGGATCGTCGCAACGCTGGCGATTGGGCCAGGATGCAGGTAGAACGGGCGATCGAAAGGTCGACCGAGCATGTTGGCGCCGGGACCTCGCTGTATTGCATCGCTGAGGTAGGCAATGGCTGTGACCATCTATGGCATCAAGAACTGCGACACGATGAAAAAGGCGCGGACCTGGCTCGACGCGCAGGGCATTGCCTATCAGTTCCACGATTACAAAGCCTCCGGTATCGACAAGGCGCATCTACATGCCTGGGTGAAGGAGCTCGGCTGGGAGACGGTGCTCAACCGCGCCGGCACCACCTTCCGGGCCCTTCCCGAGGCCGATAAGCAGGGGCTCAATGCGGAAAAGGCAGTCGCCCTGATGCTGGCCCAGCCTTCGATGATCAAGCGGCCGATTCTCGATCTCGGCCAGACGCGGCTCGCTGGGTTCAAGCCGGAGATCTATGCCAAGGCTTTTGGCGGCAAGTAAAACGCGGCTTTGCGGTCGCATCCAGGGTTGGGTTGCTCGGCTGCATTCAAGCGAAAACACGACTTGTCGCAATGGTTTATATGGTCGAAACTGCGCGCTTAACGTGTTAAATGTCCGTCGTTAAAAGGCTCGCTCTGCAGGCCTTGGGGATGGGCTGAGGGAAGAATGTCCAGGGGTGTGGAACATCGACGTATTCTGGTGACCGGGGGATGTGGCTTCATTGGCTCCGCTCTGGTCCGTTTTCTCATGTCGGACCGGGATCTCGCTCTCGCTAATCTGGACAAGTTGACCTATGCCGGCGATCCCGCCAATGTGGCCATGGTGGCGACGCAGCCGGGTTATGAATTCCATCAGGTCGATATTGCCGATGCGGCCGCGGTGAAACGAGTCTTTGCCGCATTCCGGCCGGATGCCGTGATGCATCTCGCTGCAGAATCGCATGTCGACCGGTCGATCGATGGGCCGGAAGCCTTCATCCGGACCAATGTGCTGGGTACTTTCAATATGCTGCAGACGGCGCTCGCCTATTGGCGCGCTCTGTCGCCGGCCGAAGCGGCGGGGTTCCGCTTCCTGCATGTCTCGACCGACGAGGTCTATGGCAGCCTCGGAGCGGAAGGGGCCTTCCACGAGGCCTCGCCCTATCAGCCGAGTTCCCCCTATTCCGCCAGCAAGGCCGGCTCTGACCATATAGCGCGCGCCTGGCATGCGACCTATGGCATGCCGGTCATCGTCACCAATTGCTCGAACAATTACGGCCCACACCAGTTTCCGGAAAAGCTGATTCCGACCATCATCATTGCCGCCTTGGGTGGCGCCGCGCTGCCGGTCTACGGTGCCGGCGAGAACGTGCGCGACTGGCTCTTCGTCGAGGACCATGTCGAAGCCCTCTGCCATGTGCTGGCGCAGGGCCGTGTTGGCGAGACCTATAATATCGGCGGCCGCGCGGAACGGCGGAATATCGATCTCGTCCGTGATATCTGCGCGCTGCTCGATGAGATGCTACCGGGCTCGCCCCATCGGCCGCATGACAAGCTGATCCGCTTCGTCGAGGACCGGCCGGGCCACGACCATCGCTATGCCATCGATGACACCAAGCTGCGCACGGAGCTCGGCTGGTCACCGCGCGAAACTTTGACGACCGGCCTGCGGCGCAGTGTTGCCTGGTATCTGGAAAACCGCACCTGGTGGCAGCGCCACCGGCAGCAAAAGTATGACGGCAGCCGGCTCGGACTTGCGGCCGGCGTTGCCAAGGAAGATCAGGAAATGCAGCATGCAAAATGACCCTGCCCGGGCCTGGAAGGCCGTCATCCTGGCCGGCGGTACCGGTACC
>Ga0209148_1000602_pt1 | contig 32396 bp, 26 predicted proteins | sample AraplaCol_mMF_r2_2_FD_184288 | JGI IMG/M metagenome (GOLD analysis project Ga0209148, IMG submission 184288) | Arabidopsis root microbial communities from North Carolina, USA - plate scrape CL_Col_mMF_r2 (SPAdes) (version 2) | ecosystem: Host-associated > Plants > Roots > Endosphere | place... | reverse complement strand
CGGACGCCTGATCGACGCCGCCGTCGCCCGTCATGGCCGTCTCGACGTCATGGTCAATAATGCCGCGATCTATACCTCAACCAACCTCATCGAGACCTCGCTCGAGCAATGGCGGCGCGTGATCGACGTCAATCTGACCGGGTTCTTCCTCTGCACCAAACGCGCGGTCCTGCAGATGCGTGGCCAAGAGCTGGTGGGCGACATTCGCGGACGTATTATCAATATCTCATCTCAGCACGGCATGATCGCCTGCCCGGGTGATTTTCCCTATGGCGTGACGAAGGGGGCAATCGTGCAGATGACGCGGCAGGTTGCCGTCGATCATGCGGCGGAAGGCATCATCTGTAATGCCGTAGCGCCAGGAAAGATCATCACCGGCAAGCCGGGGGTGGCCAATAATCCGGACGCTCTCGACTATTCCCGCCAACGCACACCTTGGCCCCGCCTGGGCAAGCCGTCAGACGTGGCAGGAGCGGCACTGTTTCTGGCGAGCGACATGGCGAATTACATCACCGGTATCAACCTGATGGTCGACGGCGGATGGATGGCGGGCTGACGGCCGGCCAAGAGCAGATAATAAGGAGGCTTTCATGGATTTGGGTCTATCGGGAAAGACGGCACTGGTTTTCGGCGCAGGCGGTGGTCTCGGCGGTGCGATCGCCCGTACTCTGGCGCAAGAAGGAGCACATATCGCCGTTGCAGACATCAATGCGGCCGCCGCAGAGGAGACGGCCGCGGCCATCACTGGCGCGGGCGGCAAAGCCCTCCCTTTGGTCTGGGATCTCGCTGATCTATCCATCATTGATGATCGGCTGACGACCGTCGAGAGTGAGCTGGGGGGAGTCAATATCCTGGTCAACAATACAGGCGGTCCGCCGCCGACACCGGTCGCCGGCCAAAATGCGGAAACGTGGCGTCAATTTTTCAACTCCATGGTACTGCCGGTCATCGCCGTCACCGACCGGGTTCTGCCAGCGATGAGAGCCGCCAAATGGGGAAGGATCATCACCTCAACCTCGTCCGGTGTCATCGCGCCGATTCCCAATCTCGGTCTTTCCAACACGCTGCGGGTTTCGCTGCTCGGTTGGTCGAAAACCCTCGCACAGGAGGTGGGTCGGGACGGCGTCACGGCGAATATTGTGCTGCCCGGTCGCATCGCCACTAAGCGCATCACCTTCCTTGATGAGCAAAAAGCCCAAAGAGAAGGGCGCTCGGTCGCAGATGTATCTTCGCAAAGCACGTCTTCGATCCCACTCGGGCGATACGGGGATCCGCAGGAATACGCGGATGTGGTCACATTCCTTGCCAGCAAGCGCGCGTCATACGTCACCGGCAGCGTCATCCGCATCGACGGCGGGTTGATCGCGAGTATCTGAAGTTCAACGCGGAAGGAGAGTGGGCAGTGCTCACTGATTGGAAGGATTTCATCAGGAAGTCGGGCACGGCCTTCGAAAGTTCGGGCGTCTCAGCCCCGGTACCATGAAAGGCTATCTGGCCTTGCACGACACCGGCAAGGAAACGCGGCGGTTGGATGAGAAGACACGGGAGCTAATCTCTCTCGCCGTTGCCGTTACGATCCGTTGCGACGGCTGCATCGCGGATCACCCGAGAAACGTGATCAGGCTGGGGTATCAAAGGAACAGCTTGCTGAGGCGATAGGCGTTTCAGTCGCCATGAATGCGGGGCGCCGCCGACCTATACTGGTCGTGTAATGGATGCTTCGGCAAGGTCCTAGCGGTTCCGAGTTTGGGTTCCTGCGGGGGTGGGCCAGATGGGGCGTTTCGTAAGTTAGTTGGACTTGACTACCGCTTTCAGGAGCTCCAGCGACAGTGCTCTTTGGCGCTCTGTCATTTCCATCAATAGGGACTTTGCTTCTACCACCGATTTTGGTTCGGCTGGCGGGGGCACAGATTTACTGCTGCTGAAGCCGGCGCCGATTAGATCGAAGGTGTCGATATGGAGCTCGCGGGCAACAGCGTCCAAGGTCGTGATCGATGGGACGACTTGGCCACGTTCCAGCTTTGACAATCCCTGTGGCGCAATCCCTGCTGATCGCGCCAACTGACGCTGGCTGATGCTTTGAGTTTCACGGATTTGTTGATCGTCTCCCCGACGAGCCGAGGGTCGAACCCTCGGTTCTTCTCGTCTTGGAGTTTTCGCTTGGCCATTTCGCCCCGCGGTCACGAAATCAAAAGAGGTATTTATCGGAAAATGGAAGTTATTCACTCATCGCGACCGGTAATTTCTGGAAATGTCATCAGCTGATCAGAATCTAAATTCCTGCATAATCAGTATTTCCGAGAAGCCGCTATCGCCTTGATTCTATTCGATGACGCCGGATCTCTCGGCCCACCGGCATAAAAATAAGTGCTGTGAATTTTTCCGATGCGGCACCGTGGTAGGAGAAGTTGGCGCAAATACTGCTTTTTCGAGCCGACTGCGTGAGAATCGAGCCCGGTCACCTGAACAGCCCACATGGCGTGCGAATCTGAGCGATCACCGATCATTATCCGGTGCCCGCAACTCACCCATATTGGTACGAATTGTTTTGCTTTGGGTTAGTGACAAAATGGGAGTCGTGACGAACTCCTGAACCTCGCCGACTGAGTCAAGGGCGGCGATCGAGCATCCCTCGCATACGCTGAGGCACCCGACCCGCACATCATCATGAAGCGCTGAGCGTCCTCGGAAAGGACCTTGATCCCGGCGAAGACATCACAAAGGCATTGACTCCTGCCCGCAATTAAAAGACCGAAACACAATCGGACAGCTCGCCGAACGGAAAGTCCACGATCATTCTTCGGCCATACATTGCTATGCCACGGAGGCGCGATAAGTCATCTGACCTGAGCCCCGTGGCTCATCCATTGGGAAGCAGAGTCGGTTCTCCATTTGCACTGAGGCTGAACTTTGGCCCGCTTCATGGGACCTTCCATCCAGTCAACCCGGTTAACGTAGAATTTCCCTGCCTCTTTGGTCCGGTTTCCTGGGGGTAGGCCAAAACCATCTTTGATCTGATGAGAAAGACCTGGCTGTACTTCAACAGCAACAACCCCGCCGTGCTTGGGGGAACACGGCGGGGTTGCGATTGCACGAGTGTCAGGGACTCGTAGCCAAGACAAGAGCGTCCCTCCTGACATTCCGTCGTGCGACGGATGAACTCGCTTAGCGAGCGCATCACCAAAGAGAGTACCATTTCAATCGACGAGATTGATGATCTCACGCAACGGCTCAATGATCTCGCAATCGAGCTCAAGCGCTATTTCAGGCGGTGCTTGAGGAATACTTTCTATGACTTTCCAGTTGCAACCATGCTCATCCGCCGCGACGCGGCAAATACGGATGCTCAGAACCAGCTGCGGGTGAAGTTCGTTGATTCTGTTAACCAGATAGCGCTCGAGTGGCTGCTTGTACATGGTAATCCGGCCCATCGTCACGGTCTTCCACGTGGAAATGCCCCTACAATAATGTCACTCAACCGATCTTGCGTCATCGTGCATTCAGACTATGGGAGCATTTATCATCGCCTCCGGAGGAATGGCTCAGCTATCAGTGGAAGTGAATGCCGCAGGAACTACATGTACTTCATTTTCATAGCTGCATGCCGGCAGCGCTTTCGATCATCATACCGTGGGAGAAGAACAGGGTGGCCTCACAATCCCGTCTAATGTGCGGGCCAACAGGAAAGTGTACTTAACGAGTCACATTGACAAAACTATACTGGCCAGTCCATCAAAGCAGCGCCATCTGAAGAACATATATGCATCCAGCGATCATCGCCCAATCGAGCTGAGATCGTACCCGGGAATTTCTATTTCTGGAGTAAATGTCCGCTTACGAACGAAGAGCGTGACATGGACAAAATCAGATCTTCGGCTATGTTCCACTATGTTGCCTCCATGCGGCCAGCTGAGCGAAGAACACGGTCCCGACCAGCAAGTTCAAGGGAATCATTCGCGGAAACTACATGCAGCCGAGCCGACCCGTACAACTGGCCCGCGGGGAAAAGCCGACTTCACTATCCCTGTCGACGCTCCAGGAGATTCCGCGGTGATCAACAAAAAAAAGCGATCCTCGAGGTTGCTGATGCAGCCGTGTCAACCTCATGTCATCGAATTGTCAATAACGGCTTGGATCCAGCATTGGCCGAGCTTCGAGCCATGAATGCGTCTTCATAGACATCGATTGTGGCTTGAATGACACTGGACTCCTCAAATTCCTGCTGCGCTTTACGACGTGCTGCTAGGCCCAGCTTGGTACGCCTGACCGGATCAGTGATCAGGCTTTTCAGAGCAGAGGCGAGTGCTGATGGATCATGTGGCTGAAGCAGTATGCCGGTAATGTTGTTTACTACAATTTCCCGGCAACCAGGCCGATCAGTTGTGATGATCGCAGCTCCGCAAGCGGCGGCCTCCAGGAGGATACGCGGTACACCCTCGGCGTAGCTGGAAGGCAGGACGACAATGTCGACGTCGCTCAAAAGACGGTCCATGTCCCTGACATGGCCAAGGAAACAGACATGACCTTCATTCTGCCATATCTCGATTGTTTCTACCGGGACGGAATCCGGGCTACCAGGATCCGGGGTTCCAGCGACCAGGAAGTCCGCTGGAACGCCAGCTCGTGCGAGAGTTCCTGCCGCCACGACATAGTCCCCGATACCTTTGCTCCACAGTAACCGCGTTGCCAAGAGAACTCGGCAACGGCGAGACGGGACGCGCAGTCCCGGCCTAAATCGCGATGTATCGACGCCGGAACCGCGAATAAGCCTGCTTCGGCAAGCGTCGATGACTTTTGCCTCGGTAAAAACTTTGAGGTCATCCGGGTTTTGGAATATCACGCGGCTATAGCTGCCGGAGAGCGCCGCTTTGAGAAGGAGGCCCACGAACGGCCTTAGAATGCGAGCTCTGCGACTCTGGCTGGAGAAAATAAATCCCATGCCAGCAACCGCATGAACACAGACGTCGATGCCGGTGAATTTGGCGGCTAGGGAACCGAGAATCACGGACTTCAGGGTAAAATGATGGACGATGTCGGGGCGCTCCCGACGATAGATCGAGTACAGCGACGCGAGTGTCTTGAGTTGCCGAAAGGGATTGACGCTTTTGCGGTGCATATCGACAGAGATCCACCTTACAGACCGCGCGACGAATTCCGGGCCGTAAGGGCCGGGCGGTGAGATGAGTACCACCTCCCAGCCATGACGGCGAATGGATTCGATAAGCTCCCGCCGGAAATTCCACAGGTACCAATCTGTGTTTGCAAACAAGATGATCTTCATGACCGTTTCCTCGCAGTGGCGGCCGGACGGCGGCCGATGTCGGGCAGGGCAGGCCGGGTGGATTCGTTGCGCTTGGAAAGACCGCTAGTTGCGATCACGGAAAAGAGCAGCCAAAGAAACGAGAAACGCAGGCCTTGATGTGTGAGGCCGTACAGGAAAGGCGGGAAGAGGTAGAGAAGATAGCCAATGGAGGAAGCGCGGTACAGCTGCCAAATGCCCATGACAAATACGATTACACCTGGAATCCCGTAGCTGAAGAGGATGGTGGCGAAGGTTGAATGAATTTCGAATCTCTCGTCACTGTAGGCAGTGTCATTGAAGCGGTATATTCCTCCTTCGCCGGCTCCTATGATTTCATATTGTGGGTAGTCGATGACCCTGAGATAGCCGCGCGAATAGAGGCTATCGTCCGCCTGTGAACCAATATTTTCCAGCCGCCCTTCCACATTGTTTGTGAGCGACGAGTTTTCCAAAGAGAGATAACCCACAAGTGCGGTGACCATTGCAACAGCTATCAACCGCGGACTGCGAGCGAAATGCAAGAAGAGCATGATGGCAGCCGATATCATCGCAGCTTTGGATAGCGACAACGCGACTGAATAGCAGAGGCAGATGATAGCGGAAAACTGGATGTACCATTTGAGTTTGACGCGCAGTGAGATGCACAGGAAAATGCAGAGAGAGAGCAGAGACCAATAGCCGAGTTGGTTTGGATTATTAAAGGAAGCGGTCTGACGATACTGCGCTGGGTTGTGTACCAGATATGCCATACCGCCCTGAATCACGGCGGAGATAACCACAGCGTAGGAAATTACGCGGAGGGTCGCTTGGGTATGAACGGATCCGACACGCAAGCAGATCAGCAGCAGGCCGCAGTTGAACGCATAATAGGCGCCATAAATAGCCATGCTGCGGTCTGCTAAGGCAATGGACCAAGCCAAATCCACCAGGATTGCATAGGCACTGAAGACAAACATGCAGTAGATTAGCTTACGTGTCGCGGGTTCATATTGTACTTCGGGCAGAAACGGGAGGAATGCCATTTGCAGGACGACGAGGAAGTCGGCTATCTGCGGCCATCCGGAAGGCAGCAGGTAGTAGGGTTTCAAGATGATGTACAAGCCCAGTAGGAGCAAGGTGACTCTGGCCGGGAAGCCAAGGGATGGATTTGCGACAGGAATCTCGCGGGGCTTTGATCCGGAAACCAGAAGTCGCCCAGAAGCTATCGGCATTCTCCGACCTGCCATTCTGACGTCTCTCATCGGGTTCCTCTTAATCGCAATCTAGTGCAGGAAGTGCGCGCCGGTAGCGAGCAACGACAATGTAGAAGAAAGACCGACGACGCCGAATGAGGAAGTTCTGATGGCAATGAGGGTATCGCACACATACATCATGATGACGCTGCGCACGACAACCCGCGTTAGCAATGTCTGATCAAAGCCAGGCATCTTTATGGTAAGGACGCCGGCGACAATGAGAATGATAAGAAGATCCATGGTAGACAGTTCGAATTTATCGCGGGGAATGAACGCGATGAGAATTCCGACGGAAACCCCTACCGTTCCAAGCCAGATATTGAACCAGAGCGAGTTGGCCCACTCGAAGCCTGGTGCGGTAACGCTTAAATAGCTGATATAGAGAGTCGCAAGATAAGATGAGAGTCGGATCGCTAACGGCGACCACTGCTTGTGGAAGATGGCGATGATGATCGTCAGGCAAGAAAGTGTCGGCGCAAGAATGGAGATACCGATCGGAATCGATACGGCCATGAGAGCCGCTATCATCAGATAAGCCGCGAGCGAGCATTCGATATAGATGACGAGGAGTGGCCGAACGATGGCAGCCCAACGTCGCAGCTCCCTCGCCGAGAGCAATCTGAGTGCGAGTTCTCGGCGTTCAGAAAGAGGAGAGCGGCTTGTGAATCGCCGGAGTAGGCGATAAACAACAATGCAGCTGAAGCATATCGCCAGATAGACAAGGACTATTGTTAGGTCGGCTTCGAAGCGCAGAAGATACGCAAAGAAGATCATCAAGGATTGAAGGCCGTAGATCGTTGCGACAGCCTGATGGTGCTTCAACCCAATGCCCAGCAGCTTGTGGTGAATGTGATTGCGGTCCGGGGAAAACGGCGACCGGCCTTCCCTCAATCGCGTCGACATCACCAATGTGGTATCCAGAATTGGATGACCTAGCAGGAGGAAAATGATTGCCGGGCTCATCGCGTTTTCCGTCTTTTCGATCAGCAAGATAGAAAGGACCGCGACCGAAAAGCCAATGAGCTGGCTTCCAGCATCTCCCATGAAGACGACAGCCGGATGCGTGTTATATCTCAGGAAGCCTAGAATTCCACCGATCGCCACGACAGAGATCAGGATTATCTCGTACCCGTTGCCGGCGAGAGAAGCCAAGAAAGAAATTGCGGCGAGGCTGAGCATGGCGCTTCCGGCTGCCAATCCGTCAAGCCCATCGAGAAGATTAAACGCATTCGTGATCCCGATGAGGAAGATCAAGGTCATAGGGTAGGCGAGGAAGCCTGGTGCCGCATCGATGCCGAATAGGGGCAGATGTTGAAGATTTATGCCGAAAGAGATCACGGTGATCGCGGCGATGATTTGCCCGAGAAATTTTAGTCGATAGTCGAGGTTAAAGCGGTCGTCGAGTGCGCCAAAGACGACAACAATGCTTGCACCGATCAAGAAGCCGGCCATGGTTCTGTCATGGGGTCGCAGGAGGATGAGACAAGGAATAATCGAACTGAAGGCGATGCCAAGTCCCCCGATGCGAGGAACTGCTCCTGAGTGGGTCTTTCGAGAATCTGGCATGTCAATGAGCTTCAACCATGATGAGCACTTCATCAAAGTTGGCACTAACACGATGTTCAAGAATAGAGCCAAGAAGAATCCCAGAATGATCTTCATTGTGTGTTTCTTGTCGCTCAACTTCTAGGTACGGTCGTTCATCGCATCCATGTTGGAGCCGGACGTCTATTTTGCTCGTAAGGTCGTGCCTATCTTCTTAGCGGACCGCCAAGAAGATGAGGTCCGGCCTATGATGCCGTTTATGCGGCGACGTCAGTCGTTGAACGATGCTGTCTGTCACCGGCTGTCAAACAGTCTCGCAGGTATATTGATGCTGCTCTTCTACCTGTAGAACTGATCTCGTTATCGAAGTGTCGGCAATGATCTCTCTCATCGATCAAAGGTATAACTCGTCGCTATTTCCCATGCATTGAGAGAACTGGGCAAGTTTTCAATGATGAGGAAGCGATGCTTCTTTGTCATCAGCTGTTCGATTGAGAGGCGCCATTTTTCTGACACATACCGTAACGATCCCGCAGAGTTTGAAGTCTTGGCCTAAATGCCGCCTCAATTTCTGCGATATCGGCGGCGAGCCTGAATGATTGTGATCAGAAATGAAACGTAAAAGCTGGCTGATCTTTAGAGCCTGGGTTCGGGCTTCAACGACTGTCGTATCCGTGCATGAAAGAAGCGTTCGGATGGGAGAGACGGTCTCAGAGACTCTTCTCGTTTAGTTCGGTACGTACAGGCTGATCTTGGGCTGTAGATCGGCAATAAAGTGCGCGAGCGCGGTGTCGGCCTTTGCGGCATCCTGGCCAGGCGAGAGGGGTGTTATCAAGCGGATCATCGCTCCGTCTGTGCGTCGTTTGAGTACCGCATCCTTCAACACGAACCATTTGACCAGGTACTCATTGGTGATGACGCGACCCCGCTGTTGGAACCAGTAGTACACGATTTGACGAGATAGACCCTTCCCGATGACGACGCGGTTAACAGTCATCGTTTCGTTATCGGCTGTTATAATATTGTTCAGCTTTACGGCGTTGAGACTCTCGATCTCCCAGCCGCCGCCAGGGATACAAGACCGCGGGGAATGGGTCGATGATCCCTTTCTTTGCGATTTGTAATATGCAATGTAAAGATTGATCTCGCTGTCCATCCTGTCGCTGACATAATTCACATTCAGGTAGTCGTCGACCTTCGAGGTCTTCAACACCGCCGTCGGAATGCCTTCTGCCTGCCCATGCCAGCCATCAAATTCCAGGGGGAATGAGAGGAAGGATACACGCTCTGGCATGCGCTCAGATCGCGCCGTGACGAAGAGGCTGCCCACGGCTAGGATGGTAATGAGTCCGGTCGCGAGAATAAGCCAGGGCTGACACCCGTCACCCGGGCGCGAGGTTGGCCGGATTCCGTGCGATAGTACGCTCGGCCCCCTAATATCCCATAGAGGTCCGGTGGCTCGCGACAGCTTGTGAAAAGCCGTCGCCTCGGCAAATAGAACTACCAGGCACGCGATGAAAGCCACCCAGCCCTCAAACGCATGCAGGAATCCCTCTGCCGCTTCGATGCCTCTGTATTCGACGAGGACACCTATGATGCCGATCCGTATGCTATTCATGAGGATCGCGATTGGCACTGTCGACAGGAAAAGCGTGAAACGCTGCCAAGCTACGCCGCGATAAAGTATCGCGCAGAGAAAGCCGAAGCTCATCAGGGGAAACAAATAGCGTAAACCGCTGCAGGCTTCGGCGACCTGCAGCTTATAGGCGCCAAGATCGATGATATTGCCCTCCAAAAAGACGCTTATATTGAGCAACCGTATGAGTGTGACGCCAAACGACGAGGAAAGAAGCTCAAATTGGTTTGAGAGATTGTTATAAAGAAAGTCGGGTAGTGGAATCATGAAGAGCAAATAGACAAATGCCGGCCATAGAACCGCAATGGATCTAACACCATAGGTGGCTACGAAAAGGCTGAGAACCGTGAGGATAAGCGCATAGTGAGTTACCACGTATAAAGTAGCGAGGTCGCCGATGAATGATCCAGCAAGTCCAATCAGGACAAGGAAGAGGCTAACCCACTTGCCGGAGACAGGCGCCGAGTGCAACCGCTGCCGCTGCAGGAGAGCGATATAGAGCGCGATAAACGGGATAAGATACCCGTGACTGTATTCCGGACTGCGCCATTGACTGATAATATTGATTATCGCGTCGCGATAGCCGATCGAGATCGCAAGGGTCGCGAGTGTGAGGCTTATTGTCGTCGTCCAGCTCGGCTTCTGATAGCCTACTTTCGGGTACGCGCTATCCTGTTCAACCAATAATCCGTCGGATATGCTCTCGGGACTCACGACCCTGCAACCTTCTCTTAAAGCGACAAATCGGCCTCCATGGCCTGGCAGTACTGTCGAAAATCGACTTGGTACCCCAGGGCTTTGGGGGCGATGATCCGGAGTGGTTTTGTCCAGGCTAAATCTCAGCGCTCAACTTTGATCAATGTAAGTTTGGCATCCTCGAAGCCTCGATAGGTTGCAGGACCGGCCGTCGCCTGCTCCAGCTCTATGCGAGCCTTACTCTGATTGCCGAGCGCTTCGTAAGTCATACCCAGGTGATAGCGGACCTGCGCTAGCCGAGGATCGGCCTTGGCCGATCGTTCCAGAAGGCCGACGGCATCACTGAAGTTGCCGAGCCTATATTGAACCCAGCCTAGAGTGTCCAGGAGATATGGGTCGTCCCCGTTCCTGAAGGGCTCCACCAGTCGACGCGCCTCCTCGAGTTGTGCTTGGTCATTCGGCCAGGCGTCTGCGAGGAGCGCTGCAAGATTATTCGCGGCGATGGCATTGCGCGGCTGTTTCTTAAGCACGGCTTTATAGGCGTCTCTTGCGGCCTCAAACCGTCCCCTGGCATCTTCGACCATTCCCAGATTGAGCAATAACTGGGGATGGTTTGGTAGAACGGTCAAGCCCGCCCGCGTGGTCTCCACAATCTCCGCCAGGCGGCCCGTGGCGAAATACAGGCTCACTAACTTAAGGTAGGGAACATCCCAATCCGGCCTAACGCTGATGCTCCGCTTCAATGCCTTCAATGCATCGTCTGGACGCTGCAGCGCAAAATAGAGGTCGCCGAGCAGAACAAGAGCTTCAGCATCTTCCGGATCCTTGGCAACGGCCTCTGTCAAAATAGAAACTGCCTGAGCAGCTCGACCAGCACGAAGCAGGCACTGAACTAGAAGGGTGCGGGCCAGCGAATGCCCCGGGCCGATAGCATACACATGTTGCAATTCATCTATGGCCGCATCCAGCTCTCCCCTTGCGAGATGGATCTTGCCAAGGGCCGTCCGTCCCTGAATTTCATTTCCGATACCTTGGGTAATCTGATGGGCCGTCTCGATGGCGCGGGTCCAGTTCTTCCGGAGGATGAACAGGTCGACCTGTTGCATCATCGCCGAAACGAACAGTGGCGAACTTTCACGAATTTGCGCTATCTGCTTTTCGGCCTCATCGGCATTACCTTCCTGTAGAAGATGCGAAATAAACTCAATTCTGATGGTATCGTTCGCTGGATCAGCCTCGAGATAGTTCTTGTACGCATCCAGCCTCAACTGGCCTTCGCCGCTATCCGCGTAAGCCTTGATGAGAAGCAGTAACGCTTGCTTTGAATGTGGATCGATCCGCAAAATCGCGCGAAGGTCCAGAACTGCCGCCGGCATGTCGTCGGCACTGAGTTCCATCCCGGCCCGGATCAGCAAGGCTTCTTCATGTTGCGGATCATCCACGAGGATGTTTGCAATCAGCTCGTTTGCCGCCGCTTGGTCGCCTTCAGCCAGCGCAAGCCTGGCAAGTCCTGCTTTGGCGACAAGCGTGTTGGGGTGATTGAGATCTCGGGAAACGATATCCGTCAGAACGGCCTTGGCCTTGCCGAATTTTCCGTTATAGGCATATAGCTCTGCCAGGGCTTGCAGGTATGTAGGGTCATCCGGCGCAGCTTTCGTAAAGGCCAGCAGTTCTGCCTCTGCCGCATCCAATTCATGCTGCTGATTGAGAAGCCGGACCAGCAGCAATTTGGCATCCTTGTCATTGGGATCCTCGGCAATCGCATCGCGGAGAACCTGCTCGGCTTCTCCTTGCCTCCCTTGCGCCAAGAGCAGGCGTATCAATTCAAGCCGATACGAACTTTTCTGCGCCGAGGTGGCGATAAGGCCGCGCAAAACGATCTCAATGCCGGCTACGTCGTTTCGTTCGCTGTAGATACGAAGCTTGATGAGCTTCAGGCCGTCTTCCGTGGGGTTCTGCGAGATGCCTGCATCGAGAGTTTTAAGGGCGCCGTCAACGTTTCCCTCCCTTGCCTTGATGCCCGCAACTACGGAGATCGCCGTCGTATTTCCGGCGTTCTCTGCTTGCGCCTTGATTGCCTCTTGCATCGCGTCTTCGAGCTTATCCTGTCGTAGCAAGACAGCCCCTCGTAAGGCGTGAGCCTCCGCGTTCTTGGCGTCGAGAGAAATAATCAGGTTGGCTTTCTCCATGGCGCGCGGAAGGTTGTTCTGAAGAAGAGCATATTGGCTGAGCTTGATCTGGGCCGGAATATTTTTGGGATCCTGCTCTGTCACCCGGGTGAAAGCTTGAAGCGCATTGGGAAAGTCGTTCGTCTTTTCGAAGATCAGGCCGAGATAGTACTGCGCCTCGATGCCTATTGGGTTGATTTGCAGTGCGTTGCGGAATTCAAGAGTCGCTTTGACGAATTCTCCTTGTGCATATTGCGCCTTACCACGCTCGATAAAATCGGCTTCCCGGCTCTGCTTTCCGTCGCAGCCGGCAAGACCGACGATGATCGTCATCGCGGCCAAGGCGAGTGCGGGCATAGATCGGTATCGTTTTTTCTCAGGCATCACGCTGCTGCCCTGCCGTTATGAGCCCTATGCGCCGGAAGCGGGCGCGGTTCAAGCGGCCGATCTTTCTTCACCGCCACTTCTTGCCGGCAGCTGCGACCGCGGCTGCTAGGACAGAACCTGCGCATGCACGATTTCTGCGTTGGTAAATAAGGTGACCGCATCGGCGTTGTGAGAGAAGGTATAGGCTGTCATGCCCGCGACGGAGATACCGGCCACTACCGCCTCCTGACCCAGTGCCGGATTCGCCGTCGCGGCTGTCCAGCCGCCGGCAAGGTCTATGTTCAGCGTGTCGGTACCCTTGCCAAGGTCGGCAATGAACTGATGATCGGAGGTTTCCGAGAGGACCTCATCGAGCTTGAGGGCGACCGTGTCATTGCCACTTCCGGTCAAGATACGTTCAACATTCACGATGTTGGGCCCGCGCAGATCGATCATGTCAGAACTTGCAAGATTCGCGTCCACTGTGTCGAAGCCAGGACCGCCATCGAGCTTGTCGACGGCGTCCCATTTGAGTGTGTCATTACCTCCGTCGCCGAACAGCTGATCGAGACCGTCCCCACCAATCAGGGTGTCGTTACCATCCCCGCCATGCAGGATGTCATTGCCGCTGCCACCCGCCAGCGTATTAACACTGCTGTTACCGGTGATCGTGTCATCGAAATTCGAACCGGTCGCGTTCTCGATATTGAGAAGCGTGTCATGGCCATCACCGGTTGCCGTTCCAAGCCCGATATCGACCGAGACACTGTCCGATGCCGTGCTGTAATCCACCGTGTCAGTGCTGGATCCACCATCCAAGACATCATCACCGGTGCCGCCAATCAATGTATCTTTCCCGCCGTCGCCCATCAGATGATCGTCCCCTGCACCACCGATGAGCGTGTCGTTGCCGGCGTCGCCATGTATGACGTCATTGAGATTCCCACCGGTGATCGTGTCATTGCCGTCGCCACCATGGAAGGTGGAGACCACCGGATTGTAGCCAGATGCCGCGGCCGCCGCCGCATCGATGGGCAAAATGACCGTGTCATCACCGGCTTGGGCGTCATACTGAGTGCCGGCAAAATAGCTTCCGACCGAGACATGGTTGAAATCGACGCCGTCATTCGCAGTGGTGAAGAGCGATGGCTGTGTCGAACTATAGTTCAACTGAATCTCAAGAATCCGCCCGTCCATGATATGCTGCTTGCCATAGTCGCCCACGTAAAGCGACATCAGGTTGGGATCGTCATTCGGATCGCTACTGGGCGCGAGAAGCAACGCCTTTGGACGAGGCTCCGATCCACTGAGCGGATTGGTCAATCCCTCCAGAACGGTTATCGTGTCAAGCAGCTGCCCGCTCCGGGACACCACCCAGATATCTGCGGATGAGCCGCCGGCGACATAGAAAAGTTGATTGATTGGATCGTAAGCAAGCGCCTCCGGATCGGTAATCGGAGATGGCAAGACAATTGATTGGATTAAGGTGCCGGTGAGCGTCGTCTCAAAGATGGTATGGGCGTTGTTGTTCCCAGTGGAACCTTCGATGATGATGAGGTGATTGGTTGCGGAGTCATAGACGACATCCTCGTCATCCGTAGCATAAGGCCTGGTTGAAAAGAAGTTCAGCTTGACGGCCGGACTGCTCGCATCAACTTCGAAAATGCCGTCCTTATCGTCGTCACTGATATAGAGATGACCATTATTGCTATCAAACGCCAAACCGGTCGGTTCGAAAGTGAATTGCTCCAGGCTGACACTATGGTCGAATGTTCCCGATAGCGAGAGGTAGAACAGATTATTGGTGCCGAAAAACGGCGACTCATCGAGTTCGGAGTCAGAGAGCAACAAGGTTCCGGTGCCGGGATTAGCGCCGGGAATGAAGGCAAGGCCGGCAGGATCCATGCTACCGAAGGCGGTTGTATCGAAACCATTCACCACGACGGGGCTGGGGTCCCCGAAGTTGAGGGGGGCAAACGTGGTCGGCGCAGTGGTCAGCGGCGCGGCGAGGGCGGCGGTGGTCATGACGCCGCTATCCGTGCTTGGGCCCATCGGCGCCGCTGTTCCTTGAGTGCCGATATCAAAGCCGGGACTGTGGGGATCGGTATGGCCGCCCAGGTGACCCAGCTGAGGATCGCCAAAAGAAATCGGCAATCCGGAATAGGAGATTGCTTGCAAGGAAAGATTGTCTTCAGCACTAGCCTTGATGGCGAGAACATCAAGGCTTGGATGCGAGCTGCTATCTATGGCAGAGGCGAGCGCTTGAAGAAGAGGGGAGCCTACCTCATGAACCTTGACACCGGTTGTGGATGTCGGATGCGATGAATCTTGGTTGGGCGTCACGTCATTTACCGAACCGGCGCCTGCCGTCGTGACACTGTCGGATTGTTCCGGAAAAAGCGTATCGGATTCGCTGTGTTCGTCGCTGGATCGGATCAGCCCCCAAAGCTGCCCTAGCGATTGCCAGAGCAAGTTCCCTTTAATTGTGAACACGATCTGCCTCCTGGCCCGGAGATAGCGAGGTTATTTGATCTTTCCGCTGTCTCCCGATTCTTTGATCACGCGCAACGATACTGCTGCGAACGCACCGCCGCCGGACGGTCGTCTCTCTGGAAAAGTCGCCTCACCGCACATATTGTTGCTTGAAAGGATTTCTCGATAGCCAATCCAGACGCTGTGGTTAGGCTCCGGAGCGCTGCTTCTTGCGCAGCATCACAAGGCCAACCAGAGCCGCCGTCAGCAGCGGAAAAGTTGTCGGCAAGGGAACGGTATTCACCTGCCCGGCAACTTCGAAAGACCCGGCCGATGTCTGGAATTTGAGCGGGAAGAAGGCTAGCGTTGTTTCAGGTGTTGCACCGAAGGCGGCTGTCAAAATGATTGTCATGATATCCGTAACGCCGGAATGCAGCCCGTCCTGGAAGCTGCCGCCATCACAGCCGGCAGAGGAAACACAGAGGTCGATACCTTTGAATCCACCGGGGAATGTCTGCTGCGGACCTTTGCCCGCCGAGACTGTTTTGAATATGGTGCCCTGACCGCCGGGCGCAAAGCTACCGGTTGCATTGGGAGTCACGCCTGCGCCAAAAGTCGTGATTGCGCTGTGGAAGGTCGCGGTATCGACGGTGCTGTTGGTAAGGCTGATTTTCAAGGTCAGGCTATTGCTGCTGAAGCCGAGGATCGTCCAAACGCTGTTTGCCGTCAGCTGCGGGTTATTGACACCGGCGGAAGTTAACCAGTCGATTTCGAACGACTTGCCAATATCTGCCGTTCCGATTGTTATCTGGTTCCCTCCGGGTGCAATCTGCAGGGCTTCAGCCGAGTTTACGCCCAAGAGAAGCATTATAGCTGTGACGCCACCAAGGGCTTTGAAAAAGCGCGGCGCGATCTGTTTCCTCATCATGTGATGATTCTTTCCTGACTTGAGTGCTTCGCGTTATCTATTTTTCACGGCCTTAAGGACTCTACTCTCCGTCGCCGTTCTCTTCGCTTTGTCGGCCTACACTTCGGATTCATGCGCTTGTAGGCTTTTTGCAAGTATAGAAGCGGGAAAAAAAGGCGTCATCAACGAGGCGGATGAGGCGTGCAGATTTAGCTATCCGAAGGAAATAGAATCCGCCTCAGGCGTGGAAGAATGCGCTTACATGTATCGTCGTGGCCAAGGGGCTCCACCCGTCGATGCTCGTGGGCTGCGACTTCCGGCTCCTACTGAAGCAGCGAAAGATAGTGCCGGAAGTCGTCGCAAGAAGTGGGGCTAAATTGGCGAAACCTCAGATGACAAAAGGATATTTCAGCTCGCTACCCGAGGAGACTGCCTCCCGGTGGAGCGTTGGCGCAATTTTGTCTTCGAAGGGGCGGCTGCAGGTCAGTAATGGCATCGAGTTTACATCTTCTCCATGCGTCTTCTCAGCTGACACCGCGACCTGGTCGAATGCCGCGCCCCCGAGGTCGGCAGCATATGTCATATTGTGCTGGCAAATCTCACTCGCGTAGTCGACTAACACTTCATGTTTCACGTCGGCGGCGCGCTTTGCCAATGAATGCAGGCCACCCTGTTCCCGGTCCTGGACGACGCTTAAGACAATATTGATATCGATAATTCTCTTTCCTTGGGCAAATCCATAGACCAGGGCCATGTCACAAATCGAATTGATTAAGCGCGGGACCCCGCCGGAAAAAAAATATATGGCGCTTATCGCCAACACGTCGAAAATCTTGTCGCTGGCATCCGCTATGGAGAGCCGATGTAGAATATATCTGCAGGTTTCTGTACAGCTCAGCGGCAACAGATGGTGGTGCAGGGAGACACGTTGCGCGAATTGCCTTAGTTCGGGATGCTGCAGTTTCTCCAGAAGTTCCGGCTGGCCGGCAAGAATGATTTGAATGATCTCTTCGCTGTCGGCGTTCACATTTGAGAGGAGGCGTAGTTCCTCAAGCGCGTCGATTGACAAATTCTGCGCTTCATCGACGATTAAAACGACTTGACGCTGGGCCGCGTATTGTTCGAGTAAATAGTTCGTAAAGGCGAGGTAGCGTGCGGCGCTGGTCGTCGCGTCCGTTTCGATACCCAGGGATTGGAACACCCATTCGAGAATGTCACCAAAGGCGGCATGAGTATTTGAAATTACGCCGACGGTCGTGTTGCGGTTGACAAGCTTCAGGAAGCGACGGATGAGCGTCGTCTTGCCTGATCCAACCTCTCCGGTAACCACAACAAATCCCGTTTGACCGGTGAGGCCATATTCAAGCTTGGTCAAGGCCAAGGCGTGCTCGGGGCTCAGATACAAAAATGTAGGGTCGGGCCGCAGTGTAAACGGCCGTTCCTTGAGATTGAAGAATGACTCATACATCGCCCGCCAACCCGTTAGAGTGCATTGGTCTTCGCCGAGACTAGGGAGCTCCGTTCAGAACCGTGCCAATGAGGTTTCGATTACCCAGCAAATCAAGCACCTGGCTGAACTCTGTCGCCCGCGTAACGCCGTCGCGGGCTACCAACAGAATGGTCTCGATCGACGGCAGCAAACCGATGGTATCGCCCAGGGTCAGAATTGGCGGCATGTCATAGAGAATCAGCCGATCTGGGTAGCGGTTCTTCAGCTCCTTGGTCAACTGGCCCATCTGCGGCGATGTTAGAAGCTCCGCCGAGTTGCCGATACCATCCTTTACGGGTAGGATCGACAGTCTATCGATGCCCGGATTGATCAGACAATCGGCGATCGAGGCCTTCCCGGTAAGACATTCGATAAGGCCGAGATCAGGCTTGATGCCTAGGCTTTGTGCAACCGCGGGACACCGAAGATCGGCATCGACCAGGAGGACTGTATGGTTTACATCCATCGCGGTGGCGATCGCTAGATTGACCGCCGTTAGGGTCTTGCCTTCCCCGTGGTTCGCGCTGGTTACGCCGAGCGTTGTTTTACCTAGGAGATCGAGAGCCTGCAGAACTTGCGCGCGTAGGGTTCGATAGACATCCGTAAGAGGGTGATCCCGACGGGCGGCAATTATCCGGTTTTTCTCCAGAATTTCGGGGCTCAGGGCGACTGTCTTTGTCTGTGTATAGGCGACGGAAAGTGTACTGACGCCGTTCGCAGTGAATTCATGGCGCAGACGTGTATGATTTAGACTTATTCGCTGCTTCTTCGCTTTCTGAATCGCCTGCTCTAGCTGATGCATGTAGCACACCCCATCTTAATGGATGCCGTGTTCGGCTAAATTTCTTACACTTGGTTGGCGCTCGGCCCAATGAAGATGCCGAAGCGATTCAGCAAGGAAGTCCATAGGACATCCAGTGGCGAGACGTAGAGCTGAAGGGCGGTAAGTATCAGCGCCACGATCGTGCAGCAGAGCAGCGCAGTCGAAATTACCGTCAGCATTTTCTTGCGCCGGTCTGCTATTGTGCGAATGCGGGGCACGATCACGAAAGGCATTTGACCAGAGAGGGTCGTCAGCCGCCGCATGCCGTGGATTCTACCATCAGTGACGTCATAAAGAATACCGCTGGCGATGCCGCCAGTACAGGCGAGAAACAGCCCTAACGCGACGATCAACCGGCGATTTGGTTTTATCGGCGCAATCGGCTCCAATGGTGGTTCTATCAGGGAAAGCTTCTCGCCCATCCGTTCAGATTCAAGATTCTTGGCAACCTCGGCCTCATCCTCCTTGCCCTTGACTTCAAGGTATTTGGCGACGGCTGTATCGTAGTCGCGTTTTAGCCCCACATAGACGCGCTCTACCTCGGGTGCCTTAAAGATCCGATCCTCGATCTGCGCACTCTTTGTAGTCAGCGCTTGCTCTTGAGCCGCTGTTGCCTCAATTTCGCTGTTCACGCTGGTGAGTTGGGTCTGGATCTGAAGATAAGCCGGGTTCGCTGCTGTCTCCGAAGATGAGGTTTGGTTCATCGCAGAAGCCAGGCGATCTTTTGCTGCATTCAGTTGGCGACCAAGGGAGATGACATTCGGATGGGTCGGGCCATATTTTTGCTTGGCCGCGAGGAAATCAGCTTGCAGCTTTTGCACCTCAAGATTGACGGTACCAAGATCGAGTGAGGTCGTCACGCCGGTTGCCTTCATCGCGTCAATCTGATGTTTGAGCGCAAGAACGTCCGGGTATTCTGGGCCATACCTGCTGGTCATCTCGATATACTGAGCCTGAAGCAAAGCCAGTTGAGCACCCGGAGATGCCACGTCACCAGCGACCGATTTTGTCTGGACCCGTGCCTCGGTCTGGCTGAGCTGGGCCTGTAAAAGATCCCGGCGCTCACGAAGGGTACGAAGCTGGTGTGTGATATCCAGCAACTGAGTCTGTGCACGATCCAGAAGCTGTGTGTTGATTGGAAAGTCTTCCGGTAGATATCCCGCATGCTCTGTCTTGAACTTACCAAGATCCGCTTCAAACTTCTGGACATTTGCCTGTAGGCGTTGAGATTCGCTAGCTAGAAAGCCGGTCGTGCCGGTGGCCTGCTCTTCACGGGAGCGTTGGTTTTCCGATAAATAAAGTGTCACCAGCTCGTTTGTCACCTGCTGCGTGGTCTTCGGATCACTTCCATCGAATGAAAGGTTAAAGGCTATTGCGGCCTGGATGGCGCGCCCATTTTTGGGGTCAGTTGTGTTTGCGCTAACAATATCCAACGAGATCATCGTGCGCATGTAATCGACGATCAAACTGATCGGCTGTGACTGCCGGGCGACGGCATAGAGATTGAACCGGTTGATGATGTTGAGCAGATTCTGGGTCGTGATGACCCGTTGCTGGATCGCTTGCAATCGCTCCTCGGCGAATGCCGAAACAGTCGATTTGACCAAGTCGTTGGGAACGTCCGCCTCTTCGATGAGGATTGTCGCGGAAGAGCTATAAGTTGCCGGCCAAAAGGTCGCCACGGCGACGGCCAAAGTAAGGACAAGCGCCCCCGTGAGAAACATGAGCCATTTGCGGCGGCGAAAGATTGTAAAATACTCGGAGATGTAGACGAGTTCGCCGCTTGCAAGGTACGTCATTTCCTGACTCCACTTTCTTCGTCCCGTTCGCAGCGCCACTGCTTTTGCAATACGATGATGGTCGGGGCGGTGCGGGTGCCACCGTTATGGTATCGCCACTTGGCTGCTGCTGGCCTTTCCGCGCCAGCTTCCGGGATAACATGATTCCAGCCATCAGCGGCCGACCTCGGTATAAAGAGAGATGGTCCTGCGCGCCCACTATCTGGACATTCTCTTGCCACCATGCAGCAACCGCTTTTATGACCCTTTCCAATTGCCGTGCACGGATTGACAGTCACCCCTCCCGACCGGCCAAATATCATTGGCACTACCTGACTTATCCTCTTCATCACCTATGCCTGGGACGGTGAGCAAAAATGAGCAGTGCCGCGACACCCGTCGCCAAGAGAGGAAAGCCGGGCGGCAGCGGCAATTCAATTACCAGTATGCCCCCGATGGCGGGACCAGCTGATCCATGAGGCGCGCTCGGTATCCTGTCTAATGTGTTAGCTGGCAGAGGACCGAAGGCACCGTTATCCTGGATAGGCTCATTTCTCGATCCCGCCCGTCGATGGATGACATCCGATCCAGTCTGATCGGACATGGGCGCGGTTTCTCCAAAGAACGAAGTCAGAGGACGCGCGGCACCATCAGCATCCCGCTGGCTGCCCGACAGGCAGCTCAGGCGGAACCCGCACCCTGTATCAAGAGTGACGACACTATCGATCAAGAACTGATTATCGAGATCCCTCGACGAATCCATAAATCCTAAAGGGGCCAGTCCATTGTGACCATGTTCACTCGGCGACAGCGTTCCTGCCGCGGCTCCCACGGAAAGCGTTAATAGGATGCAGAGAGTGACGGTTCCAGGCAACCGGCCCATGTGATCCTCCCGTTGAGTCGATGGATGTTGTTTTTAGCTCGGCTTTAAGCGTTGCCGCGGCAAGTTCGCCATTTTGCCGGGCCGCATTTTCACCAGAAAATGCGCTCCCATCGGAGGTCGATCCACAAATGATGGGGAAGGGTGAGACATTCAAAAAAACGGGAAAGAGTACGGCTCTGATATGAGCCAGCTTAAAGTCAAACTCTACTCTCCATCGAACTAAAGAGCGTCCACTCAAGTCGTCATCAATCAAAGCACGGAATTGGACGACCTGCGGAACGCTGCGAAGGCAATGTCGGCAGATTTCCTGGTCGGAGGTTGACGCAACGTGAAGATTGCCATGTAGATCGACGACCGAGATACGCCCAGATTGCCATGCGGCTAGTGAGGCCGCGATCTTCTTTGCAAGTGATGTGAAAGAAGCAACCATAAGTCGAGTTACCTAAAAAGTTTGAACTCACCTTTTCGTCAGATATCTATTGCGGCGGCGCTCAAAGAGGATTTTACTATGTATCATTTTGCACAATTTTTTGTCAATCGAAAGATCAAAGAGATATCACAAATAGACCGTAAATACGGGCATTTGTGTCACTTGCCTGGAACGCAAGATTGATAACGTTAGAAAGTGTCGAATTGAAATAGCGAAGTCGAGTGAGTTGTCGAGGCGGCCATCGATGCGAAGGCGAGTACCAAACTAAAAGTAGAAAAGTACTATAAACGATATAGAGGATAAAATCATCAACTTGGATGAGATAGGCCGCCGACTTAGCTACATTGAAAGCAAGCTGTTACGAGTGGGCAAATCAAGCCTAGAGTCGATCAAGGGTTTGCCGAGATGGTCCATGTGCCTGTTGTAGACACTGTTGGTCACCCATAGGACTGGAATGAAGCAAGTGTGCGGATGACTTTCGATATTGGGTAACAGAAGCTTTGTTACTTAAGAGAGTAGCGGTCGATGGCATGCGGGTATGGCCAACTAACTAGAGTCGAGAAGAAGCGCGATGCCGAGGACACGATCCAGATCCGGAAAGGATAATGTTCGATTAAAGTGAGCTATGAAGCTGAATACTAGAAACGAACTGGGAAATTCTTGAGAGACGGGCGATGGTGCGGAACTTGCGACGAATAGACAGTCTGCTTTCAGGCACAAAAGCCGATTTGAAGCAGAGGCCCGGCGTACTAGGAGCCTCACTCTTCAGCATGCTGACGCGTTTGGCCCAAGTCTTGTTGCAATTTGCCACCGTGATTTTTTTGGCGCGGATACTGACGCCTTCGGATTTCGGTCTCTACGGCATGGTCACGCCCTTGATTGCTCTTTTCCTGGTTCTGCGCGATGCAGGATTGGGTTTGGCAACGATGCAGTCGAAGAGCCTCACGGAAAAGCAGGCATCCACTCTCTTCTATACCAATGTCTTGGTCGGTTTTGTGCTATCGGCACTATTCATGTTTTCCGCCAGCCTTGTTGCCAGATTCTACGGGGAAAACAGACTGACTGATCTCATTGAAGCGCTCAGTGTCATGTTCCTTTTCAGCGGCGTTCGCGTTCAACTCGAGGCGCTAATGTTTCGCGGTTACCGCTTTCGATCCGTCTTTATTCTGGAGATACTGGCTTCATCGGTCGCGCTTTTCGTTAGCGTCGGTGTCGCGCTTTCAGGGTTCGGCTATTGGGCGCTCGGGGCACGGCAACTCTGCTATGAAATATGTTATACAAGCAGTTTATTTGTGTACGTTGGATGGTTTCCTCGGTCGTTTTCGATGGACGGAGAAACGTTTTCGCTCTTCAAGTTCGGCGTTAACGCTGTTCTCTCGAACTGCATCGTGTATTTTTTGCGTAACGTTGACAATGTACTGATCGGATGGAAATTTGGGCCTGCCCAGCTCGGGCCTTACGCTTTGGGCTACAGAACTGTCCTGCTACCCATTCAGCAGGTTGTGACACCGCTTTCTCGCGTATTCATACCACATCTAAGCCAACAGAAAGATGATCCGGAGCAGTTCTCCATATCCTATGTGAAGGCCCTGCGGGCCATGTTGTTCCTTGTCGCTCCGCCTCTATGTGGCGTTTGGATCTGTGCCAGCGAGCTCGTCGACATTCTGCTAGGAGGACAATGGCATAACACGGTGCCAATTGTTCGTTGGTTGGTACCGGCGGGTGTATTGCAGGTTGCCTATCTGTCCGCAAGCTGGATCAATTTCGCCAGGGGCCGGGCCGACAGGCAGCTTTGGTGGGGATTAATTTCATTGCCCGTCGTTGTCGGAGGTTTTGTTATTGGGTTACATTGGGGAGTAGTCGCTGTAGCGGCCAGCTATCCGATATCGAATGCGCTGCTACTAATACCTTTATTTATCTATGCGTTAGAAGGAACGGCCCTCACCGTTCGAAAAATTCTTTCTGCGATAGCGCCTGCTGCAATTGCCACCGCGATAATAGGTGTTCTTGGAATCTATGTGCAGAATGCTGCATCTATGCGAGGGGTCCAGGAGTTTCTCATTGTGGGCGCCATCGGTACCATCGTGATGTTGGTAATGCTGCTTACTGGCTTAGCGACTTTCGATCCGGCGGATCTGCTCAAGTTGTTTGGGAGCCAGGGTCTGCGTCGCTTTAAATGGAAACACTAGCGGCTGATGTCCAGTTAACGGGCAGAGAGAGAGGCGAGCGTTCTGCTACTTCGCGCTAAAAAGGCGGAGGCCACTTCAGCAGCAGAAGTCCTGGGCGATTTGAAATTATTGTCGATCGTTACGAGTTGATTTTCGATATCGTGCAGGGAGGCAAGGCCCACAATAAACTCGATCAGGCTTTTCATTTCCACCGCCGCAACTTCCCACGCGCCATCTATGTAATCCGGTGGCCCGGACTGTAGTCTTGTTCCCTTGATTGTTCGGCTTGAGAGGCGCCGTCGAGCAACGGGAATTTCAGACTGCACAAAAACAAAAAGAACGTCCCTCAATCCGGCGGAAAGAATAAGCTGAGCGCACAGCTCTGGACGTAGGGCTTTTGAGGATCTCAACCTAATCGACCAGATCGCCTGCAGAAGGCCCTGGTCAGCGATCGCAACGTCAATATCGGCGCAACGGCCATTGGCCATAAAAGCGGCGACGCTACAGATATTCCACGTAACCTTGCACAAGTCTTTTAGGGAAGCTTGGCCGCTTGTGAGAATGAATTTGAGTGCCAGGATGTCGAGTTGCCAGCATTTCCGGAGAGTCTGTGCGACAATAAGAGAGCGTCTGAGCTGGCGTAAAGCAAATGGCATGCGATCTGAGAGCGCGACAGATCTGGACACAGTCCTGAGGCCGTTCTCCTTGAGAATCCTCTCCAGGTCCGTTGCTATAGTTGTTTTACCGGCGCCCGGCAAGCCAATGAACTCGATAAATTTAATATCACGCTTGGGCGATAAACTTTCGCTTCTCATAGCTCACTCCAAATCAATTTGAACAGCGACCGCGAGACATCATCTAGGTTGCCGCCGGCATCGATCACGTGAGTTTTTGGCTCGAGTTCCCTGATTTTACGCATGAGAGCAATCCGGCGATCAAAGTCTTCTCGCTTCAGTTCACCTGGCTTACGTGCGTCAGAAAGAGAGTGGTCTCCCACCAGCTGTATCGGTATTTCGGGTTGGAACGCGGCCATACGATCATAGAGGCGGAGCTCCCATTTTCGCAGCAAGCCCTGGGTGCCTATACGCGGATGTTGCGTCGGGCCATCGAGAAATCCGTGCTCTATCGCCTGCGGCCAGCGATCGCAGAAGACAATGAAGCCGCGGTCTGCGACCCGTCTTGCTTTGACGACAGAAGCATATCGTTCAAGCGCTATAAGAACGCCCCATAGTTCAAGAAAGCAAATGCCCAAGTATGTCTTTAACTTTGGTCTTTTCGTGGCTTCCGAAGCGGCACTCAGAATGCCTTCCTTAATCGATCGGTGGCGTATGTAGCGGGACCTGATCATCCGCCTAATCCACCAGCCTTTGCCGTCGCCGCTGCCCAGATAGAAGGTAGCACTGCTGAATTTCCAGCCAAAAATGATACTCATGCGTCGGACTTGTGTCGTTTTACCCATCCCGTCTGGAGCAACGACCGCAACGATTAAGCCGCCGCTGATTGGTGATCGGCGGTCGACGATGATTCCTGGAGAAATTCGGTTCGCCAGGCGTGACACGATATAGTGGCTTGCTCGCAAGACATTTAATATCGGATCGCGTAAGGAGGAGCGCCAACTGACGGCACAGTGCGTGCGAACGGCGCGTCGTATGCATGCGAGGTCTCGGCGCGTAACGGAAATTTCCGGTCCATTTCTCTGCACCCGACATTGAAGGATGGGTTTTGTCGGGAAAGTTACGATCGCCTCGCCACGCTCGACGGCGGGAAAAAGAAGATCTTTTAGTTCTTTCGCCCAGTCGCCTTTCAATTGTTGCCAGGACCGCGGCGATATTGCATTGGCGCGAAAGGCAACTCTCGACAGCGTAACCCTCGCTTCGTCGTCTGCGGATGCTACGCAGAGTCGCAAAGTGCCGAAAGTAATCATGTTCCATCGACCGATATCGTCGTAGCTATAGACCGGGTATCGCTTATTGAATTTTCCTCCTAGGCGAATGTTAATGTGAACGTCGAGATGGAGATATTTTGCTCTGTCGAAGTCGGGGATGAACCAGTCCTCTCGGCCGGGCGATTTAAGAGAAGGATGGTTCGCGCTCCTGACGCCAGCGCACTCGGTGGCGATGGTACAGAAGAGATGATAGTCTTCGCGGGCAACCAAGATATCTAGGTCCTGATCGCCGGCCAGCGCCACAGCGATATTGCATGAACTCTTGAAGACACCGTATCGGATGCCGTCGTCATTTAGGCGGTTGAAAAAAGTATCGGCACATTTGAGAACAAGATGTTTCTCTTCTGCTCGATGTTCCATTCTGGTACCGCCGCCTCGCGCAATCCGTACAATTCAGCAATTGAACTGCTCTAGGGAGGTAAAGTGAAGCGGAAACCGCTTTGGCTTTCAAAGGAGCGGCCGCAGAGCCAGCCTCGCTCTGATAGTTCCGCTCTATCGCCTCGTCGAGTGCGTATTCGCAGGACGATGATTTTAATAACCCTCCACCGGCTTCTTCGCTCGGGCCGAGGGATTCTCCGGTCTCGACTTGAAAAATGTTGCAGCAACGAGCGGCGCCGGTCGAACTTGTTTACAGCATAACCATTCTATTCGCGGGAGGCATCGTGCGTTTGATGGAGCTATCGTGGAAAAGTCCTTAAGACAGCTAATTAATTCCGCGGTGGTTGGCGTGCCAGATCCGCAACGACTAGGATTGCTCGCTTCGGACGTCTTTTCACGAGCAAAGATTCTGCTTTGTAAGACCGAGGCCGCTGAGCTTTTTTCAGATCAAGGGTAAAAGGGGTGTCTCTAAACCGGTTGTAGCAGTGGAAGATCGCCGACGCGTGTTGACATAAGCTGACGGGCAGAGCCGAAGGCCAGTGGAGGAAACCGTTGTCGCACGGTGATAAACGCAAACATTTTCACCGTTGCCGCAGTTGTTACGGCTGTCCGGGAGAACCGGAAATCCGCCACCCGAGAACATTACCCAACCCAAATCATTGAGCGTGCTTGTGACCGAGCTCTCGATCGCTACCCGGACGTTGGCAGGGAGCCACTGTTCATTAACCGTGCGATCGTACAGTCACTCAGCCATTTCCTTGGCCGCTCCCCGCCGCCAACGAGTGCATCTGCCAGCTACAGGAATTCGGCGACATAGGCCGCAATTGGCCCGGTCGATACCCCCCAGTTGCTGGAAAATATCGCTTTTTTGCCGTCTGGAGATGGTGAGCCATGTGGCTCCGTATAATATCCATTGGGAGCGACATTGGTTTGCGCGAGCCGGCGAGCGCGTCCCGTGCCATCGGTTGCGAGAGCCGTCACCTCCCCATTAAAAGGAGCATAGCCCGGTTTGCCGGCGTTCGGCGTGAATGTGGCAAACACCCAGCCTGGGTTGCCGAGATTTCGAACTGAACAGTGACTGGCGTAACACGGCGGGCTGATGGTAGTTACCTTGCCATCGACTAGTCGTCTCTTGATGATTCTGTACTTGTCGGGCTCCGACTTGCTTCTGCCGATCGCGACTTCGTCTCCGTCTCTGTCGATCATGAAATCGCCATGTCCTGGTCTCTCATATTCGGACCAGGTTTGGATGAGACGGCCGTCGATGGCAAAGATGCGGCGCAGATGGTGTGCATCCGTGTCTCTTTCCTGTGAATAGCTGACAATATAACTGCCGCTCGGCGAGATGGTCGTCCAGCCCAACCGATGCTCCGCGCTCAAGTCAATATCAGGGTGCCGCTCCCCGGTCACTAAGTTGTATGCGAATACAACAGCTTTTCCATCTGCCCGGTTGGCGAGAATAGCGAGCATTGTTCCGTCATCGGACAAATTCCCCTTGTTCTTGCCAAAATTTGCGCCCGTATAGCCGGAAAGAGGATCCAGAATTTGGGTCGTGTTCTTTCTGACATTCCATAGACCGACACCCTGGTCCGATAGAAAGACCATGTGATCCGGCTGGACGCGGTGCCACCGGATATCTCCCGGGCTCTTCAACGCCATCAGCGGCTTATAGGTATGACCATCGAGAAAGATCTTGGGTGCAGTGCCGCGGTCCAGACGAAGCAGCGTCTGGTCCGCATTCCAGGCCTGATCGATGGAATAGTGATGGATTGCGATGTTTCCCCAGGTCAGATCTAGCCCAGGTACGGGATTGTTGGGGTTTGTTACCTTTGTGACCCTGCTGCCGAACATTGGATCGGTAAAGGGAACCATGTATTGCGGCGACCGCGCGGCAAACGCGTCGCTGCTGGCGAATCTCATGTAGAGAGACCCAGAGAGCGTGACGCCCACGGTGCGCAGAAAGCTCCGCCTGGACACATCCGACTTGGAGCTATTCTCGTACATGCTCATAGCTGAGCAACGCTCCGGCTATCGGGGCAAAGCGCGCGTATTTCCATCCGCCCATGAATGTTGCGCAGGTTGATGACGCGAACTTCCTTCGTGATCTCATTCACGTGGCCCGGATCTGTAGCGAGGAGCATCTTCCATTCCGCGACGAAGACCACTGCCAAAACTCCTCGCATCGCAGCACTTAGGCGTCGGTGTAAGCGGGAGAAAGCATCAGCGTGAGGGCCTCGGTCGTGCCGACTGGTCGAGAAAGGTGATGTCGACCGTCGGAAAAGAGTTGGCCGCATATCAGGTCGTTTCGACGACCTCAAATCGGCGAAGACGGTGCCGCTTCGGCCTGGCGCACGGTTGATCACACTGGCGCCCGTCAGGTCGATGAGTTTATTGCAATCGAAGCCCGCACCAGCAGGTGGATTAAGTCGGCCTGCCGTTCGACACAAGTCTTCTCAAAAACATGGTGCAGATGCGTCCGCACGGTATTGAAGCTTATCCCCAGCGTTTCGGCGATTTCGTCGATGTGTTTTCCATTGACGACCAGTGCGGCGATGCGGGCCTCTGCACAAGTCAATTGGAACAATCTTTGTAGGGCGTCAATGTCGATCGGAATACGCTGGTCGAAGCTGACGACAAAGAAGGTCAAAGCGGCAGTCCCGGGATGTTGGGTGCGAACCTCCATCATGACGGCGAAACGAAACGTCTCATTGAGAGGTGCAGGCAATTTGACCAACTGTGCTGATATGGTTTGCTGGCTCATTCGGCGGAAGTCGCCGAGCCTGGACAGGGCCAATTTTTGCAAATGCGGCAGCAATGCAGGAGCGCTCCTGACCAACCGGTTCGCAACAAGATTCAAGGTTGGAGCCGAGGATGTTGTGTGGAAGGTGATGACGCCGATCTGAAGGCGATCGAACGCGAAATCCGCCGTTGTCGCGGTAGCCGAGAACTTCTCGATCAGCGATCGAAGGCGAATAATCTTGGCGATGTGCGGCAACAAGGCTTCGAGCGTGGCCTGGCGTTCTGGCGTCCATATTTGATAGGGCAGCAAGCCAACAACGATGAAAGAGAGCACATCCGCAGCCTTATCGCACAGGCCAATGACGACGCGCCTGACATCGTAGTCGTGGATAAGGCACGGCTGATCTACCGCCATTTCGATACAGCTCATTTGCGAGAGACCTAGCAGTCGATTAATGCTGCTGGGAGGAATGATCGCATCAATGTCACCAGGATCAGCGAGACTTGTTGCCGACCCTGGGCCAGTTCCTTCTGCGGGCAGCGGCGGCTGAACTTTGATCGCATGGAATCCCCAGAGCCGATCTTGGTGTCGGGTGAGTGAATGAGTCACTACCGCGGCAACGCAGCCCGGCAACGACTGAAGGATGGCGCCAAGAAAACTAGACCATCCTTCCGGTGCCTCCGCCACATCATATAGCCGGCCGATAAGATCTGCGTCTGTGCAGACGACTCTGTCATCGCTCTGATGATTGATGCCTGAGATATCGATCTCTCGCGATACCGTCCTCGTAAGATGAGCCTCGCGCATGATTCCCTCCTCGGTGCTACTTCCCCTCCATCATGATCGGCGGACCGCTTGTTCTCGAGATCTCGCACTTTTTTTGCCCCAAAGTTACAAAAAGATTACAGAAAAAACGCGAGTATGCAACGGCTCGCCATGGCGCGCTTCGCTGCAAAGAATTTCCCTCGTGCAAACGGATGAGGCCGCTGCACAAGCTCCTCTCCACCAGTATGTGCGCTGGCTTGTCTTCCCGTAGAGGCTGGAAACAATCGACCACATCTGCAGTAGAGAGCGGTGGTTGTCCGCAGTGTTCGATCGTAGGTGCGCGGCTAGGATGACAAGGTGTATGGGCGGGCCGAGTTGCGGGTCGCGGGTTTAGCGGCTATATCAACTTACATACGCACACTTCATGAGTGTAAGCAACGGTTGAGGTCCTGCATCCGATGGCAGGTTATCTACTATGATTGCAGCTAACCCATTTTATCCCGGCTCACTCAGCCGGCGAGGCTCATAGATTATTTTAGTCGGGCTATATCGCCCTAGCAGCGAGGGCGATATAGCCCGATAACGCTTCGCTCCGAAACGTGATCTGCTGGAGAAGAATGCGATGTCTCGGAAACAGGAATCAGCTTCTTCGGAAGACCAAGATATCAGCATCGCCCTGGTCCACATCTTCAGGGATATGAGAGCCTTTGCGAGGTCGCTGACAAAAGAACGGGTGTTGGCTGATGATCTCGTCCAGGAAGCCGCTTTACGGGCACTTACCTTCGCGCATCAATATACGCGCGGAACAAATTTCAAGGCCTGGATATTCACGATCATCCGCAATTGCTTTTATGACGATCTTCGCATTCGCAAGCGTTTCACGACAATCTCCAGCAGCGTCATTGATGAATCCTCTCACAGCGAAATGGATATGGCCTTATCGCTCTGTGACTTTCGGCGCGCATTTTGGAAGCTCTCGGATCAGCATCGGGAGGTTCTGATACTTATCGGCCCGTCCGGCTTGACCTGTGACGAAGCGGCCGCGGTTTGTGGCTGCGCGGTTGGAACGATCAAAAGCCGCGTTTGCCGAGCCCGTGCACGGTTGCAGCAGATCATGGATGTAGGCGAGTTTGGTGTCTTGCGCAAAGACATCATGCCGATCGCGACTAATATGGACCAGGTGGTTGAAGCCAGCGCGCTTTGGTTGACTGATGAAAAGCGATCGGCCAAATCAGCTTCGTTGCGCGACTCCTCACCCACTTGACAGCACGTTTCTGCTCGCCTTTCTTTTCATTCTCGAAAGTCATCCTCGTCAGCAAGGCACCCCCATCGCAGTCATGTCGGGGACGTAGCTGCTATCTGGGGACTATCTGAACGCCTTTCCGAATGTCGGTCTACGGTGCGCTCATAGAGGCGGCTGACCAGGTGGAGGAGAAGCTGTCCACCGGCCTGGGAAAAGGGCAGACACGCGTCGTGTCGAACCCACGAGGATATACGGCGGGGCATTCAAATCCGAATTTTGATCCCACGCTGGTTATCGAGGTTTAGCGGGGAGCACAATCGTGAGAAAGCGCAACAATCCGACCCTCTTCGATTGGGCAATCATTCGGGTGAGTTTGCAGGGTAATCCTGAGGTCGCTCGGTTTCATTTCACCGGAATCGAGTTTGGGCACCCGAGGCTGCAAGATTTCGTCCAGTTTGTGACGACGGATATTCAGGAGATCAGCGAAGACAGGACATGGGCTAGAACCAGATCGCGCGTCTACAATCTAGAAAGGCCGCTGAATCGAGACGAATTCACCCCCGAACTAGAAGCCGAGATCAAGGATATCCTTCAGCACGAGATTGGAAGGACCTGCGATGTCGAGTGGATATCCACAGAGTGTGAATTGGCACAGAAATGTGACCCTATCATTCTAGCCTGGACAATGAGTTAGCGTGCCGATAGGCGTCGGACCCCGGTGCCGATTTACAGCCCCAATGTTGCTCCGCCCATCTAAGTGCCCATTAAAAAAAGTAAGTGGGCACTAAAGCTGCCCGATAGCAGCTATCTTAGGCTGAGTGATGAGGATTGAAAGACGGCCGGGACCGGACGGTTACGTCGTTGCGATCGACTGCAAGATGAAGATCGATCGGAGTTGTCTTCTAGGAAGAGATAGCTCGTATTGGTTCGTCCGCTTTTCTCGTTCCTTCAAGACCATCAGATAGTCGCTGACGTCAACACAACGACCACCGGGCCAACTATCAATGATCGTTTATAAGCGATAATGCTTCCGCAAGATCGCGCGTTGCGAAGCCCTCGCTGAACCGCTGCACAATCGAACGCAGAACCTCAGTCGCTTCCGGTTGACTCGCGTCTGCAGTGTCCAGGCGTGCCAGGCTTGTTGCCGCACGCAATTCCCAGGCAAGAGTGCCCTGTTCTTTAGCGAGCGTTAGCGACTGCTGATACTCTCTCGCAGCGGCCTCGGCGGCTCCCGGACCGCCTGCCATTAGGATAATCTCCCCTTTTAGCCGTAGGAGTTCAGGAAGACACCAGCCTTCATCTCGTGATCTGCTCGTCTTTATAGCACCGTCGATAACCTTCATTGCTCGGTCGACTTGGCCTACTTTAGCGAGAGCAAACGCAAGCTCGCCGCTGAACCAGGTATGCGGAATAAGGAAACTCCCTTC
>Ga0209148_1000600_pt1 | contig 32520 bp, 24 predicted proteins | sample AraplaCol_mMF_r2_2_FD_184288 | JGI IMG/M metagenome (GOLD analysis project Ga0209148, IMG submission 184288) | Arabidopsis root microbial communities from North Carolina, USA - plate scrape CL_Col_mMF_r2 (SPAdes) (version 2) | ecosystem: Host-associated > Plants > Roots > Endosphere | place... | reverse complement strand
CGTCAGGCGCGACCCTCATCGTGGCGCGGAGCATGCCTCCAACTAGACGCCGGATAGATTTGAGCAAGCCTCCTCACATCATAGCCAAAGAAAAGCAGCTTGCAAAAAGGAGGGGGACCATAGATTTTCTTTGGGCACGTTCGACATGGCCTGCCCCTGTCTGGGCCGGCCTCACACCCTGGGTGCAGACTTCACAACCGTTTGATTCAACTTAGTGCGTGGACGCACGGCAACCATGGTTCCGGCTGGCACGAAATCTGCATCGAGTGATGTATCAGCCGCCAGCGGCGTTTCAAATCGATCGGAGCCCAAGATGTTGCACGCAGAAATTTCTCCCGCCGTAACTAGCATCCTGCCCGAGGCCAAGCTGTCCGGCGACGTGTTCGGTGCGCTGATCAACCTGTCCGGCCGGCGCCGCTTTACTTCCCAGCGGGTGGTGTTGTATTCGGTACTGGCTTCGATCGGCCACGAAGGCGCGGACCGGACCGCCCGTGACACGCTGACGGCCTTCAAGGATGCGCACACCGCGCTGGTGCAGGGCAAGCAGGGGTTGCCGGGCATTTTCTGCCAGCAGTTGCGCGATGCCTATTTCGGCACACTGCGTGGGGATCAGGTGATCCGCGATTTCATCGCATTGGCCGAGAGTACGCTGGACGCCATCGGCACGGTGTCGCGGCGCGCGCCGGCGTTGCTCGACGACCTGGTGCGCAGCGCGACACCGCTGCTCAGTGTGCTTAACGCCCTGACCCTGGTGTACGAGGAACAGTCCAAGCGCCATGCCCTCCAGCAGCGCAGGCAGATGCAGGCATTGATGGGTGATATCAAAACCATCGCGCGGCAGGCTCGCATGGTCGCCTTCAACGCCCAGGTCGTTGCCGCGCGCGCCGGCCCGGTCGGCAAGGAGTTTGCCGTGGTGGCGAGCACGATGAGCGACGTCACCGGCGAGATCGACGAACTGGTGCAGACCGCCCTCGCGGGTTCGCTGACCGCCTGACCGCGGTCCGGCCCGGCGCAAACATTGACTCGCTGGTAAAGTGATGTGCTTCGTACGCCGTGTGCCGGAACGCATCCGGCGTACTCACATCGATTTGCTTTGCCTGAACAGGATCGGAGTCCATGATGGTGATCGAATATGTCCGCTACAGGATACCGGCCGACCAGGCCGACCAGTTCGTTGCCGCCTACGCGACGGCCGGCGCGGCGCTGCGCAAGTCCAGCCATTGCCTGGGGTATGAGCTGAGCCGGTGCACGGAAGAGCCGACGTCATTCATCCTGCGGATCGAATGGGACTCGGTCGAGGGTCACATGGACGGTTTTCGGAAGAGTCCCGCATTCCGGGAGTTTTTTGCGAGCGTCAGGCCGTTTGTCGGCAACCTCGAAGAGATGCGGCATTACGAGCGGACGGCCGTGCAAACGGGAGTCGAGAGCCAGGAAATACGTAGCTGAGGTCGTTGGAGGCTACCGTTACCGCGCTTTCGTTCGAAGCCCACGTTCGAACTGACTCAACAACTTGTCCGCCGCATCGGATTCGATGCCGGCAGAGCGCGTCATGTGGACGATGAGACGGTCGCGCTTGCGCGGATCGCCCAGGATGGCGAGCAGGGCCTGCAAGGAGTCGTCGTGCAGGGTGGCTTCGGTGTCATGTCCGAGCAGGACGGCGCCCGCCTGGGGGAGGTCGAATGCGACGGCTTCCAGCAAGCCATATGCTTCTTCGTACATGCGGTCGCCATTGCCCGCTTCGTGGTAATGCTGGAGAAGGAAAAGGAGGTCTTGGGCATCCTTGTTGTCTTGCAGACCCCTGTCTTCCCAGGCCAGCAGCTTGAGCGCGGCGAGTGCCGGAATCGATACGACCCGGATGACGAAACCGTGGCGGATAGCGTGAATTCTCCGCTGGCCACGAGGGCAGTCTTCAGGGCGTTGAAACGCTCCCAGCTGTCGAGCGCGATGGCGAAGTCGACGTCATGCGTGGCGCGCCGGCGTCGAGGCCGAAAACATGGGTCATCAATATGTCGCGTGCAGTCGCGCCGACGAGAAGATAATCGCAACCGATTTTCGCCGTTATGGCCTGGACCGCGGCCAGGATCTCGAGAAGTACCGGATTGACGGGTTTATCGGGTCGTATCGTGTACATGTTGGATGATCCCGGGCGCGATCTGGCGTGCCACGGCAATGTTGCGTGAATCGTGGGTGGCCATCAGGTCCGCATAGACCAGGTGAGGGGGGACCGTCGGAAAGGAGTCATTGAAGTGATCCGGATTCCAGAACATCTCGACGATGTCGATGCGGCCGTGGGGATCGGCGCGCAAGCGGAAATCCTTGACGATGTCCTTTAGCGCATTCAGGTCATCCATGTCGACATAAATCGTGCACTCTTCGGGTTTGAGGTGACCGGTCAGCATCATGGCTGCCGGTTCACCGCCCCACGCCGACAGTCGGAATCCAGGATTCCAGGTGAGGAATCTGTCGAGATTATCGATAGCAAAACGGTATTTTCTGAGCTTGGGCTTGAGTCTTCCGGCATAGCCACTGGCCCATTCGTTCAGGAACAGTTCTGGTGTACGGATCATGCGTTTATCGCCAGCCGCCGTGCCGATCAATCCGCGTGACTCCAGGGTCTCGAATGCCTTGCCGATGGCGCCGGTCGATACCCGTGCTTTGGCCGAGATGTCCCGATAGGGTGCATTGAGCAATGCGGGTTCGGCCAGGAAGGCAAACATCATCCTGAGCACAGCCGGCGTCATCGTGTTATTCGTGGGGAGCTGGAACCCGGCGTTACCGCGCCGGCCCGTCACCTGGACATAAATGCCCGCCCCGTCATTGATATAGGCATTGCCCGCCGTATCGATGAACTGCAAGCCGATGTCGCGGCAACGGTTTGCCATGTCCGGGCTCACGGGAGGACTGACCAGCAGGGTGTGCTGCGCATTGTCGGTCCTGTTCAGCAGGTCCAGCGGTAGCGCGTAGCGATCGACCTTGTTCTTGACTTCGCAGTCGTACCGTAACTTCCGCCCGCTGATCGTGAGCAAGACCGTTGCGCCGGCGTCGGCATCCGGATCTTCGAGAATGTCGCCTTGAATACCTGTCGAACCACGCAATGCATCGAGGGCGGCGACGACCAGGTCGGCCTTGCCGTGGGAAACGAATAAGTTGTTCATAAGGCTTAACTTTTCACGTTACGTGAACAAGCGAATGATATGAACAAGCATACAGCATTTTCATTTTTTAATCTTGTTCACGTTGCGTGAACAAGGAAAAATAGTGAACAAAAGGGAGAACTCACCCCTCCACCTGCACCCCCAGCGGCTCCCGGTTCAACCGCACATACGCATCCAGCACATCCGTCTTGTGCACCGCCCCGAGCAACTCGGGATCGGCCGCGCTGCGCACGGCCGGCAACCGCTCGCCGAAGTGGCGCATGAACTGGCGCAGCGCCTCCTCCAGGCCCATGTCGGCGCGGACGACGGGAAGCGCGTCGGGCCGGGCGATGTCGGCGCAGGTGCGGGCGGATGCGCCGTCCTGCTGGTATAGCGTGGCGACGTCGTGCAGGGCCACCACGCCGCGGTAGCGCCGGGCGTCGTCGACGAGGTAGACGTACTTCACGGGATGCTGGCGGAACAGCGCGGCGGCCTGCGCGATGGGGGCGTCCAGCGGCAGGACGGTGTCGGCGGGGCGGATCAGCTCCTGCATGCGGATGGCGCGCAGGCGCTCGCGTTCATGTTCGTCGGCCGCGCGGCGGGCGGTGATCTCGTACATCGACGGGCCGTTCACGGCGCGCGCGACGCCGTATGCGACCACGCAGGCCAGCATCAGCGGCAGCATCAAGGAGTAACTGAGCGTCATCTCGAAAATCATCAGGATCGCCATCAGCGGCGCGCTCGTCGCGGCGGCGAGCAGGGCGCCCATGCCGACGGCGACGAAGGCCGCCGGCGCCGCCGCCGTCTCCGGCCATAGCGCCTGCGGCACCAGCGCGAACAAATGGCCCATGGCCGCGCCGACGAACAGCGTGGGCGTGAAGATGCCGCCGATGGCGCCCGAGCCGCTGGTGAGCAGGGTCGCCGCGATCTTGCAGACGAGGACCACGAGCACGGCCTGCCACAGCCACGATTGATGCAGTAGCGCGTTCACGACGCTGTAGCCGTTGCCCCAGACCTGCGGCACCCAGATCGAAATGGCGCCCACGCCCAGGCCGCCGAGCGCGAGGCGCAGCGGCAGCGGCAGGCCGCTGCCGGCGAACAGGCGGCGCGCGCGCTGCAGCGCGTAAAGGAAGGCCGGCGCGATCAGGCCCGCGAGCACGCCCAGCGCGACGAACCAGACGACTTCCAGGTTGGCGATCGGCGCGAAGGCCGGCATCTCGTACGTTGGATGGTAGCCGGGCAGGCGCCGCATCGTGATGTTGGCGACGACCGCCGAGACCATGATCGGCCCGAGGCTGTTCATGGTGATCGCGCCGAGGATGATCTCGGTGACGAAGAAGGCGCTGGCGATGGGCGCGTTGTAGGCCGCGGCGATGCCGGCCGCCGCGCCGCACGCGACGAGCAGGCGCAGGCGCACGGTGTTGAAGCGGGCGACGCGGCCGACGACGGACGCGGTCATCGCGGCCAGCTGGATCATCGAGCCTTCGCGGCCGATCGAGCCGCCGGACGCGATCGACAGCAGCGACGACACGCTGTTGATGAGCGTGAGCTGCACCGGCACCTTGCCGTCGCCGACGGCCACCACTTCCATGTAGTCGGCCCGCACGCCGCCGGCGTAGCGGCGCGCCAGCACCAGCAGGCAGCCCGCGAGCAGGCCGCCGGCGCATGGCGTCAGCAGGCGCGCCGGCCAGGGCAGGGCCGTCGCGATGTCGACGAAGGAGCCGCTGCGGCCGAACAGCAGCGCCTGCAGCAGCGTGAGGCCGTCGCGGAAGAGGAGCGTCGCCAGCGCGCCGGCGCAGCCGACCAGCGCCGCCCACAGCAGGATGGCATTGGCGCGCAACAGCTGCCGGAGCCGGGTACGCAGGCGATCGGGCGGAGAAACGTTCATGGTGTGATAGGGACGCCTGGCGCGGGAAGCCAGGCCGGCAACTATAGCAAAGTCGACGTCGTCCTGCGGCTTCGATGGGGCCGGCACGAAAAATTTACATCGTTTCTGTCGAAATGCGGTGAACGCATTCGTCGTCATGATGGAACCGATCCATACCCCGACAACGACTGAAGGAATCGACATGGCAACGCAAGAAGCGGTCAAATGCCCCGCGGCCTACTTCCCATCCATCGAAAAGAAATACGGCAAGCCGATCGCACACTGGATGCAGGTCCTGGAGCAGGCGGGCCCCCTCAAGCATATGGAGCTCGTCAATCACCTCAGGACCGGGCATCGACTTGGCCATGGTCATGCCAACGCCCTGGTCGCATCGTTCATGGCCAGGAAGGCGTAACGCCGCGGCCGGCGGCGAAATCGATACGCACGGCCAGTCCGCGCCCGCCAGGGCCGGCATCGAGCGCGATGCGGGCGCCGTTGCGGGCGGCCGCCCGGTCCGCGATCGCCAGGCCCAGGCCGCTGCCCGCCTGGTCCTGGCCGGGTACGCGGTAGAACCGCTCGAACACCCTGGCGCGCAGCGCGGGCGCGATGCCGGGGCCCTGGTCCATCACGTTGATGCACGGTGCGCCGGCGCCGGTGTCGAGGCATACGTCCACGCGGGCACCATCCGGCGAATACTTGATCGCGTTGCCGACGATGTTGTCGAGCAGGGCCGCCATGCTTTCGCGGTGCAGCGGCAGGATGGCGGCATGGTCGGCTCGCAGTTCCAGTTCCACGTCGCGCTGCAGCGCCAGCGGCGCGGCCACGGCGAGCCGCTCGCGCAGCAGCGCCGCCAGGTCCAGGTCCTGCAACGGCGCGTCGACCGCGGCCTGGCGCGCCCGTTCGAAGGCGAGCAGCTGGTGCACCGTGTGCGTGGCGCGCGCGACGCCTTCGCGCCGGCCGGCGCCGGCTTCGATCCGCTGGGCCGCGCCGGCCGCTGTCTCCAGCAGATGGGCATTGATCTGCACGACCGACAGCGGCGTCTTGAGTTCGTGGGCGGCGTCGGCGAGGAAGTCGTGCTCGCGCGCCAGCCGTTCGGACAGGCGCCGCATCAGGCGGTTCACGGCGTCGACGACGGGCGCCAGTTCGCGGTAGGGCGACGCGGGCAGCGGCGCCAGCCCGGCCGCGTCGCGCGCCTCGAGCGCCTGCGCCACCGCGCGCAGCGGACGCAGGCCCACGCGCACGATGAGCCAGGCCGGCAGCAGCACGAACGGCAGGCTGTAGACGAGCGGCGACAGCAGGTAGTTCGCGGCCGAGGGCGTGAGCACCCAGTCGATGTTGGGCTTCTCGCGCCGCTCCACCGTGATGCCGCGCGCGGCGTCGCGTTCGACCCAGCGCACCCACCCGTCGTCCGGCGGCGCACCGGGCGCCGAGTCGTACACGAGCTGGCGTCCGAGCCAGACGAGGGTGCGCGCGTGCGTCTCGAAGCCGGCTTCGCGGAACATGTCCAGGCGCAGCCCTTCGATGCCGCGGCCGATGCGCGCCATTGCCGCCGCGTCGGGCGGCAGCGACTGCATATTCAGCATGATCTGGCGCGTCCAGGCCCGGTTGACGATCGCCGTCTGGCGCCGCTGGTCGACCTTCACCTGCCACACGATGTGCGCCAGCGCGGCCAGCCAGATGCCGAGCATGACGAGCAGGAAGCCGGCCAGCAGGCGGCGCAGCAGCGACCTGGGGGCAGCCGTCCTAGCGGCCGCCGTCATGGCGCACCATGTAGCCGACGCCGCGCACGGTGCGGATATAGCCGTCGCCGATCTTCTTGCGCAGGTTGGAGATGTGCACGTCCAGGGTCTGCCCTTCGCTGTAGGGCAGCACGCCCTGTTCGAGCTCCGCGCGGGTGACGATGCGTTCCGGGTTGCGCACGAGCGCGTGCAGCAGCGCGAACTCGGTCCTGGACAGGTTCACCGGCGCGCCGCGGCAGGTGGCGCTCATGCTGCGCGCATCGAGGGCCAGTTCGCCGACCTGCCACACCGCCTCCGCCTGCGCGCCGCCGGCGCGGCGCACGACGGCGCGCAGGCGCGCGAGCAACTCGGGAATGTCGAATGGTTTGATGAGGTAGTCGTCGGCGCCGCCGTCGAAGCCCGCGAGGCGGTCCTGCAGGCTGTCGCGTGCCGTGATCAGGACGGCGGGCAGTGCGTGGCCGGCCGCGCGCAGGCGGCGCAGCAGCGCGACGCCGTCGCAGTCGGGCAGGCCCAGGTCGAGCAGCAGCGCGTCGTGGCGGCACTCGTCCAGCAGGCGCGCGCAGTCGCCGCCCAGGCGCACCCAGGTGACGTCGTGGCCGTCGTTGTGCAGCACCGACTGCAGCGCGCGGCCCAGCGCGAGGTCGTCTTCCACGAGTAGGAGTCGCATGGTGCGAAAGTATAGCGACGTGCCGCCGTCGTGCCTATCGGGCGTAAAGCGTTCCTGAAGATTTCGCGCGTCGCGCGCACCTACAATACGGCCATCCCAACCACAGGATCCACCATGCGCCTTCTTGCCTTGCTTCTTGCCTTCCTGAGTACCGCATCGCCCGCCGCCGACTGGCCCATGTTCATGGGCGGCCCCACACACGCGGGCCGCGCCATTGACACGGCGGGGAGCATCAAGGGCTTCCGCCTGGCCGGCCGGTTCGACGCCCATGCGGAAATCCATGCGTCGCCGGTGGCGGCGCAGGGCCGGGTGTTCGTCGGCGCGGAGAACGGCAACCTGTACGCGCTCGATGCGAAGACGCATGGCTTGCTGTGGCTGTATCACGCGCGCGGCGGCATCGGGTCCAGTCCCGCCGTGGCCGACGGCACCGTCTACTTCCTCGACCGCGCGGGCAGCCTGCACGCACTCAAGGCCGACGACGGCTCGCCGGTGTGGTCGTTCCGCACGCAGGGCGAGGCGGTGTTCGCCGCGCACGGCATGTTCGGCCTGCCGCGCGATGGACAGTTGGTGCCCGATCCCTGGGACATGTATTTGTCCTCGCCGCTGGTCCACGACGGCAAGGTCTACGTGGGCAGCAGCGATGGGCACGTGTATGCCGTGGACGCGCGGGACGGCAAACTGGCCTGGGCGTGGCATACCGGCGGCATGGTGCATTCCTCGCCCGCGCTGGCAGGCGCCAACATCGTCGTCGGCAGCTGGGACGGCGCCGTGTATGCGCTGGATGCGCAGACGGGCGAGCAGCGCTGGCGCCACCAGACGGGTGTCGAGCAGAAGACGAGCGTCATGCTGGGCATCCAGGCGTCGCCGGCCGTCGACGGCGACACGGTCTACGTCGGCTCGCGCGACGGCTTTTTCTATGCGCTGGATGCCGCCACCGGCCAGCCCAGGTGGCGCTACGACGCGCAGGGCAGCTGGATCGTCGGCACGCCCGCGCTGGACGCCGACAACGTCTACGTCGGCACGTCCGACACCGGCCTGCTGCTGGCGCTGGACAAGCACAGCGGGCGCGAACGCTACCGCTTCGAGACCAAGGTATGGACCTTCGCCTCGCCGCTGCGCGTGGCCGACGTCGTCGTGGCGGCCTCGATGAAGGGAGAACTGCATGTGCTCGATGCGGCGACGGGGCGCGCGCGCTGGTCGTGGCGTAGCCCGGCGCTGCTCGCCAACGAGGCGCGCGTCGTCGACCCGGCCACGGGCAAATTCGACAACGACCGCATGTTCAAGGGCGGCCCGCATACGCTGTATTCGGGCGTGGAACACGTCAAGCGCCTCGGCGCCTTCATCGGCTCGCCGGCGTGGTACGACGGCCGGCTGATCGCCGCCACCGCGACGGGCGAGGTGCTGTTCTTCGAACCGCAGCGCTGACCGGCGCCGTCCGCCGGCCAGCGCGGCGGCGTTACGGCTTGCTGCCGGTGGCCTGGTGCGCCTGGTTGTTGCCGCCTTCGAGCGTATTGCTGCACTGGAGCAGGTTGCCCGCCGCGGTCTGGATCGTGAACGCGGCGATGTCGACCCCGGCGCCCGGCTCGGCGCGGTCGACGAAGTTGAACCAGATGCTGGCCGGCTCGCCGTTCAGCCGTCCGGTGCCGGTGCCGTAATACGTGTTGAACGGCGCGTTCGGCGTGGTGGCGTCGGGGCCCACGCACAAGCCCCGGGTCAGGTCCGTCAAATGAAAATGGTCGCCGGTGGACAGGTTGACTTCCAGGTTGTTGGGACCCGCGATCGTGCCGTTCTGCTGGCAATGCAACTCGTAGCCGAACGTGTAGCGGTAGGCCGCGCCGGGGCAGATGAGGGAACCGCCGCCCGTCATGCGGCCGGCGTCCCCGGTGGTGCTGCAACAATCGGCCCAGGCCGCGCCGGCGGCGGACGCCAGCAACAGGGCCGCCGCGAGGCGCCGGGATGGGGATAATGCGTGGATGTTCATGCGTCAATCTCCGTGATGATTGCGATGGCTTGGGCAACGCTCCGCCGCAACGGCGGATCGTGATGTTTTTGCATGTAATAAAATCATCTTACGGACATGCGCATGCGGCAGGGTGACCGCACGCCAACGCCTGCCGGAATGTTGAGCGGGCTCAAGCGGCTTTACTAAAGAGCTTTGCGCAAGCGCCCACGGGGCGCGCGTTCGCGCGTCGGCCCCAGTCGCGGGCTGTTTAGTGATCACCGCTAAACTGCGCCGCAAAGCCCTTCCCGCGTTTGACCCTCCCGGCGGCCGGATGCAGAATCCGCGCACAACGATCCCGGCCGCCCCGCGCCGGGACAACATGCCCATTCCCGGAGACCTCCATGCGCCACGCCAGTTCGGGCCCACTCACGCCCGTCGCCAGCCCACCCCGTCCCATGAACGCCGTACTCGCCGTGATGCTGGTCGCATCCGCCGTGCTGGCACCCGCCGCCGCCGCGGCCACGTGGGGGCCGTTCAACGCCGAATTCCCTGCCGCCAGCGATGGCCTGGTCAAGACGCCGCCCAAGGGCATGACCCTGGCCGGCCAGCGCGGTGTCGCCATCGGCGGCTGGTTCAAGCCGTCCGAGTCCGCGCGCGGGACGGCACTGCTGGCCGGCGCGGACGGCATCGGTTACCTGTGCAGCATCGACGGCAAGCTGGCGTTTTGCGGATCGGGCAAGCCCCTTCTCGCCGACGTGCCGCTCGCCGTAGGCGCCTGGACCCATGTCGCGGCCAGCCGGGACGGCCGCCACGTCGTCCTGTACGCGAACGGCAAGGAGGTGGCGCGCCAGGATGCGGGTGGCGCCGCAACGGCCGCCGCGCGGCTCGCGATCGCACCGCGCACCGGGACCGGCGCCGGTTTCGCCGGCCGCGTGGCCGGATTGACGGTCGCGGACGAAGCGCTGGACGCGCAGGCCGTCGCGCGCCTGGCGGCGGCGCGGCCGGACGAGGCGCTGACTGTGTTCGAGACCGGCAGTCCGCATTGGCCGCTGCAGACGCACCAGATGGCCGGCCAGCTCGCGCCGCAGGACGCGTGGACGCTGCCGCGCAGCGCGACGCCGCCGTCAAGTCCCGTCGCCGTGCCGGCCTACGCGGGACCGCCGCTGGAGAAGCGCGGCGCCAACACCTGGACGATCCGCGCGTGGACGCTGCAGTCCGCCGCCAAGGCGCCGGGATCCGCCAGCCAGATCGCAAGCAGCGGCTATGACGCGTCGCGCTGGTACAAGGCCACCGTGCCCGGCACCGTGCTCACGACGCTCGTCGACCGCGGCGTCTATCCCGACCCGTCGTATGGCCTGAACAACCTGGCGATTCCGGAAAGCCTCAGTCGGCAGGACTGGTGGTATCGCACGAGTTTCGCCCTGCCGGCGGAATATAGGCCGGGCCGGCACCTGTTCGTCACGTTCAAGGGCATCAACTACGCGGCCGAAATCTGGGTCAACGGCCGCCGCGCCGGCGCGACGCGCGGCGCGTTCGTGCGCGCCAGTGTCGACCTCGGGCCGTACGTGAACCCCAAGGGCGAAAACGTCATCGCGGTCAAGGTGTCGCCGCCGCCGCATCCCGGCATCGCCCATGAGGAATCGATCGCGGCCGGCGTCGGCGAAAACGGCGGCGTGCAGGCGCAGGACGGTCCGACCTTCATCGCCACCGAGGGCTGGGACTGGATCCCGTCCGTGCGCGACCGCAACACGGGCCTGTGGCAGGACGTCGTCCTGCGCAGCACGGGCGACGTGCGCGTGGGCGATGCGCACGTGATCACCGCGCTCGCGGCCGACAACGGCGAGGCCGACATCGGCATCGAGGTGCCGGTGACGAACGTGTCGGACAAGACCGTGCGCGCGACCGTGCGCGCCACCATCCGCGACCGTGCCGGATCGATGGCGCCGGTCGTCGTGAGCCGCACGCTGGACGTGGCGCCCGGTACGCGGACGGTGCGTTTCGCTTCCAGTGAATTCGGCGCATTGAAGGTGAGGCATCCGCGCCTGTGGTGGCCGAACGGCTACGGCAAGCCGGAACTGCACGACCTCGACGTCGACGTGCTGCAAGGGACGGCGCTGTCCGACCACGCGCGCACCGCCTTCGGCATCCGCAGCGTGACGTACGAGTTGTCGCTGGTCGACCATACGGGCCATCTGCGCCGCGTGGAGGCCGACTTCACGAAGGGCCATGCACTCGGCATCCGCATCACGGACGCCCGCCACGAGGCGCTGCACAAGATCGCGGACAACCAGTGGGCGACGGACCTGCGCGCCGAAGCGGAGGGCACCGCGGCGGTCAAGGAGCTGGCCGACACGCGCCTTTCGCCCTACCTCGTCATCAAGGTCAACGGCGTGCGCATCGCGGCGCGCGGCGGCAGCTGGGGCATGGACGACTTCATGAAGCGGGTCGGCCGCGCGCGCCTGGAACCGTACTTCCGCCTGCATCGCGACGCCCACGTGAACATCATCCGCAACTGGGTCGGCCAGAACACGGAAGAGACGTTCTTCGAGCTGGCCGACGAATACGGCCTCATGGTGCTGAACGACTTCTGGGCCTCGACCCAGGACTACAACATCGAACCGCAGGACGTCGACCTGTTCATGGCGAACGCCGTCGACGTCGTGCGCCGGTTCCGCAACCACCCGTCGATCATCGCCTGGTTCGGCCGCAACGAAGGCGTGCCGCAGCCGGCACTGAACGAAAAGCTGGAAGCGCTGATCTACGCGGAAGACGGCACGCGCTGGTACACCGGCAGTTCGAACCGGGTCAACCTGCAGAACAGCGGCCCGTACGACTACCAGCCGCCGGAGACCTATTTCACGACGCACGCCAAGGGCTTCGCCGTCGAAGTGGGCACGCCGTCGTTCCCCACGCGCGAAGCGTTCGAGGCGGCCGTGCCGGCGTCCGAACGCTGGCCGCTGGGCGACACGGCCGCGTACCACGACTGGCACGCCAGCGGCAACGGCCGCGTCGAACCGTTCATGCAGGCGCTCGATCGCCAGTTCGGCGCGCCCGCCTCGCTCGCCGACTTCGAGCGCAAGGCGCAGCTGATGAACTACGAATCGCATCGTGCGATCTTCGAGGGCATGAACGCCGGGTTGTGGCGCGCGACCAGCGGGCGCATGCTGTGGATGACGCAGCCGGCCTGGCCGAGCACGATGTGGCAGATCCTGAGCCACGACTACGATACGCACGCCGCCTACTACGGCACGAAGCACGCGTCCGAATCCGTGCACGTGCAACTGAACCTGCCCGACCACGCCGTCGACGTGATCAACAACCCGACCACGCCGCTGGACAATGCGCGCGTCGCCTTCGAGGCGTGGACGGTCGACGGCCGGCTGGCCGGCCGCGGCGCGGCCACCGTCAGCGTGGCCGGCGTGGACACGTCCGGCCCCATCGACCTGGGCATCGGTCCGCTGCTGGCGCGCGAGGGCCTCTTGATCGTGAAACTGACGCTCGCCGACGGCGCGGGCCGCACGATCTCGGACAACGTGTACTGGCCGGCCACGAGCCCGGACCGCCTGCGCGGCCTGGATGCGCTGGCCGCCGTGCCGGTGACGGTGCACGCCGCCGTCCGCACGGAAGGCGCGACGCGCAAGGTGGACGTCACGCTGACCAATCCGTCCAGGGTGCCGCTGCTGACCGCGAAGCTGACCCTGACGACGGCCGGCGGCGCGCGCGTGCTGCCCGTGTACTGGTCGGACAACTACGTGTCGCTGATGCCGGGCGAGAGCCGGACTGTCCGCGCCGAATTCGACCCGGCGGCCGGCGGACAGGGCGCGCTCGACGTCGCCGTGCGCGCCTGGAACGGCCCCGAACAGACGGTGGCGGTGGACGCGCCGCGGCCGTGAATCCGCTGCGGCGCCGCGCGACAAGGCCGTTGTTTAGTAAAGACGATGAAACTGAAAGGTGTCTGGCGAAATTCTTTGAGTTTACGATTTTTGGTTGGAATACTTGCCTGTGCGGGATCGGTCTCCGGTCCCTCGTCCCGACCACGTGCCGGTTCCCGCATCGCCGGCACGCATAAATCAGAACATCAAGGAGATACGATGCTGCATTCAACGAAACGGACGGCCATGAGCATGGCCGTCGCCAGTGCCTGCGCCTTTGCCGCCTTGCCCGCCTGGGCACAGACCGATGCCCCGGCCGCCGGCAAGCCCGCGCAGTCCACCGATACGATCCCCGAAGTGCAGGTGACCGCCACCCGCTTCACGACCTCGCTGCTCAAGACCCCGGTCGCCGTCACCGCGTACTCGCAGGACCAGCTGACCCGCAAGGGCGCCACCAACATCCGCGACCTGGCCAACGAGATCCCCAACGTCACCATCGACACGGGCCTGGACAACGGCGTGCAGATCACGATCCGCGGCATCACGTCGACCAACTTCACGGAGACGGGCGACCCGGCCGTGGGTTTCCACGTCGACGGCCTGTACTCGCCGCGGCCGCAGGGCGCGCAGGCGCTGATGTTCGACATCGACCAGCTGGAAGTGCTGCGCGGCCCGCAAGGCACGCTGTTCGGCCGCAACTCGACGGGCGGCAGCATCAACGTCATCACCGCCAAGCCTGACTTCAACGGCAACTACGGCAAGGTCGAAACCGACTTCGGCAACTACAACAAGAAGCAGGTCAACTGGGTGCAGAACGTCGTCGTCAACGACAAGCTGGCGCTGCGCGGCTCCTTCATGCGCGTGCGCCGCGACGGTTACGCCGACCAGCACCAGGACCTGTCGGAAGCGAACGTGCCGGCCAAGGGCTGGATTCCGAACGGCGTGCCGGACGTCGACATGCGCTACAACCGCCCGGTCCGCCCGTCCGACTACTACACCAACCAGAACGAGTGGGCCGCGCGCCTGCAGGCACTCCTGCGCGTCAACAAGGACCTCACGCTGCACGCCGCGTACGAGCACTTCCAGGACTCGAGCGCGGGCTACGCGTTCTTCCGCGACTGCGGCGCCGGCGTCGGCACGCGCTACGCCTGCACCAACGACGATTTCTACATCAACGTCAACGTGCCGGGCCAGACCGACATGAAGATCCGCACCGTGCGCGCGGGCGCGGACTGGAACGTCAACGACCGCACGTCGGTCAGCTACAACTTCGCCATCGCCGACCAGCGCCGCAGCCAGATCTCGGACGACGACATGGGGCTGCAGAACGCGCCGTCGTGGGCCGACATCGCGCCGTTCCCAAATACGCCGGACGGCAACTGGGGCACCTGGCCGCTGCGCGACACGTGGCACCGCACGGCCGATTCGCGTTACCTGTCGACCGTGCACGAACTGCAGCTCAAGCAGCAACTGGGTTCCCTGAAATACGTGACCGGCCTGTTCTGGATGCACGAGCGTAACCGCATCGACTACGAGATGACGGAAGCGATCCAGCACCCGTTCGGCGATCCGGGCAGCGTCGTGTATGCCCAGCCGAACCGCCAGATCGACTCGAAGGCCCTGTTCGGCCAGGCCGACTGGAGTTTCGCGCCGAAATGGACGGCCACCCTGGGCGCGCGCTACAGCCGCGATTCGAAGGAAGACAAGGGCGGCAAGGTGTACGGCGCCAACTGGATCGGCAACCCGGCCTATTACCGCGGCCTGTACGACCGCGGCATTCCGGGCACGCCGGGCTTTACGATCCACGACGGCACCGACCTGACCCAGCAGATGGGCTGGGCCGGCGGCGGCCCGATCGCCTATGCCGGCTATGCGAATGCGACCAACAACGACCACAAGGAAACCTGGGGCAAGGTGACGTGGCGCGCCGGCCTGCAATACCAGATCACGCCGCGCCAGATGATGTACGCCTCCGTCTCGACGGGCTACAAGGCGGGCGGTTTCGCGGACAAGGTCGACAGCTGCAACTACCACCTGTGCGCGGCCACCGGCAAGCCGGGCGAGGCGACCTTCCTGCCGTATGGCCCCGAGACCGTCACCAACTATGAACTCGGCTGGAAGGGGCGCTTCCTGGACAACCGTCTGAGCCTGTCGGCCACCGCGTTCTACATGCGCTACAAGGACATGCAGCTGACGGGTAACTACTTCGTCAACCAGATCATCCCGGACAACGGCAAGCCTTGCCCGGCCGACCAGCCCAAGTGCGACGTGTACGAATCCTGGCGCACGATCAACGTGGGCGACACCCGCATCCCGGGCCTGGAGCTGGAGTGGGACTATAAACCGTGGCACGGCGCGCGCGTAGGCGGCGGCTTCGCCTTCATCGACACCAAGGTGCACGGCTTCTACAACTACAGCGACGACTACCAGTGCGGTGACGTGCGCGCGGAATTCGGCGTGCAACCCTGCCCGGCCATCTACAACGGTCCGGACAAGTCCCTGCTGGGCCGCCGCCTGTACGACATCGACGGCAACCACCTGCCGAACACGCCGAAGTACCAGGTCTACCTGAACTTCTCGCAGGCGTTCGAGCTGCCCGGCGGTTACCGTTTGACGCCGTACGTGAAAGTGAACTGGCGCGACAAGGCCTACTTCGACCTGCGCAACTCGGACTGGGCCGGCATCGGCCGCTTCCAGGCCGCCTATGCGCTGGCGGACGCCTCGGCGCGCCTCGATTCCCCGGACGGCAACTGGTATGCGGAAGCCTACGTGCGCAACGTGACGGACAAGCGCGCCAAGACGAGCAGCGATTCGCTGTGGGGCGGCTTCATGAAAGCCACCTACGTCGAGCCGCGCATGTACGGCATCCGCGCGGGGTTCAACTACTGACCGGCCGAGTCTCGCTGACCGTCCCGAACCGTCCTGCCTCCCCGATGGGAAGCAGGGCGGTTTTTTTTGCCGCGGCGCCTCCGCCGTCGAAAATATTTACACAGCCGGAGGCGGGCCGTATCGCCAGCGCCGCCACACGGGCAAACAGGCGCGTCGCACGAACGGTGCTTGGCTGTCGAACGTACGGTGCGTTATCGAAGAGGGCGCGTATTCATTGCTGCGTTTCACGAGAGGAGTGAAGCATGAACTTTGCGATCAGGACGCCGCGGCACGCGGCGCTGCAACTCATCGGATTCGGGTTGGCAAACCCAGGCACCGGCCTTCGCCGGCGGGACGGTCTCACTGCTGGCGGGAGAGGCCCCGGTCAGCGCTGCCCCTTGCCCGTCGCCGCCCACCAGATCCCGCCCATCAGGTGGGCCAGGTATTGCGGGTCGCGGTACATCTCGACGTTGTGGCCCAGCAGCGTGACGAACACGCGGCCCTTTTCGACCTCGTGATACCACGACACCGGGTGATCCTTGCCCATCCCGGTTGCGACCTGGCCCGGCCAGATCCGTGTCGGATCGTAGCTGGATTCGTCCACGTTCAGCACGGGATGGATGGCGACCTTGTACGGGTTCGTCGTCTCGTACCACTCGTCGCTCCAGATCCAGCGCGGCGGGATGCCGTACGTCGCCGGGAAGTTTTTATCCACGACGTCGACGGCGGCCGTCTGCAGCAGCGGATGAATCTTGAATGAGCGGCCCACGAGTTTTTCGTACCACACCCACCCGTTCGGCGGCGTGATGGCGGCGCGGTGCACGATGACGGCGTTGCCGCCCGCCCGCATATACGCCTCGAAGTTCGCGCGCTGCGCCGGATTCAGCTCCTCGCCCGGCGTGTTGAGGAACACGACGGCCGCGTACTGCTTCAAATCGCCGTCGAACGCCTCGGTCTTGTTCGTGTACGTGAACTCGAACGCGTGCAGCTTGGCCAGCTTTTCCAGGCTGTCGCGCGCGACCGGAATGTATTCGTAGTGGTATTTGTTGGGGATGGCCAGCACGAGCAGCTTGTACTGGCTGTCGGCCCAGGCTGGCGTCGCCAGCACGGCCGCCGCCGCCGCGAGTGTCGGTACGATACGTTTCATGGTGATCCTTTCATGGTGCGGGCACGCCTTCCGGCTTGCGGCCGTTGCGCGGCACGAGCCAGCCGCCGTCACTGAGCCAGTCGCCCAGGCGATCCGGCCAGTGCTGCAGCGAGACGCGCTCGCCGCGCTGTCCCATATTGAATGCGTGGTCGGTGTCGGCATACAGGTGCAGCTCGGCCGACACGCCCGCTTTCACGAGCTGCTGGTACAGCGTGAGCGTCGGCGGCATGCAGCACGTGTCGTGCGAGCCGGCGACGAGGAATGCCGGCGGTGCCTCGTTCACGGCCTTGGCGGGGGTGCCCAGCGGCCCAGGATACACGAGCACCTGGAAATCCGGGCGCGCGCTCAGTCGGTCCAGCGCATCCGTCTTGGCGCGCTGGGGCGGCTCGGGATTGTCGGCCACGAGCGACACGAGTTCGCCGCCGGCCGAAAAGCCCATGACGCCCACGCGCTGCGGATCGACGCCGTACTCGCTCGCATGCGCGCGCACCCAGCGCACGGCGCGCCGCAGGTCGGCCGCGCCGTCGCCTTCGACGGTGTAGCCGGCGGAAGCCGGACCGCGCGCGAGCCGGTACTTCAGCACGAAGGCCGTCACGCCCATGCGGTTCAATAGCCTGGCCGGCAGCATGCCTTCGTTCTCGACCACGAGCAGGTAGTGCCCGCCGCCCGGGGCGATGACGACCGCGGCGCCGTTCGCATGGCGCGGGTCGGCGCGCAGCACGGTCAGCGACGGGTCGTGCACGTTGGTGGGGTAGGCGCCTTCGACGAGTTGTTCCGGCTCGCCGTGGCGTTTTTCCGAACCCGGCGCGCCGTCGGGCCACAGTTGAAAGACCGGTGGCGCGGGTTGTGCGGCGAGAGCGCTGCCGGCGCAGCCCAGCGCCAGCAGGAGGGATAGGTAAAGGTGTTTAGTCGACATGGCTCGCGATCTGGCTTGTGTACAGGCTGTGGTGAGTGAGAATGAACAGGGTGCGCTTGTCGGCGCCGCCGAAGAGCAGTTGCAGCGGGCGCTCCGGCACGTCGATGCGGCCGCGCTCCTTGCCGTCCGGACCGTAGACGAATACCTGGCCGTTGGCGACGTAGACGTTGCCGTCCGGGCCCGGGGTCGCGCTTTCTCCGCCGCGGTCGGCCACGACTTTCAGGTCGGTGATGGCGCCGCCCTGGCCCATCAAGCCGCTGAACGTGCGGTTCTCGGAACCGTTCGTGAAGATCACGCGCTCGCCCACGCGGGCGCTCGCGAAGCCGTGCGTGTCGAGCGTGTCGGACCAGCGGTAGCCCAGATGGTTCGTCGGCCCCTGGCGCGTGACGCGGTACGCCGGCAGCACGAGGCTGCCGTCCGGCGACACGTATTCCTGCGCCTTCGGCTGCGCCACGTCGCGCGCGAACATCTCGGCCAGCGTGGTGAATTCGTAGGTCTTCGGATCGATCTGGTCGCGGAATTCACCGTTCTGCCAGAAGTTGACGGGCACCGCGACGCGCGCCTCCGCCCGTGCGGTGACGGTGGTCGGCTTGATCATCATGATGCCGTCCGGCGTCGGCGGCGTGTCCGGCTTGAACGCATACACGCTGGCGCTCGGGCCGTAGTGCGACACGACCATCACGTTGCCGCTGCGGTCGATGGCGAGGTTGATCGGATCGAGCGGCGCGTCGCGCACGATCTCCAGGCCGCGCTCGCGGCTCCACGCTTGGATGCGCTTGAAGTGGCGGTCGATGAAGTACAGCTTGCCGTTCGCGTCGACGGCGCCGCCGGCGATGGAATAAAAGCCGTCGGCGACCTTTTCCACTTTGCCCGAGGGGGCCGGCGCGCTGGCCTGCTGGCCCGTGTAGTCGAGGACCGCGAACTCGCGCTCGCGTACCTGGATATTGTGGGTGACGTCGACGATGGCGTTCTCGTACGGGTACTTCGATGCGCGCGCATACGTGGTGCAGCCGTTCTCGTCGCAGGTGGCGAAGCCGCTCTCGCCGTTCACGTGCACGTTCCTGAACCGGATGCCGCTGGAGTTGGCGATGCGCGCAGCCGTCAATGCCGGCTTGATGGAGCGGGTGACGCGGTAGGCGTGGTAGTTCGCGATCAGGATGTTCTTCGAGTTGCGGATGTCGAACGAGGTCGAGTCCATGCCGTCGCGGACTTCCTCTTCCGTCTGCGGGGCGAAGAACGACCAGTTTGCGACGCCGTCCAGCACGATCTCGTTGCGGATGTGGTGCTCGGCCGAGAGTTCGTACACGCGGCCGGGGGTCGTCGTGTTCGTCACGTAGAAGCCGGCCTGCGCATAGCCGCTGGGCGACCAGATGCCGGTGAAGGTGCCGCCGCCGCCGTCCGTCACCCAGATGCTCGGGTACTGGCGGTCCCACCACGCCGTCGTGTCCCAGTTGGCCGTCTTCTTGTACGGATCGGCGCGCGTGCCGTCGTACAGCCGGGTGCCGTGGCCGCCCTGGATGCGCACGTCGTCCACGAGCGACTGTTCGCCCGCGCGCCACAGCAGCGCGACGGCGCGGTTGTTGACCTCACCCGTCGCCAGGCCGATGCCGGACACGATGCCATCACCGCCGCGCGCGCTTTCGAGCAGGGCTTTCGGTGCGCCGACGTCCTGGAACAGCGGCGAGCCGTTCGGCAGCACCAGCTGCGTCAGGCCCGGGTGCAGGCCGACGATGACGGTGTCCGGCTTCATGCGGATCGTGTCGTTCACCATGTAGAAGCCTTGCGGCAGATAGACGACGCGGTTGCTGTCAATGGCCTTCTGGATGGCGGCGGTATCGTCCGCGCGGCCGTCGCCGAGCGCGCCGAACGAGCGCACATTGGCCCATTCCTGCGTGGGCGGCAGGGCTTTCAGCACGCGCTGCGGCGCCGACTTGGCGGGCAGCGGCGCCGTCTTGTAATTCGTCGCGAAGCGGCCCGGCGCGCCCAGCTGCTCGAGCTTCATGCCGTAATTCAGTTCCGTGACCTCGTACGCGCGGCCGGCGCCGGCGAGCGTCCTGCCGCTGTCGCGGAAGCGCGCGAAGGTCGGGACGTTGCGCGCGCTGGCGTGGTCGAACGCGACCTGTGTGTAGACGTTGTCCTCGTTGCTGATGACGACGGCGGCCTGCGCCACGTTCTCGAAGCGCACGTGCTTCCCCCACAGCCAGTCGCCGTAGCCGCGGTCGATGTCGATGCCGATCGGGGTGTCGCGGATGTCGACGTTGTCCAGCGTGAGCCCGGCCTCGTGCTCGCGGATGGCGGCGTCGCGCTGGCCGTCGAAGCTGGAATCGAGGAGGGTGAACTGCCACGCGGGCGACGTCTTCTCCGCGAGGATGCCGTAGCGGCCGCCGTGGAATTTCAGGTCGTAGGCGATGTTGCCGACGTGGTAGACGCCGGCGAGGCCGCTGCCGATGTGGAAGTCGATGTGCGACAGGTTCGAATGCTGGGCCGTGTGCATGCGCACGCCGGTGGCGGCCGGGTTGCCGTCGCCGATCTCGAAATCGACGTTCGACAGCACGGAATAAAAAGTGGCGGAGTTCGCGTCGCGCACGTCCTTCTGCGCGCCGACGGCGCCCGCCACGGGCATCGGCACCTTGCCGACCGTGTACTGGTCGCCACCGGTGAAGATCACCATGTTGGCGACGCCCTGCTGGAAGCCCGGCGTGTGCGGCGCCAGCACGAACACGGGGCGCGTCGGGCCGACGCCGTACAGGCGCACGGCGAGCGGGATCAGGAGGCTCTTCGTGAGGCGGTAGCGGCCCGACGGCAGGAACACGACGCCGCCTTCGCCCTTGTTGGCGGCGGCGTCGAGGGCCTGCTGGATGGCGGCACTGTCGTCCGCGCGGCCATCGCCCTTCGCATGCACGACGATGGCGTGCGGGTCGTCGGGCATGGTCTGGAACGCGGACACGGAAGCATGCGCCGCCGGCACGGCCAGCGTGAACAACAGCGCCAGCGCGGCCGGCAGCGGACGTAAAAATGGTGTCTTCATTATTGTTATCCTCGAGTGACGAACAGTGACAACAGCATCACGAACAGCAGTCCGAACACGCCGACGAGGGTCTCCATCATCGTCCACGAGCGGAAGGTGTCCTTCAGCGACAAACCAAAGTATTCCTTGAACATCCAGAAGCCGGAATCGTTCACGTGACTGAACATCAGGCTCCCCGCGCCGACCGCCAGCACCATCAGGTTCGGATCGACGCCGGAGCTCTGCACGAGCGGGCCGACGACGCCGGCCGCCGTGATGCCGGCCACCGTGGCGGAGCCCAGGCAGACGCGGATCAGCGTCGCCACGGCCCAGCCGAGCAGCAGCGGCGGCACGGGCATGTGGGCGAGCTGCGTGCCCAGTTCCGCGCTGACGCCGGAATCGATCAGCACCTGCTTGAGGCCTCCGGCGCCGGCGATGATCATCAGGATCGGCGAGATTTCGCGCAGCGCGCCCGCCGCGCTGTCCGTCACGCGGGCGAACGGCAGGCGGCGGCCGACGCCCAGCGTCACGACCGCGACGAAGTACGACAGCAGCATCACGATGAGAGGGCTGGACAGGAAGGCCAGCGGTTGCGCCAGGCCCGGGCAGACCAGCGTGACGAGCGTGAGGGCGCCCAGCAGCACGACGGGCAGGAGCGCCGTCGCGAAGCTGTTGAAGGTGCCGGGCAGTTCGCTGTCGGGGATCTCCTGCCGCGCGGTGCGGAACATCGGGGCCGGCTCGCCCCGGATGTGTTTCAGCGACATGGCGAAGATCGGCCCGGCGATGATCAGGGTCGGAATCGCGACGACGAGGCCGTACAACAAGGTCTTGCCCATGTCCGCGTGGACCGCGACGACGAGCGCCGTCGCGGACGGATGCGGCGGCAGGAAGCCATGTGCGATCGACAGGCCCGCCAGCAGCGGCATCCCGAGCGCCACGGCCGGACGGCCCGATTGATACACGAGCGAGAAGATCAGCGGCACCATCAGCACGAAGCCGACGTTGTAGTACAGCGGCAGGCCGACGACGAAGCCGGTGACGGTCATCGCCACCGGAATCCGGTGCATGCCCAGCCTGTCGACCAGGCTGATGGCGATGCGCCGGGCGGCGCCGCTGTCGGCGATCAGCTTGCCGAACACGGCGCCCAGGCAGATGACGACGACCAGGGACCCGAGCAGGTCACCGATCCCCTTTTCGATCGCGCCCGGGATCTTCGCGGCGGGCATCCCGAGCATCAATGCGGCGACGAGTGCCGCGACGACGAACGCGAGGAGCGGCTGCACCTTGCCCCACGCGATCATCACCGTCAGCAGGCCGACCGCCAGCAGTACGGACAGCAGGTTCCACACGGCCGCCTCCGATCAGAAGTTGTAGCGCAGGCCGGCGCGGTAGGTGCGTCCCACGACGTCGTACAGGGCCGGATTGATCGCGAAGCTGGGGTTGGCCTGCGGTGCCGGTTCCGGATCGCGGTCGGCCAGGTTGTCGATCTTGAAGTAGACCATCATCTGCTTCGACACGTTGTAGCTGCCGCCGACGTCGATGTAGGTCGCGCCCTTCATCTTGTTGTCGTAGATGGTCGGGTGGGTCAAGGTCGACACCGGGCAGTTGGTCTGGCACTCGATGTACTCGTTGCTGTACTTGCCGTCGCTGAACCAGCGCTCGGTGAGGGTCAGGCTGAGTTTATCGCTCAGTAGCCCGTCCCACGTTTGCGTCGCCAGCAGCTTCCACTTCGGCGTGTTGCCGAGATTGACGCCCGCGCCTTCCGACGGGATCGTGCCGACGACGCCCGAATCCGTGATGAAGTGCAGCGTGCGGGTGGCCAGCGCGCGCACCGTGAAGCGGCCCGGCAGGCTGAACTTGTCCAGGTTCGTGCGGTACGATGACTCGACGTCGACGCCTTTCAGGTGCAGCGACGCCAGGTTGAAGTTCTGCACCGTGACGTAGTTGTTGCCCGGGCTGTTCAGCACCATCGCCGAACAGATCTCCTTGTTGCCGGCCGTGCACAGGTCGACTTCCTGCTGGATCGACAGCGTGGAGATCACGTCGTTGACCTTGATGTCGTAGTAATCGACCGACGTCGCGAAGCCCGGCGCCCAGCTCGGCTGGCTCAGCACGATGCCGAACGAGTTGTTGCGCGCGATCTCGGGACGCAGGTTCGTGTTGCCGACCGTGCGCTGTTGCAGGCTGACCGTGTTGCCCTGGTATTGCACCTGGTTGTTGACGACGACCGGCGCCGCGAACAGTTCGGAGAGGTTGGGCGCGCGCACGTCCTTCGAGCTGACGGCGCGGAAACGCAGGCCGTCGATGCCCGTCTTCCACGTGGCGCCGATCTTCCAGCTGCTGACGCTGCCGGCGGTGCTGTACTTGGTCTGGCGGTCGGCAAGGTTCAGGTTGGCTTCGCCCCAGGTGGCCGATTTCAGTACGGGCAGGTTGAGCTCGACGTAAGCCTCGCGCACGTTGTACGCGCCCGAGCCGTTGTGATAATTGCCCGCGTACCAGTTATTGCCGACAGGAGCGTTCAGCGTCGGGTCGGCCGGGTAGGCGGCGGCATCGATCGAATCGGGCGAGACGCCGGCGCCGTACGGGTCGCCGTGCACGTCGTACTTCTCGCGCCGCCACTCGGCGCCGGTCGCGATCGACAGCGGACCTGCCCAACCTTCCCACACTTCGCCGTTGACGTTGGCGCTGGCCACGTCCTGGCTCTGCGTCGTGCGCTGGATCGGACCGGCGGCCGGCGCGACATAGCCCCAGGCGGCCGGATCGACCGGGTTGTTGCCGATGACGTTCAGCGGCACGCAGCCGTTCGCGGCGGCGACGGCATTGCGGCAGACGATCTTGCCGCTGGCATCGCGCACGGCGTCGATCGCATTGTTGTAGCGCGTGTTCAGCGTGATGTCGTGGACGTTGATGTTCGTCGTGTTCTCGCCGTGTTCCGCGTAGGCGTCGTACGACCAGTCCTTGCCGAACAGGGTGAACTTGCCGTCGCCGCCGAGGACGAAGCGGCGTTGCGTGCGGGTCGGATGCACGTTGATATTGGCCGGGAAGATGGCGTTCGCCGTGCCGTACTGGAAGCGGTCGATATTATTGGCCGCACAGGCCGCCGCGATCGACGCCGGCAGGAACGGGTTGTCGCAACGGATCGTCAGGTTGGCCTGCTTGGCCGCGCCCGGGTTCGGCGAGAACTGCGATTTCACCTGCGCATAGTTCATCGTGACATAGATCTCGTTATCCGGATCGATGTCCCACGACAGGCGCGTGTAGGCGACCTGGCGCTTGAAATTCATGGCGAGATTCGTGCCGGCGCCCACGCTGCCCGACAAATCGCCGCCCACGCAGAACGGATTCACGCAGTTGCTGACCTGGCCCGTGCGGGTCGGCACGCCATTCGATCCGTACGCGAATTGATAGGGCACGCCGCCGTCGCCGAACGCGGTGCCCTGCAGCGGACCGCTCGTGATCAGGCCGTATTTCGAATACTGGTATTGCTGGGCATGGTCGATGACCTTGTATTCCGGCTGGCCATCGGTCGTCTGCGCCAGCGGGCGGCGCTGGAACACCGTGTTGCGATACCACGTACGGCCGTTGGCGCCGACTTCGCCGAAGCCCGGCGAATCGATGCCGTTCTCCTTGCTGAATTCGCCGCTGACGGTCGCGTGCAGGCGATCGTCCATGAAACCCTTGCCCCAGGCGGCCTGCAGGGTGCCGCTCTTGTCGTCGTGGTAGCGCGTCTGGCCGCCCTCGACGTTGGCTTTAAAACCGGTGAACTTCTTGTCGGTGATGAAGTTGACGACGCCGCCCACCGCATCCGACCCGTACGAGGCCGACGCGCCGCCCGTGACGACGTCCACGCGCTTGACGAGCAGTTGCGGGAACTGGCTGACGTCCGTGACGCCCGTGACGTTGGCGCCGACGACGCGCTGGCCGTCCAGCAGGGTCAGCGTCCGGAGCGTGCCGAGGCCGCGCAGGCTGAGCGAGGACAGGCCCTGGATGCCGCTGGACGTGCTGTTGGTGCTTGTCGTGCGGCCCGTGCTGCCCTGCAGCGCCGGCAGTTCGGCCAGCGTGTTGAACAGGTTCGGTTGCGCCGCCTTTTCCAGGTCGGCCGAGGACAGGCTCGTCGTCGGCGTCGGCTGCGTGAAGCCGCGGGCCGCGATGCGCGAGCCGGAGATGCGCACGACGTTCGTTTCCGGGACGGCGGCGGTGGCGGTGGCGGAATCGGCGGCCGGGGTCGCCTGGGCGTCCGGGGCGGACGATGCCGTCTGGGCGGACTGGCTCGCGCCCTGGGCATCGGCCGGGGCCTGTTGTGCTTGCTCGACTTGTTGCGCGTGGGCGGCCGCGCCCAGCATCCCGCAGGCGCTGGCGACGGCAAGATTAATCAGGGTCCGTTGTAGTGGTGTACGCATGGTGTCTCCGTTGTTCTCGTGTGGTTGGCGCGCCGCCTCGGACGGTGGGCGGCTGGGCCGGGATGCGACGACTTTTAATTCACTTCTGTGTTCAGTCCGTCCTGTCGGTCGATGCGATGATGCTGGCCACCAGGCTTTCCGGCGGCTGGGTGATGTCCAGGGTGATGCCGGCCTCGCCGGCTTGCAGCGGTTCGAGGTCGCGCAACTGGCTGTCCAGCAGCGTGATCGGCATGTAGTGGCCGATGCGCGTCTGCATGCGGGCCGCGATCGTGCCGCGCGGACCCGCCAGGTGCGCGAAACGCAGGTTCGGATCGGCGCGGCGCAACTGGTCGCGGTAGCGCCGCTTGAGCGCCGAGCACGACACGACGATGCCGACGCCGCGTTCGCGCGCGGCACCGATCTCGGTGGCCAGCGCCTGCAGCCAGCCGGTGCGGTCGTCGTCCGTCAGCGGGATGCCGGCCGACATCTTGACCACGTTGGGAGGCGGGTGATAGGCGTCGCCCTCGATGAACGAGGTGCCCAGGGCCTGCGCGAGGGCGGCAGCGATCGTGCTCTTGCCGCATCCGCAGACGCCCATGACAACCCAGCGGGGCGCCATGTCGGACTGGATGGATACATCGGTTGGTGGTGCCATGCTGTCTTTATTCCTTTCGATTCGAAGCGACCGTTAGCGCTATCATTTTTGCCAAGTCTTCAATAAGGCGCGGCGTTTGTAAAGATTTATTCATGTTGCGTAGCGAAACGTGCGCGGGCGACGATATGCGGATTGCATGAAATGACATGCATCTTTTTGCCGCGTCAGAGGGAAAACGCGACACAAAATCTGTTAGCGCTATCAGTTGTGCGCAGCCGCAGTCGCCGGGTCAGGTGTGGCGTTTACAACACGGTTGCGGCACGATCATTGTCCAGGTGCGGACGGTGTCGCGCTCGTGATCTTGGCCCGGTGCTGGCGCACCTGCACGGCGATCATCCGCAATGCGGCCAGGAAGGGCACGGACAAGAAGATGCCGGCCACGCCCGCCAGTTCCTCGCCGGCGAGCAGGCCGAACACGACGAGGATCGGCGGCACGTCCACGCCTTCGCTCATCAGGTAGGGGTTCAGCATGTAGTCCTGGAAGATGCGGTAGGCGCCGATGAAGACGATGACCCAGCCCACGTGTTCGTACCCGCTGAACAGGGCGACGCCCACGATGGCCGCGGCCGCGACCAGCGGACCCAGCACGGGAATCACTTCCAGCACGGCCGCCACGCCGGCCAGCAGCAGCGCGAACGGCACATCCAATAGCGACAGCACGAGGCCGTAGACGAGCAGCGTCGCCAGCGACAGCAGGGCCAATGCCCGCACATAGCTCGACAGCACCGTGTTCAGGCCGTGCAGCACGTCGGTCCAGAACGCGCCGTTGCGGCGGTGGTTCATCGTCACGAGGAGTTCGTCGAACACGGGCGCCTGCAGGATCATCAGGAAGCTCAGGATCGGTACGACGACGACATAGATCAGGTTGCCGGCCAGGTGCACCAGTCCGGCACCGACGTTGCGCACGAATGGCATCGCTTCCGCCGAACCGCCCCGCAACAGGTCGCGCAAGAAACCGGCCAGGCGCGCACGCAGCGGTTCGAGCAGGCCGGGCAGCGGCAGGCGTTTTTCCAGCGTGGCGGGATCGAGCAAGGTCGGCAGCTGGTGCGCCAGCGTCGTCGCCTGCTCGGCCACCTGGTTGCCGAACAGGCCGACGGCCAGTGCGACGAGCGCAACGACGGCGAGGTAGACGAGGCACAGCAGGGGCGTGCGCGGTATGCGGCCGCCGACCCGGCGCTGGGCCAGCACGAACAGCGGATAGATGAGGTAGCTGAACAGCACGGCGATCAGCATCACGAGCAGCGTCGTCCGCACGAGATAGACGCCATACAAGCCTGCAATGACCAGCGCGGCCGTCCACACCACGCGCGCCGTACGCGCATCGATACCGAACACGGTTCCTCCTCGGTTGGCATCCCGTCGCGGGGCCTTGTCAGCATGATACGGCGCGGCAGGCATCGCCGGCGCGCAACTCGGCAACAAGGTTGCGGGCATGGTGCTACAGTGAGCATGCACGGAAAAGCGAAGGAGACGACGTGAAACGCAGCTATCGCTGGGCAACGGAGCAGAGTGGCGGCCTGGAGCATGTCGAACTGGAGATCGGGGACGCCGGCGTGACGGCCGAAGGCGTACTCATCGGTCCTGCCGGGGGCAGATTGTTTGCCTGCAGCTACGCGCTGCGCTGCGACGAGCACTGGCAGGTGCGCAGTCTCGACGTGCATGTCGCCGGCAAGGACAGGGTATGCCTGCGTGCCGACGGTGCCGGCAACTGGACCGAGGCCGACGGCACCCCGCTGCCGGCGTTGCAAGGCTGCATGGACGTCGACCTGTCCGGCAGCCCCTTCACCAACACGCTGCCGATCCGGCGCCTGGGCGACACCGCGCTGCAGCGCCAGGAAATCAAGGTCGCCTACGTCGACCTCCCCAAGCTCGACGTCCAGCCCGTGTCGCAAGCCTACACGCGCTTGGCGCCGGACCGGGTGCTGTTCGAAAGCCTGTCCCGCCCGTTCTCCGCGGAACTCGAGGTCGACGCCGACGGTCTCGTGCTGCGCTACGAGGGGATGTTCACGCGCGTGGCCGGCTGAGCGGCCGCGCCGATCCACGTGAGGCGATGCCACAGCGCTTCCAGCGGCCCCTGTTTGTGGTGCTTGAGCCACCACGCGCTGAAACTGCCCTGCAACACGGCCAGCACGATCCCGACCGTCAACGCCATCAAAGTCCCGGTCGTCGCGTACAGGCCGAATCCGAAGCCGTAGTACAGCGTCGTGCCGACGATCGACTGCGTCATGTAGCTCGTCAGGCTCATCCGTCCCAGCCAGCGGAACACGCCCAGCACACGCGTCCCGGCGGGCCGGCGGTACAGCAGCGCGAAGCCGGTCACGAGCAACAGCATGACGTCCAGGTTGAGCAGCGGCGTGCAGATGGCGTTCAATGGCCGGCGCAGCGCATCGGCAGCGACCCACGCGTCCAGGTGGCCGTGGACGACGAGCAGCGGGCCGAGCAGCAGCAGCGCGCCGAAAAAGACGCGGCGCCAGACGATGCGGTTCATATCGTTGACGGCGAACAGCCCGGCGCGCCCGGCCAGCATGCCGAACATGAACAGCGCGGGAATCTGCAGGATGCGGCCCATTTCCCAACTCCACAGCAGCACGCCCTGCTTGCCGTTCGTGAGGTTGCCGATCCAGACGTCGAGTAGCGAACCGTGCTTCAGGTATTCATCGGCGCGGCCGAAGTACGCCCAGGACGCGGGATCGGGCAGCTTGCCCGGCGCGCTGCCGAGTGCCGCCAGCGCGTCGATCCAGGCGGCCGGCTGCAGGCTGAGGACGCAGGCCAGCAGGAAGACGGTGCGCGTACGCAGGCGTGCGACCGGGATCAGCGCCAGGCCGAGCACGGCATACATCGCCAGGATGTCGCCCTGGTAGAACGCGCTGTTCACCAGTCCGAACCCGAGCAGGAGCAGCATGCGCCACGCAAAGCGCGGCCGGAAATCTTCCGCGCGCCGCGCGCGCGCGTCGGATTGCAGGTGAAACGTCAGGCCGAACAGCAGGGCGAAGATGGCATAGGACTTGCCGCCGAACAGGGCAAACATCGTGTCCCAGATACCCTGGCCCAGCCCCTTCAGCCAGCCTGGCTCTCCCGGTGGAGAAAAGTAGAGGTCGAAATGCTCGATGTTATGCAGCAGCATGATCGAGACGATCGCAAAGCCGCGCAGGGCATCCACGAGGTCGAGACGGGGCGCGTTCGTCATGGAGGACGGCGTCGTGGAAGACGGCGTCATGGAAGATGGCGTCATGCGATGGGGTGTCATGGGATTCCTGTCCGTTGGGCTCGCTTATTCTAGGTTGAAAACGATTTCACTCCCAATAGTTTTTCTTCAATAAAGTACCGGCCAAGGTTGTCCAGCTGCCGCCGTCTTTTCTCGTCATTTGTTCACATCTGGTTACAACATGGCGGCTTCGAAGCAGGCCTGGTTTCCCGCTGATTGCACGTTTGGGCCGCTTTGTCGGCAACCAGCAACGGTTCCATACATCCCTATAAACGCCTCGCGAAATTTTTCCGAGTGGCAAAGCAAAGCGTGCGGAAATTGCGTAGAATTGCCTCCTGTCAGCTTTCCATGCGCCAACCAATCGGTTGGCGTTTGCTTTTAGCCCGCTGTTCACTTCCGTCATACGCGTCTCGACACTGCCGCATGAAGCGGTCAGCACTGTCATACCGGCTCTCAAAAATAGATATCTACCAAATGCAAAATCATCTGCCCGTTAGCACCACCAGTTCCCGCAACATCGCGTACACGCAATCCCAGTTGTTTGCCCTGCCGCTCCTGTTCACGGTGTTTGGCGTGATCATGGGTTCCTGGGCCGGTCGCATTCCCGCAATGGCCGAGCGCACGCACGTGTCGCACGCGGCGTTGTCGATGATTCTTCTCTGTGGCGGCCTCGGTGCCGTTCTGTCGTACCCTATTTCATCGCGCATGATGGGTTCGCTCGGCGCGCGCAAGACCATGCTGTTTTCCGGCATGGCCCTGCTGGCCGTGCTGATCGCCATCGGCGCGGCGCCGACCGTGCCGTTGCTGATGATGGCTGTCCTGAGCCTCGGCATCACCGCCAGCACCTTCGACGTCGCCGTCAACTCGACCGCCACCCAACGCGAAAAGCAGACCGGCAAATCGGAACTGTCGAAGCTGCATGGCCTCGGTTGCGCCGGCGGCTTGGCGGGCGCAACCCTCGGCAGCCTGATGGCCAGCCTGCACATCGCACCGGCGACCCACTTCGTGATGCTGGCCGGTCCGCTGGCCCTGGCGCTCTACTTCGGCTATTCCCTGCTGGACGCGGACGACGTCGGCGAAGCCGTCGAGAAAAAATCGTTTGCGCTGCCGCGCGGCCCGCTGCTGTTCCTCGGTGCCATCGGTTTCCTGGGTTCGATGGCGGAAGGCAGCATCGCCGACTGGAGCGGCGTGTTCCTGAAAGAGCATTTCGGTGCAGCGGATGGCCTGGCGCCGCTGGCCCTGTCCGCGTTTTCCGTGATGATGCTGCTGGCCCGCCTGGTCGGGGACAAGCTCAAGGCCCGTCACGGTGCCCGTCCGCTGGTCACCAGCGGCTCGATGCTGGGTGCCGCCGGCCTGTTCTTTGCCGTGCTGTCGCCGAATGCGTATTTCGCCCTGTTCGGCTTCGCCGTTGCCGGCATGGGCATGGCGCTGGTGTTCCCGTTCGTGTTCAGCGCCGCCGGCGCACAAGGCCCGGCGGCGCTGGCCGGCGTGGCGAGCATGGCCTACAGCGGCAGCCTGATGGGCCCGCCGGTAATCGGCGCCATCGCACAAGGCCTGGGCATGCAGGTCGCCATCGCCTACGTCGGCGGCCTGGCTGCCCTGATCGCTTTCGTGGCCAGCCGTTCGCGCCTGCTGAAATAATCGTTTTGTTCGCTGCATGTCGCTTCCTTGTCCGGGCCGCGGCCATCGCCGGGCTTGCTGATGCTTAGTCAGCACTGACGGCGCACGGTTCGCGCCGGCGTGCGCTGTTTGCGCTGTGCCAAGCCCGGGTGCATTTCGAAGAACTCCAGTACGCCTGCGTACTCCAAGCAACGTCACTCGTCTGCCCAGGATCGGAGTCTTCATGCAAAGCGAAATCGATGCCGTGTCCGTCGTCTGGTTCCACGACCGCCAGCTGCGTGAGCGCGATTGGCCGGTGATGTCTCATGGTGCCGGCGCGGCCGGCGTGTGGGAATGGATCGATGACAACCACCGTTACAACGGCCTGCTGTGGCGCGAGGAAGACCGGGCGCGCCGGCTGGACGTGCCGCCTGCCGAAATCGCGGCCGGCAAGCGCCTGATCGACCGCTACAACCAGAAGCGCAACGACGCGGTCGAGTCCATCGACGAAGCGCTGCTGGCCGGCCTGAACCACGTCGTCTGCCAGCCCGGCGCCCGCCTCTCGAGCGAAACGGCCGGCGCCATGGTCGACCGCCTGTCGATCCTGGCCCTTAAAATCCACCACATGCGCGCGCAGGCGCAACGCGCCGATGCCGGCGACGACCACGTCCGGGCCTGCACCGGCAAGCTCGAGCGCCTGCTCACGCAGCGCCAGGACCTGATGTCCTGCCTCGACCTCCTGCTCTCGGAGGCGCTTGCCGGACGGGCTTATTTCAAGCTCTATCGCCAGTTCAAGATGTATAACGACCCCGCGCTCAATCCGTATCTGAACGGCCAGGCGCCGCGACATGGAAGGGCGGCGCCGTGAGCGAGCCGATCGACGTCCTGATCCCGACCCGCAACCGGCCGGCGGCGCTCGCCGTCACGCTGACGGCACTCGGCGCCCAGACCTGGCCGGCCTTGCGCATCGTGCTTGCCGACCAGTCGGACGGGGAGGGCGCATGCGCGCACGGCGAAGTGCAGGCCGTATTGCGCTACCTGCGCGCGTGCGGGCGCAGCGTGGACACCTTTCGGCGTCCGCGCCGCCGCGGCATGGCCGAACAGCGCGCCTTTCTGCTGGCCCAGGTGCAGGCTGCCTGCTGCCTGTTCGTCGACGACGACGTGATCCTCGAACCGGACCTCGTCGCCCGCTTACACGCCGTCATTCGCGCGGAACGATGCGGCCTCGTCGGCAGTGCATTGCACGGATTGAGCCATCTCGGACAATTGCGGCCGATGCAGGAGGCAATCGACTTCTGGGACGGGCCCGTGATGCCGGAAACAGTCCGGCCCGGCAGTCCGGCATGGGCACGCCATCATCTGCACAGTGCCGCCAATTTGTTCCACGTGCAGTCGCGCCTGAAGCATGAGAGCGCGTCGACCCGGCGCTACAAAATTGCCTGGGTAGGCGGATGCGTGATGTTCGATACGGCCAAGTTGAGGGCCGCGGGCGGCTTCGACTTCTGGCGCGAGCTGCCGGCTCA
>Ga0209148_1000599_pt1 | contig 32537 bp, 29 predicted proteins | sample AraplaCol_mMF_r2_2_FD_184288 | JGI IMG/M metagenome (GOLD analysis project Ga0209148, IMG submission 184288) | Arabidopsis root microbial communities from North Carolina, USA - plate scrape CL_Col_mMF_r2 (SPAdes) (version 2) | ecosystem: Host-associated > Plants > Roots > Endosphere | place... | reverse complement strand
AACGCGTCGTGCTGGCCGGGCTCGGCAAGCCGGCTGAACTGACCGTCCTGGCGGCCCGGGAAATCGGTGCTGCGATCGTTGGCCATCTTCAGGCCGAGCACGAGCCGGCGGCGACGGTTCTCGTCGATCTGCCGAAGGGTGCCAAGCTGGAAGCCGGTAGCTTCGCCGCCAATCTGGGGCTGGGTGCACAGCTGCGCAATTACCGCTTCACCAAGTATCGGCGCCAGCTGCCGGCCGAGGATCCGAAGCCGCTGAAGGGGCTGGAGATCGTTACCGAGGCACACAGCGTTGCAAAGAAACTGGCGGTGCGTCTGGAGGCCGTGGGCAACGGCGTCGAACTGGCGCGCGATCTCGTCAATGAGCCGCCGGTAGCGCTTTATCCGGAGACCTTCGTGCAGCGCGCCAAGGAGCTGACGAAGCTCGGCGTCGAAGTGAAGGCGCTGGACGAGAAGGACATGGCGAAGCTCGGCATGGGCGGTGTGCTCGCTGTCGGCAAGGGTTCCGCGCATCCGCCGCGGCTTCTCGTGTTGCGCTGGAAGGGTGCCAAGAGCGGCAAGAAGGGTGATGGCCCGGTCGCCCTGGTCGGCAAGGGTGTCTGTTTCGACAGTGGCGGTCTCTGCATCAAGACCGGCGCCCAGATGGAGACCATGAAGGGCGATATGGCGGGCGGTGCTGCCGTTGTTGGCGCTATTCGCGCACTGGCGGAACGCAAGGCCAAGATCGATGTGGTCGGCATCGTCGCTTTGGTCGAGAACATGTCCAACGGGCTGGCTTTCAAGCCGGGTGATGTCGTCACCACGCTTGCCGGCAAGACCATCGAGATCTTCGATACCGATGCCGAGGGCCGCGTCATCCTGGTCGACGCCTTGTGGTACGCGGCGCAGCAGTTCAAGCCGCGCTGCATCATCGATCTTGCCACCCTGACCTATTCGGTCATGCAGGCGCTCGGCAAGTATTTCACCGGCCTCTTCAGCAATGATGACAAGCTGGCGCAGCATCTGTCTGCGGCCGGCGAGATTGTCGGCGAGCGGCTATGGCGCCTGCCGCTGGATCCTGTCTATGAACAGGACCTGACCTCGAACATTGCCGATCTGCGCCAGTTTGCCCCCGATGCCGACAAGGCGGATGCCGCTTATGCCGCGGCCTTGTTGCATCAGTTCGTCGATGGCTGCACCTGGGCGCATCTCGATATTGCCGCCAAAGAATTCGCCGGCAAGGACAAAGCCATGACGCCGACCGGCGCCACCGGCTATGCCGTCGCCTTGCTGGAACAGTACATCGCCGGGCTGGAGGGCGCGGACGCCTGATCGGGCGATACCTGCCAAAAAAGAGAGGGCAGCTGCCGGTGGGCGCGGTTCCTCTCTTTTTTCTATTCAGGCGCATGTCCTTCACCGCGCCGCACAGACTGCTGAACGTGCTCTACACCACCATGGCGATCCTGGTACCCAATCGTCCACGACTATACGGTCTGCCATATGACGGCGACCACGGCACTGAAGCAGGTGGATGTCGAATTAGAAGCAGTCTCGGCGTAGCTGAAGGCATCGTCTACAAGACCTTTCGGCGGGTGACGGTGCCAAGAACCGTGATCAGCCGCGGTCGGCGGCGGCGTAGCCGTGCCTGGCGCGGCGCTTGACTGCCGATCTTTCGCAGTAGATTTAACACCGGTGGCATCAGATCCGGCGCCTTGCCCCGGCCGCCGAAGCCATCACTTTCCTGACGGTCCGGGGCTGTTTTCTTCACGCGATGCCTCCGGCGTAAACACGATGTTAAATGACGAATGGGCGGCATAATGTTACGATTCTGTGTCGTAAATTGAGTCTTTTGAGGCATCTTGCGGCGTCGGTTGGTGCTTCCGGCACAGCAGGCGGTATGCGTATCAGAGGTTGAGATGGTTTTTTTGCTGAATCTGTTCGGGGCGGCGGCCTTGCTGCTCTGGGGTCTGCGCATGGTGCGGACCGGCATTCTTCGGGCCTATGGCAGCCAGTTGCGGCACTTCCTCAGCAACGCCATGACCAACAGGTTCAGCGCCATGGGGACCGGCCTGCTGGTGTCCCTGCTGCTGCAATCGAGCAGCGCCACCGGCCTCGTCGCCTCTTCCTTTGCTTCCCGGGGGCTGTTCACCACCTCGGCCGCCCTTGCGATCATGCTGGGTGCCGATATCGGCACCAGTCTGGTTGCCCAGGCTTATGCGCTGCCGCTGCAATGGCTGTCGCCGCTGACCATCCTGATCGGCTGGATCATGTTCACGCGGATCCAGGACACACAGCTGAAGGATCTTGGCCGCGCCATCGTTGGGCTTGGCATCGCCCTCCTGGGATTGCGTCTCCTGACCGAGGCGGCGGCGCCGATCCGCAGCTCGCAGATCCTTGACGACATTATGCAGCAGATGGCAAGCGCGCCTTATTTCGGCATTGTGGTCGGTGCCGTTCTGACGGTTGCCTCGACCTCCAGCCTGGCCGTTGTGCTGTTGATTGCTTCTTTCGTCTCAAGCGGGCTGGTGCCGATCAACCTCGCTCTGGCCCTCGTGCTTGGCGCCAATCTCGGCTCTGACATCATGCCGATCATGGCCAATTGGACGCAGCCGCCTGAGGCGCGCCGGGTGCCGTTCGGCAATATGACCTTTCGCCTCATCTCTGTGATCATCGCCTTCACCCTGATCCCGCTGGTGCAGCCGCATCTGCAGGCGTTCCAGGCTGATGGCATGCGGCAGATACTGAATTTCCACCTGGTCTTCAACCTGGCAATGGCGTTGATCGGCATCTGGTTTGTGGGGCCGGTGGCGCGGAAATGGACCAAGCTGCTGCCGGAAAAGGCACGGGCGGAAGATCCCTCGACACCGCGCTATCTCAATCCCGGCAGCCTGGAATCGCCGGCGGACGCCCTCGCCAATGCGGCGCGCGAGGCCCTGCGCATGGGCGACCTGTTGGGCGAAATGCTGCGCGCGTCGCTGGAGGCCTTCCGTAATGGCGATCGCAAGCTGATCAAGACGGTGACCGATATCGACAATCACATCGACCGGCTCAACGAGGCGATCAAGCTCTATCTGACGCGGATCAGCCGCGACACGATGAACGAAGGCGATCAGCGCCGGGTCATCGATCTGATTTCCTTCATCACCAATCTCGAGCATATCGGCGACATTCTCGACAAGAGCCTGATGGAACTCGCCGCCAAGAAGGTGAAATACGGCCTGACCTTTTCCCAGGAAGGGGCGGTCGAGATCGACGCCATTCACCAACGCCTCAATGACAATCTCGATCTTGCCATGAATGTCTTCATGTCGAGCGATATCGGCATGGCGCGGCGTCTCTTCGCCGAAAAGCAGGCCTTCCGGGAATTGGAAAAGGCGGCGTCGGAAAGCCATCTCGAACGGCTGCGCAGCGGCCGTATCGAGAGCATCGCCACCAGCGGCCTGCATCTCGATATCCTGCGCGACCTCAAGCGGATCAACAGTCACCTGGCTCTGGTGGCGCAGCCGATCCTAGAGGCCGCCGGCGAGCTCAGCGCGTCGCGCCTGCGCTAAGGTGTGGCATCGCTTTATTCGCCGCAGCCATCCATCAGCCCGTTGAGGACCTGATCGGCACCGGCCAGCGGCATGTCGCCACGCCAGCCCAGGCTGAAAATGGCGAGCTGAGCGTGATCGCTGCCGGCTTGCGCGGCCGATGACAGGGCCTGTACCAGGCCCTGGAACATGTCCCGCTGGTTGAAATCCGTCGCATCGAAATACAGCGAGCCGCTCTTGGCGCTCATGGCAAGATCGGCACGGTAGTCGTTGATGACGATGCGCAGATTGTATTTGGTCCGCTCGCTATAGGCGCCCTGCAACAGCTGCACATGCAGGATCAAGCGGGGTTGCGCGGAAGGCAGGGAAGCGGGGCAGGTGATGGCGAGAAGGTCATTGATGCCGAGCTGAATACTGCCGCTCTTGATGCCCTTCTTGTCGATCCGTTGCCAGACGGGCGCGTCGTCGGCCTGGCTGCTGCTTCCGGACCACAGCAGGCCAGTGCAGCTCAATAGCAGGATTGCAAGGAAACTGGCCAACGGCGATGAGCCGCGCCTGGCGCGACGGTGCTGCTTCCAGTGACTCATCTGCCTCCCCATTCCCCGTTGCGCTCAGTTTATCGTCTGATCCGATGACGTCCAGTCACGCTTCGATCGGATCGGGCGTGCCAGTCAACGTGCCAGCTTGCCGTCAGCTAAGCCCTCACGAACGATATCGAGGAAGGCCTTGACCAGCGGCGTCGAGCGACGGTCCTGCAGGCAGGCCACATATTCGACCGAACGCATCCGCTCGCCGGAAAACTCGATCGCCTTCAGGCGCACGTCATCGCCGAATTCCGATTGCGCGACGATGCCGATGCCGAGGCCGGCCGCCACAGCTTCGCGGATCGCCTCGCGGCTGCCAATCTCCAGCACTTCGCCGACCGCGATGCCGGCGGCGCCGATGGCGGCCTCGAAGGTACGGCGGGTCGTCGATGAGGTCTCGCGCAATACCAAGCGTTTGCCGGCGAGATCATCGAGACTGATCTGCTTGCGGCTGGCCCAGGGATGGGCGCGATCGACAAAGGCGATCAGGTAATCTTCGCGGAAGGGCAGGCTGAAGATGCGCGGGTCATTGCCGACATTGGCGGCGATGGCGACATCGCAATGCTGGTCGAGGAGATCATTCAGCAGCTTCTCCGAATTGCCGATCGACATCGAGAGGCGCAGACTGGGATAGCGGCGGTGGAACACCGCCAGAAACGGCACCGAGTGATAGGGCGCATCGGCGCCGACGCGCAGGTGTCCGCGCTTCAGGCCGCGGGCGGCGGTCAGCACCTGTTCGGCCTCCCGTTCCAGGCTGAACAGCCGGAAGGTGATGTCGAAAAGATTGCGGCCAATATCGGTCAATTCGACCCGCCGTTTGCGCCGGTCGAACAGGCGGACCCCGAACTGGTCCTCAAGCGCCTTTACCTGTCCCGAAAGAGTCGGTTGGGTGACACTTAAGGCATTGGCCGCCTTGGTAAAACTGCCCTCCGTTGCGACCGCGTGAAAGGACCGGAGCTGGCTGTGATTTATAGACATGGCCTATATTTCATATAGCAATTAGCGATTTGAATTATGCTACCGCCCGCCGCCATACTGCAAGCAGCTCGATTCACTGGAATCGCAACCGGCTCATTTCGCGATGAAAGGCACCGCTGATGGCGCAAGATCCCTGGCTTCTGACACCCGGCCCGCTGACCACCTCGATGACGGTCAAAGAGGCCATGCTGCATGACTGGGGTTCGCGCGATGCCGGCTTCATCCGCATGAACAGCGAGATGCGGACGAAGCTGGTGGGCTTGATCGCCGGCGAAGGCGCTTTCACCACGGTGCCGATGCAGGGCAGCGGCACTTTCGCCGTCGAGGCCATGCTTGCGACCTTCGTCGGTCCCAAGGACAAGCTGCTGATCCTCATCAACGGCGCCTATGGCAAGCGCATGGCGAAGATTTGCGACTACGCCAAGCGCAGCTATGCCACGCTGGATTGGGCCGAGGACCAGCCGGTCAATCCGCAGCAGGTCGCCGATGCCCTGGCCAAGGATACTGCAATTACGCATGTCGCCGTGGTCCAGTGCGAAACCACATCGGGCGTGCTCAATCCGGTGGCGGAGGTTGCCGCCATCGTCGCCAAGGCCGGCCGGCGCCTGCTGATCGATGCGATGAGCGCCTTCGGTGCGCTACCGCTCGACAGCCGGACTATCGCGTTCGATGCCGTTGCTGCCTCGTCCAACAAATGCATCGAGGGCGTGCCGGGGCTCGGTTTCGTCCTGTGCCGCGAGACCGCGCTGGTCGCCTGCAAGGGCAATGCCCATTCGCTGGTGCTCGATCTCTATGACCAGTGGCAGGTGATCGAGGCGACCAAGCAATATCGCTTCACGCCGCCGATCCATTGCGTCGCCGCCTTCCATCAGGCGCTGGTCGAGCATGCCGCGGAAGGCGGCGTCGCCGGCCGTGGTGCCCGTTATCGCGCCAATTGCAAGATCCTGGTTGACGGGATGCGCGCGCTTGGTTTCGAAACCCTGCTGCCGGATCACCTGCAGGCGCCGATCATCGTCACCTTCCATATGCCGGCCGATCCGAAATTCAACTTCCAGATCTTCTACGACAAGCTGCGCGACCGCAATTATGTCATCTATCCAGGTAAACTGACGGTGGCCGACAGCTTCCGCATCGGCTGCATCGGCCGCCTGGATGCCGCCGAGATGACCGGCGCCCTCGCCGCCGTGAAAGCCGTCATGGCCGAGCTCGGCGTTGCCTCCGGTTCGCCGAAGAAATTGGCCGTCTCGGCCGAGTAAGGAGCAGATCATGACTGCATCGAAGTCACCGCTTAGCGTCAACGGCAAGAGCTATGCCTGGCCGACGGCGCCGGTCGTCGTCGTCTGCGTCGACGGTTGCGAGCCGGACTATCTCTCGGCCGCCATCAAAGCCGGTGTCACCCCCTGGCTTGCCAAGGCGGTGAAGGCGGGGACAGAACTCACCGGCGATTGCGTGGTGCCGAGCTTCACCAATCCGAACAACCTCTCCATCGTCACGGGTGCCCCGCCTTCCGTGCACGGCATCTGCGGCAACTATCTCTTCGATCGCGAAAGCGGCACCGAAGTGATGATGAACGATCCGAAGTTCCTGCGCGCTGACACCATCCTCGCGACTTTTTCGCGAGCCGGCGCCAAGGTCGCCGTGGTGACCGCCAAGGACAAGCTCCGCAAGCTGCTCGGCAAGGGCATGGAAGTCGGCATCGGCAAGAGCGGCATCTGCTTCTCCTCCGAGACCTCGGACAAGACCACCGTCGCCGAGAACGGCATAGACAATGCGCAAGCCTGGCTTGGTCGGCCGCTGCCCTCGGTCTATAGCGCCGATCTGAGCGAATTCGTCTTCGCCGCCGGGGTCAAGCTGATGCGGGAGAAGCGTCCCGACATCATGTATCTGTCGACCACGGACTATATCCAGCACAAATTCGCGCCAGGCCATGAGACCGCCAACGACTTCTATCGCATGATGGATGGCTATCTTGGCGAGCTCGATGCCATGGGCTGTGTCATCGCATTGACCGCCGATCATGGAATGAATGCCAAGCACGACGCCGCCGGCAAGCCGCAGGTGATCTATCTTCAGGACCTGCTCGACCAGTGGATCGGCAAGGGCAAGGCGCGGGTGATCCTGCCGATCACCGATCCTTATGTGGTGCATCACGGCGCCCTCGGCTCCTTCGCCACCGTCTATCTGCCGGAAGATGTGGACCAGGTCGCGCTGATCAAGCGCATGGGCGAGATTCCCGGCATGGAGCTGGCGATCGACCGCGATGCCGGCTGCGCCAAGTTCGAGCTGCCGACGGACCGGCTGGGTGATGTCATCGTCGTCTCTGAGAAGAATGTCGTCATCGGCACTGCCGTCGAGCGTCATGATCTCAGCGCGCTCACCTTGCCGCTGCGTTCGCATGGCGGCATGACCGAGCAGAAGGTGCCGGTCATCGTCAACCGCAAGCTAAAGGCGCTGCCCCAGGGCTATCGCCTACGCAATTTCAGCGCCTTCGATCTGGCGTTCAATTATCTGGCCGATACGGCCGTGACCCTGCCGAAGGCCGGGTGAGGGGAGAAAGTTTATGGGTATCGCCATTCGCAAGGAAAAGATGCGCACCGTCGCCAATCTCGGCGGCGACCGCAGCTATGACGTTTACAATCCCTATATCGAGCAGGTGATCGGTTCCTGCCCGAAGGCCAGCGTCGCCGATGTGCAGCAGGCATTCGCCACTGCCAAGACCTATAAGGCCGAATTGAGCCGCGCCGATCGCTCGGCGATCCTGCGCAAGACCGCTGACCTCCTGGTAGCCCGCAGGCAGGAGATCGCCGAACTAATCACGGCGGAATCCGGGCTTTGCCTCAAGGACACGATCTATGAGGTTGGCCGTGCTTATGACGTGTTCTTCCTCGCCTCAACGGCGGTGATCAAGGATGACGGCGAGATCTTCTCGTGCGATATCACCCCGCACGGCAAGAAGCGCCGCATCTATACCCAGCGCGACCCGATGCTGGGCGCCATCTCGGCGATCACGCCCTTCAACCACCCGCTGAACCAGGTGGCACATAAGGTGGCGCCGTCGATCGCCACCAATAACCGCATGGTGCTGAAGCCCTCGGAAAAAACACCGCTGACGGCCTTGCTGCTGGCCGACGTGCTCTATGAGGCGGGTCTGCCGAAGGAGATGTTCCAGGTCATCACCGGTGACCCGAAGGACATCGCCGATAGCATGTTGACCGACGAGAATGTCGATCTCATCACCTTCACAGGCGGTGTCCGGGTCGGCAAATATATCGCCGAGCATATGGGCTATCGCCGCGCTATTCTCGAGCTCGGCGGCAATGATCCGCTGATCGTCATGGAAGATGCCGATATCGAGGAGGCGACCAATCTCGCGGTCTATGGCTCCTATAAGAATTCCGGCCAGCGCTGTACGGCGGTGAAGCGCATGATCGTACATCAGGCGGTGGCCGATCGCTTTGTCGAGCTGCTGGTCGAGAAGTCGAAGAAGGTCAAATACGGCAATCCGATGGATCCCGAGACCGACATGGGAACCGTGATCGACGAGGCGGCCGCGCGCTATTGCGAGGACATGGTCAACGACGCCGTCGGCAAGGGAGCCAAGCTGCTCTATGGCAATATCCGCAAGGGTGCGCTCTATTCCCCGACGGTGGTCGATCATGTCGCTTTTGACGCGCCGCTGGTGAAGTGGGAATGCTTCGGCCCGGTCTCGCCGGTCATCCGCGTCAAGGATATCAACGAAGCGATCCAGGTCTCCAACTCGACCAGCTATGGCCTCTCTTCCGGCGTCTGCACCAACCGGCTCGACTACATCACCCGCTTTGTCCGTGAATTGCAGGTCGGTACGGTGAATGTCCGCGAGGTCCCCGGCTATCGCATCGAAATGTCACCGTTCGGTGGTATCAAGGATTCCGGCCTCGGCCATAAGGAAGGCGTCATCGAGGCGATGAAGGGCTTCACCAATGTGAAGACCTATTCTCTGCCCTGGGCGTGAGGGAACACAGATGTCAGTACAGAATGTCACGGTTTCCCTGGCGGGTGATGTCATCACGCTCGCCTGGACGGATGGAACGCAATCGGTCTTTCCGGCAATCTGGTTGCGCGACAATTGCCGCTGCCCGAAATGCCGCCATGCCAATGGTCAGCGCCTGTTCGAAATCACCGATCTGCCGGCGGCCCTGACCGTCGGCAAGGCGGAGCAGGGTGCCGACCAGCTGGCCGTCACCTGGGCGCCCGACAGCCATGTCAGTATCTTCCGCCTCGATTGGCTGCGAGCACATGATCTGGCACCAGCCAGCCGCGCCAAGCGTCACGAAGCGCCGGTGCATTGGGGCGCTGAACTGAAGAGCAATCTCCCGGTCGGCGACTGGTCGGAGATCAAGACCGATGCCGCGGCAGAGCTTGTCTGGCACGAGAAGTTCGCGGCCTATGGTTTCGGTGTCTTGCGCAACGTGCCGACGCAAGACGGCATGGTCGAGACCGTGGGCAATCATCTTGGCTTCGTGCGGGTAACCAATTACGGCAGCCGCTTCGATGTCATCTCCGTCCCTAATCCCAATAATCTCGCCTATACGGCGGTGGGGCTCGGGGTCCATAGCGATAATCCCTATCGTGAGCCGACGCCGGGCGTGCAGCTGCTGCACTGCCTGGAATCCGATGCACCGGGCGGCGAGACGCTGCTGGTCGATGGTTTCCATGCGGCGGAGATCCTGCGTCGGGAGGATCCGGCTGCCTTCGAGCTGTTGCGCAGGCATCCTTTCAGCTTCCGTTTCCGCGATGCCAAGGCCGACCTGCGTGCCACGGTGCCGCTGATCAAGACCGATTACGACGGCGATATCACCGAGGTGCATTTCAACAACCGCTCAGCGGATCTCCTGGATGTGCCGGTGGAATTCGTGGCGCCTTGGTATGCCGCCTATCGCCGCTTCGCCGAGATCCTCAAGCGCCCGGAACTGGAGCTCACATTCCGCCTGGGGCCGGGCGATCTCGTCGTCATGATGAACGAGCGGGCATTGCACGGTCGCACCGCCTTCGACCCCAGCCTCGGCCGCCGGCATCTGCAGGGCTGCTACATTGACAAGGACGGGATCGAAAGCCGTCGCCAGGTGCTGCGGCGCCAGTTGCACAAATCCGAGGAGATTGCCGCGTGAGCAATATCAGCAAGGCCGATGTCCTGGCCGAGATCGATCAGGCTTTTGAGCGGCGTGGCCATGAAGGTTATGGCGAAGGTGTCTCGCAGCTTGAGCACGCCTTGCAATGCGCGCTCTGTGCCGAACGCGATGGCGCCTCACCGGCGCTGATCACGGCGACGCTGCTGCATGATATCGGCCATCTGCTGCACGACCTGCCGCAGGATATCGCCGATCAGGGCATCGACACCGAGCATGAATCCTTGGGTTCGGCCTGGCTGTCGCAGCATTTCGGTCCGGAAGTGACTGAGCCGGTGCGGATGCATGTCGATGCCAAGCGCTATCTCTCGGCCGTTGAGCCCGGTTACTACGAGCGCCTTACCGAGGCGTCTATCCTCAGCCTTAAGCTGCAGGGCGGGGTCTTCAACAAGGAAGAGGCGGCGGTTTTCGCTGCGGAGCCTTTTGCCGAAGATGCCGTGAAGCTGCGGCGTTGGGACGAGGAGGGCAAGGAGGTCGGTCTGCGTACACCGGCGCTCGCGCATTTCTACCGCTATGTCGAAGCCTGCCTGAAATAGGGGCAAGGGAACGGGATGCGAGGGGGGCGCGCCGGTGCCACGGGCCGGACCCGAATGGTGCGGCGGCATTGGCGCTTCCACTCTCAGGTAAAAGTTAATATTCTAACGGTATCCTGATTATCTGCCCGGTGACGGGTAGGTATGGTTAACCGGGTAGATGACACTTTGATCGCAACCTATCAGTGGCGTTCGCAAGCACCAACCGGCTGGGAAAACCTCCAGCGCTACCGGCTTGAGCTGGGGCTGGTTGTGATCGGGCTCGTCCTCGCTGCGATGATTTTCGTGCATCTCGACCGGGAGACGCCGACGTCCGCCGATATCGAGCAGTCGCTGCAGACCTATGTGCAGATGCTGCGGTCGTCGCACAGTGTGAATGGCGGATCGCTGCGGACCGAAATGCAGGCTGACGTCACCGGTCCCCGTGTGACCGGGCTCGACATCACCGAGCAACGCCGCTTCATCGACTACTGGACCATCGATGCGACCATGCATGTCGAAGCCCTGATGAGCTCGCCGCGTGAGGTGCCGATTCGGTTGCGAGTCGCGTATCTCGATGGTGGCTGGAAGGTTCTCCAGGCCGAAGATCTGTCGCGAAACGGACCTTTGCGGCAATAACGCTTGCCCGCTGCGACTCGGCGGAAACGCTAAAATAATCACAAAATCCGATATGAAAGTTGCGCTTCAGAGGGTGGGGCGCGCAGGAGTCTTGTTGTCAGCAGTCAGAAATTAACTAGAAATGATAACCAGCTTTCTCAGAGGGCTTTCGCAAGGGAGATTCGGGATCATGCTGGTATCGATCACAGGGACGGGTGGCGCCTCAGGTGGCCGCGCGAGTGGTCCGACATCCAATGAGATTTCGATGGCGCTGCATGAATGCGGTTCCTCGCCGCTTTTCGGCAAGACCAATTCCGCGACCAAGATGCTGCTGGCGGATATCGCCCGTCATTTCAGCAGCCTCAGTATCCTCAGCACGATGCGGGTGGACGATCATTGGCGCACCGAGGCGCTGGTGAATTTCCAGTCGCGGGGTGCTGCCCCGGTCAGCCTGAAGATCCAGTTCCAGCTGCAGCAGCAGGAAGCTTCCTGGGAGATCAGTGCGGCGCAATTGCTGCAGAGCTGATGCGCTGATTGCTCGCGCTTAAAGACGCGCAGGCCGTCCCATCCGGAGACGGCCTTTTTTATTTGTCGGCTTTGGCTGCCTGGCAGCTTGGGCACAGGCCCTCGATCTCGATCGTCAGGCGACTGACCTCGAAGCCCTGGCGCTGGGCGCAGCTCTTGGCGGCGTCGAAGATCGCCCGGTCGGTGACCTCGACCGCCTTGTGGCAGGCGGTGCAGATCAGGAACTGGCTGATATGCCGGTCCTCCGGGTGGTCGCAGCCGATAAAGGCGTTGAGCGATTCCAGCCGATGCACCAAGCCGTGTTCCAGCAGGAAATCGAGCGCTCGGTAGACGGTCGGCGGGGCCGCCCCCTTATCGTTAATCTTGAGCTGGTCGAGGATCGCATAAGCGCCGATCGGCGCATGGCTGTGCCAGACCAGCTCCAGGACCCGGCGACGGATGGCGGTCAGCCGGACACCCCGGGAGTCACACAGAGCCTCGGCACGACGCAGGGCATCCTCGATGCAGTGCTCGTGATCATGCGGGGCAAGGGCGGTGGCCAAACTCATCTAGCGAGACCCATGGGGAAGGTGTCCTTTCATCCGCACTATATCGGTACGCGGATGGTCCTCCAATTGTTAGTTTTTTCAACAGGTGTGTGAAATAACAATCCGCAGTGTAGAATAGCGTTGACGCTGCCGGTCCCCATCACATATTAAATCACACTGAGAGGCCTGTAGTTGAGCGGCCTTAATAACTCAATTTTAGTGTGAATTTAATGCAGGCATTCCCGCTGTTCATCAAGCTCAAGGATCGACCGGTTCTGCTGGTGGGCGGGAACGAGGCGGCTGCAGCCAAGCTGCGCTTGCTGTTGTCGGCAGGTGCGCATTGCACCGTTGTCGCCAATGTGCCGAGCGCGGATCTGCTGGCGCTGCTGGGCGATGCCCGCGTGACCCTCCATCAGCGCGCTTTTGAAGCCGCCGATATTGATGGCCACCAGTTGGTGTTCAGTGCCCATGATGATGAAGCTGATGATCGCGCCGTGGTGGATGCCGCCAAGGCGCGCCGGGTTCTGGTCAATGTGGTTGATCGTCCGGCGCTGACCGATCTCGTCATGCCGGCCGTGGTCGATCGCGGTGAAGTCGTGGTTGCCATTTCCACCCAGGGCGCGGCGCCGGTCCTGGCCCGCAAGGTGCGGGCTCTGATTGAAGGCGTGTTGCCGCAGCGCATCGGTCGCCTGGCCGCTTTTGCCGGCCGCTTCCGCAGCGCCGTGCGATGGCATTGCCCGCCGGCGTTTCTGGGAAGATTTCTTTGACGGTCCCGTCGCTGCAGCGGTGCTGGCCGGCGATGAGCGGCGGGCGGCACGCGAAGTCATTGCCGCGATCAATCGCCGCCAGGGGCCGGTCGTCGGCGTGAGCCACGAGATTGAGGTCACTGGCGATGTCGAGGCGCTGACCTTGGGCGATCTGCGCCGACTGCGTGAGGCCGATATCGTCCTGCATGATGCTACCGTCGCCGCTGAGATTATTGAATTTGCCCGCCGCGATTCCCGGCGTGTGGAACTGGACGATACCGAGATCGAGGCTCGCCGCGCAGCGGAAGTCGCGGCCGGGCATCGGGTCGTAGTGTTGCGTCAGCTGAAGCACGTGGGTGCTCCGGCGTCGCGCCGTGTTGCCGGCGAATAAGGCCGGAAAGAGGAGAGGGTCATGTCGACGCAAATGGTCACTGCAAATCGTCTGACCGACGGCATGGTGGTCTATCTGACCAAGCAAGGTGATTGGGCGACGCAGTTTTCTGCCGGCGCCGTTCTGGCTGGTGAGGCCGAGGCCGAGGCCGCCATGGCTGATGCCGCTGCAGCCGCGAAGCAGCAGCTGATCGTCGGTCAGTATCTGATCGATGTCCTGGTCGACGGCGACGGTGTCAAGCCGACCAGCACGCGGGAACGTATTCGCGCCGATCGCGGCCCGACCATCGAGGTCGATGCGGGCAGCTGGACCGGTCGCATTGGGGCCAGCCCGAACGGGGAATGAGTAAATGTATCGCTACGACGAATTCGATGCGACTTTCGTACGGGAACGGGTGCAGCAATTCACCGGTCAGGTCGAACGTCGCCTCGCCGGCGAAATCACCGAAGAACAGTTCCGCCCGCTGCGTCTGCAGAACGGCGTTTATCTGCAGCTGCATGCCTATATGCTGCGGATCGCCATTCCGTATGGCACGTTGTCGTCGAAGCAGATGCGCAAGCTGGGCTTCATTGCCCGGCGCTACGACCGCGGCTTCGGTCATTTCACCACCCGCCAGAACATCCAGTTCAACTGGCCGCAGCTTGATGAAGTGCCGGCAATCCTCGAGCACCTGGCCGAGGTCGAGATGCATGCCATCCAGACCAGCGGCAACTGCATCCGCAACACCACGGCGGATCAGCATTCCGGAGTTGCCAAGGACGAGATCGAAGATCCGCGGGTCTATGCCGAGATCATCCGCCAGTGGTCGACCTTGCATCCGGAATTCGCCTTCCTGCCGCGCAAGTTCAAGATTGCGGTGACGGGTGCGTCCAATGACCGTGCCGCCGTGCGCGTCCATGACATTGGTCTGCGCATGCTGAAGAACGAGGCCGGCGAGATCGGCTTCGAGGTCTGGGTCGGTGGCGGCCTCGGTCGCACGCCTATCATCGGCACGGCGCTGAAGCCTTTCGTCGAGAAACAGCATCTGCTCTCCTATCTGGAGGCGGTGCTGCGCGTCTATAACCAGCTCGGCCGCCGTGACAATCTCTACAAGGCGCGCATCAAGATCCTGGTCAACGCGACCGGGGCCGAGGAATTCGCCCGCCTCGTCGAGGAAGAATGGCAATCGATCAAGGACAGCGCGCTGACTTTGCCGCTCGAGGAAATCGAGCGCATCCGCCAGTACTTCGCGCTGCCGGAATATGAATCGCTGCCCGACTGGACGCCGGAATTCGAGGCCGCACGCAAGGCCAATCCGGAATTCGCCCGCTGGGTGCAGAGCAATGTGAAGCCGCATCGGCAGGCCGGCTATGCCATCGTCGATATCTCCCTGAAGCCGGAAGGCGGCGCCCCGGGCGATGCCTCGGCCGACCAGATGGATATCGTCGCTGATCTCGCCGACGACTACAGCTTCGGTGAGATCCGCGTCAGCCATCACCAGAACCTGGTGCTGCCGCATGTGCGGCAGCAGGATCTGTTCGCGCTGTGGCAGCGCCTCAGCGGTGCTAAGCTGGCGACGTCGAATATCGGCTTTATCACCGATATCATCGCCTGCCCGGGCCTGGATTATTGCAACCTCGCCAATGCCCGCGCGATCCCTGTGGCGCAGCGCATCAGCCGCGCTTTCAGTGATCCGAAGCGCCTGGCGGAGATCGGCGAGCTGCGCCTGAACATCTCCGGCTGCATCAATGCTTGCGGCCATCACCATGTCGGCAATATCGGCATTCTCGGTGTCGATAAGCATGGTGAGGAATTCTACCAGGTGACCCTCGGCGGTTCATCGCGCGACGATGCCTCGATTGGCAAGATCGTCGGTCCGGCTTTCTCGACCGAGGATATTGCCGGCGCCGTGGAAACCATCGTTACGACTTATCTCGGTGCCCGGACATCGGACTCCGAGCGCTTCATCGACACCTATCGTCGGATCGGCATCGATCCTTTCAAGGAGGCCCTCTATGGCAATTCTCAAGCACGGCGCCCTGCAGCCGAATGAGTGGCAAGAGGTAAGCGACGACGCAGCTCTGCCGGAGACCGGCAACGTCATCGTCTCGCTCGATCGCTGGCGTCGCGACGAAGCCAGCCTGCGTGCCAGCAACCGCGCCATCGGCGTGCGCCTACAGAACACGCAATCACCGCTGGCTTTGGCGAGCGACATCGACCGTCTGTCGCTGGTGGTGTTGGACTTCCCGAAATTCAGCGATGGCCGGGCTTTCTCGCAAGCGCGCCTGCTGCGCGATCGCCTTGGCTTCACGGGTGAGATCCGCGCCACCGGCAATGTGCTGCGCGACCAGTATCTCTTCATGACCCGCTGCGGTATTGACGCGGTCGAGCTGCCGGAAGGCACGCCGATCGAGGGTTTCCTGGAAGCCCTGAGCGAGTTCTCGGTCTGGTATCAGCCGGCGGCAGATGACCGGACCCATGCCATGGCCTTGCGCCGTGGTGGCAAGCAAACGGGCAGCGCCAGCACTGTCGTCAATGACAGCGTCGCCGCCATGTGGGCGTATTAATCGTCGCAACGTCTCCCTCCCATTCGAAGCGACGAAATGGGCGGCCTGGATTTGTCCTCCGGGGCCGCCCATTTGTTTTTCACGCACCTATTGGTCTCAGTGTCACTTCAGACGGTAAATAGATCCGCCTGGGCATCGTCTCCCTTGCCGCTGATCTGGCGATAGGCGGTGAGGGCGCGGGCGCGCGCCGCTTCATGCTGCACGATCGGCTTGGGATAGTCCTTGCCGAGGACGATGTCGGCAGCGGCCAGCTGTTCCGCGCTGAGCTTCCAGGGCGCGGGCAGCTCGCGCGTTTTCAGCTTGGCAAGTTCCGGTACCCAGCGCCGGATGTAATCACCCTTGGGGTCGAATTTCTCGCCCTGCAGCATTGGATTGAAGATACGGAAGAAGGGTGCCGCATCGAAACCGCAGCCGGCCACCCATTGCCAGTTGCCGGCATTCTGTGCCGGATCGGCATCGACCAGCGTATCCCAGAACCAGGCTTCGCCATCGCGCCAGTCGATCAATTGATGTTTGATCAGAAATGACGCGACGATCATGCGGACACGGTTGTGCATCCAGCCGGTGTGCCAAAGCTCACGCATGCCGGCATCGACCAGTGGATAGCCCGTGGCACCACGCTGCCAGGCCTTCAATCCGGCTTTGTCCAGCTTGAAGGGGAAGCTGCGGAAGGGTTCCTGCCAGGCGAGCTGCGGCAAGGCGGGAAAATGATAGAGCACATGCATGTTGAAATCGCGCCAGCCCAGTTCGCGCCGGAAGCTTTGGACGCCGCCACCATTCTCTGCATTGGCATCCGCACCCGTCCAAGCGCGATGAACGCTGATCTCGCCCCATGCGAGATGCGGCGACAGCCGTGACGTGCCGGCAAGGTCGGGGCGGTCGCGCGTGGTCGCATAGTCCTCGGCGACATCTTCGGCGAAGGTGCCGAGCGCATGGTGCGCCCCGGCTTCACCCGGTTGCCAGTAGTCCTCGAAGGGTTTGCTCCAAGGTCGGGTGAACTGGAGGCTCGCCAGGGGATCGCTGGCGATCGAGAGCGTGCTTGCCGGCCATTGCCGGGGTGCTGCCTGCAAGAAGCCTGGCGTGTACCGATCCGATAGGCGGCGCCAGAACGGCGTGAAGACCTTGAAGGGCTGCCCTTGCAGGGTCTTCAACAAGGTGGGCTCATGCAGGTAATTGCCGTCATGATCGACCACGGATATGCCGAGAGCTGCCAAGGCCGCGGTGATCTCGCGGTCGATCGTCAGGCCGGACGGATCGAAGCGCCGGTTGAAGTGCAGTTCGACGGCACCGGTATCGGCAATGAGCTGGCGCAGGATCGGCAGGGTGGTGCCGCGGCGCAGGATGAGGCGGGTCCCGCGTTGCTTGAGCGCATGATCCAATTCGGTCAGCGATTTCCCCAGCCACCAGCGACTGGCGCCGCCAAGCGGCCGGCTTTCCGCGCTGCTTTCATCGAGGATGAAAATGGGGATGACCGGCTTGCCTTGTGCCGACGCGGCGGCCAGCGCAGCGGCCAAAGCCGGATTGTCGGCGAGACGCAGGTCGCGGCGGAACCAGAGCAGGATTGGCTTATGGTTCGACAATGTTGCGGGTGTAGCCATTTTCCCCATTATTCGCTTTGATCCGGTTCATTATATAGTTCAGCCCCATATTTGGATCACGTCGAGGAATATTCATGTCAGACCGGCCGATCGGCATTATCTGTGCCTTGCCTGAGGAACGCGACCTGTTGGCTTCCTGGTTGACCGACACAGAGGTCGGAGAGGTATTGGGGCGTCCGCTGATTCGCGGCCAGCTGGACCAGCATCCCGTGGTAGTGACGGAAAGCGGCTGCGGCAAGGTTGCTGCCACAGTTCAGGCCACGGTGCTGCTGGAGCGCTATGACTGTCGTGCGCTGATGATGTCCGGCGTTGCCGGCGGCCTGGCGCCCGAACTGGATATCGCCGATATCGTCGTCGCCGATCGCTTGATCCAGCATGATTACGGCCATCAGACCGACAAGGGCCTGCGTCCTTTCCGCCCAGGCGAGCCACCGCTCGGCGAGCGGCGCCATGAAATTGCCTTCGAGCTCGACAGCCAGATGCTCGGCCGACTGCGCCAGGCTTTGGCCGGTATCGATTTTGAGGTGCCGGCGGAAATGGTCCGCCAGGGACATCGTCCCGATCGACATGTACGTCTGGTCTTCGGGCCGATCGTAACCGGCGACCAGTTCGTCAACAGCGAGACCATGCGGGTCAGGCTGCATCAGGAATTTGCCGCCCTGGCGACTGAGATGGAAGGGGCCGCCGTCGCCCAGGTTGCCGCCATGGCCAAGGTGCCGGCGATCATCATCCGCTCGCTCAGTGATCTTGCTGGCGCCGAGAGCCATCTCGATTTCGGCCAGTTCGTTGCCACGGTCGCGCCGATGGCTGCGACTGTGGTGCGGCGCATTATCGCGGTCATCTGAGATCATCCGGCCGGGACCGGTCCAGCATCGACGGGGTCTCTGCGAAAAATCTGTGACATCGCCGCGTGGTGTCTGGCGGTACGGCGAGGCGGGTTGCAAATCGGCCCGGCACTGCCATATCACCTTTATGAGGCCAGTCATCTACGGCGTTGCAGCAGTAATATTCGGGACAGGTTTGGCGCTTTTGACGGCAATTGCGCCTGCCAATGCGGCGTGTTTGCCTGGCCAGACCTGCTGGCAGCCGCCGCAACTGCAGAGCGCTCCCTTGCCGCCGCGACGCGATGACTCGGCGCAGCAGCAATTCAACCAGGACCGCGCGACACTCAGCCAGCAGCGCCAGAACACGATCCAGGACAGGTCCAATTTCCGTATGCCGCCGGCGGGCCAAACACCGTTGGATCGGATCCAGCAGCGCGAGCAGTTGCGGCAGGACCGGGACCAGACTTTGCAAATGCAGCAGAACCTGCAGCAGTCGCAGCAACGCATGCTTGATCAGAGCCGGCCGCCAGCCCCCACACCTTACCTGTCAAAGCCGTAAGAAGGGCGTCGATTGCCTTGAGGGCCTCCCTTAGAGGCCGAGGCTTGTCTTTCCCATCGCGATCCGGTAACCGGCCTGGATGAGCCCCGATCTTCCCACCACGCTCGGCGTCATGCTGGCCGCTCTCGCGGTCGGCGTCTTCGCCAATGTGCAGCTGCGACGGCCATTCCATCGCCGGGCCTTGCCGATGATTCCCTGGATGGGTATCCAGTTCCTGGTGGCGGTGGTGGCGATCGTCATGGCGGCCCATCTGGTCAGCCTGGTGACCGGCCACGATTTCCAGAGCCGCTACGGTTACTGATCGCCGGTCTCGGATCCGGCCGGCAGGTTGAAGGCATTGCGCCAGCGAGCGATCTCGGCCTTGGCATCGGCCACCGCGAACAGGCTCGGCGGCTTGACGCCCCAGACAGGTTTCGGCCAGGCCGGATCGTTGACGAAGCGGGCGATGACATGGACGTGAAGCTGCGGCACCATATTGCCGAGCGCACCGACATTGATTTTTTCCGGCCGGAATTCCCGCTGCAATGCTTCGCTGGCGCGGGCGATCTCGTCGATCAACCGGTGCCGGTCGGTGCTGGTCAATTCGGAGATCTCCCGGCAATTGGCGCGGCGCGGCACCAAAATCAGCCAGGGATAGGTGGTGTCGTTCATCCGCAAGACGCGGCTCAGCTGCCATTCGGCGACCGGTAGCGTGTCCTTGGCAAGCTGGGGGTGCAAAGCAAAATCGCTCATCGGAGCGCATCACCGTGACATCATTGAATCGGATGCCGGCCGTTATCGCACGGGCCGACCGCATCGGCAACTGACCGCTTGCTAACCATACTCGCGATGGCGGGCCCAGCGATGATTGACCCTGCGACGACTAATCCTGCGACAACTGATCCCGCGGCAACCGGCCCTCCGGGCGCTGCGGCTGAGATCGGGCTCACTTGACCCACAACTATGGCTCGACCGGCTTCCTGAGAACGGATACGGTTTTCCGGTAAAAGGCGTCGTTTCAAAGGCGGCGTCCCCGGGGGAGGTTTTGACAGGATGTGGCCGGCGGCCAATTGCCGGAATCACAGTCCGACGTCGTGTGGGGGAATTTAATGCTGCAGGCACTCAGCTCCGTTCTGTCGCTGCTGATCGGTGCGGGAATCCTGATTCTTGGCAATGGCCTGATCGGCATCCTGTTGCCGATCCGCCTGGGCGAGGCGCATATCTCCTCGGAAACCACCGGCTTCATCATGTCCGCCTATTACGCGGGCTTCATGCTGGGCAGCCTTTACGGCAAGACGGTGATCCAGCGGGTCGGTCATATCCGTGCCTTCGCCGCTTTCGCCGCCCTGATCACCGTTACGGTGATGGTGACGGCACTGTTCTTCAACCCGGCGCTCTGGGGCGTGTTGCGCGCCATGATGGGCTTCTGCATGGCGGCTCTCTATGCCACCATCGAGAGTTGGCTCAATGTGCGCAGCAGCAATGAGAATCGTGGCCAGGTACTGTCGCTCTATATGGTGACATCCTATCTCGCCTCGTTCCTCGGCCAGTTCCTGGTCAATGCCCGCGAGACGGCCGGCGTCGAGCTCTTCTGCCTCGGCGCCTTGCTGACCTCACTCTCGCTGATCCCGGTGGTGATGACGCGGGTGGCCGGCCCCGAGATCGGCAAGATCAAGCCGCTGAAGCTGACCCAACTCTACCGCGCTTCACCGCTCGGCGTCGCCGCAACCGCGGGAGCCGGCCTCCTGAGCGGCGGCTTCTATGGTCTTGGCGCCATTTATGCGAACCAGATCGGTCTCTCGGTCTTCGATGTATCGCTCTTCATGAGCGCGCCGGTTTTCGGCGGTCTCGCCCTGCAATGGCCGATCGGGCGCTTCAGCGACCGCTTTGACCGGCGCACCGTATTGCTCACCATTCTGATGGGAACCGTGACCGCCAGCCTGGTCTTGTCGATCCTGAGCTTCACCGGTGCCGCCCTCATTCCTATGCTGGTGGTCGGTGTGCTCCTCGGCGGCTGCCTGGCGACCATCTATCCGATCGCAGTAGCGCACGCCTTCGATTACATCGATCGCAGCGAGATGATCTCGGCCAATAGCAGTATGCTGCTGATCTGGGCGATTGGCGCCACGGCTGGTCCGCTTCTGGGGTCGACGCTCATGGGGCAGGTGGGACCGACCGGCCTGTTCTATTATCTGACGGCGATCGGCATCCTGCTGGCGGGCTTCACCCGCTATCGCATGAGCATGCGCGAGGCCTTGCCGGCCAAGGCGCAGACCAGTTTCGTCGCCGTCGGTTCGACCTCGGCCATTGCCGGCGCCCTCGATCCACGTACCGATCCGCTGCCGGAATTCTATTACGAGGACGTCGATCCGGGTGATCGCTGAGGCCTAAACAAAAAGCCCCGCCGGCAATAGCGGCGGGGCTTTTTCATTTTTACGCTATCGGCTCAGCGCTGTGAGGTCTGCCAGTTCGGCGACTGATAGACCGGCACCTGGGCGCGCGGCAACTTCTTGCCGAGGATCATGTCCGAGCACTTCTCGGCGATCATGATGGTCGGCGCATTGAGATTGCCGCTGACCACGCTCGGCATGATCGAGGCATCGACCACACGCAGGCCATCGAGACCATGGACTCGCGCCTGTGGATCGACCACAGCCATCTCATCCGTGCCCATCTTGCAGGTGCAGGAGGGGTGATAGGCGCTGTCGCCGCGTTCGCGCACGAAGGCGTCGATCTCAGCATCGGTCTTCACATTGGGACCGGGATTGATCTCCGGGCCGCGATATTCATCGAAGGCCTTCTGTGCGAAAATCTCGCGAGTGAGCTTGACGGCGTCGCGGAATTCGCGGCGATCCTGCTCCTCCATCAGGTAGTTCGGCTGGATCCGCGGATGCTCCCGGGGATCGGTCGACTTCAGCTTGATCCAGCCGCGCGAGGCCTGGCGCATATTGCCGATATGCACCTGATAGGCGTGGCTGGTGCCGTTCTTGCGGCCGTGATCATTGACCGTCGAGGGCAGGAAGTGGAACTGCAGGTTCGGATGCTCGATGCCGGCCTGAGAGCGGATGAAGCCGCCGGCTTCGAGATGGGCCGAGGTGCAGACGCCGGTGCGGGTCAGGAACCATTGGATACCGGACGCAATCATCGGCACCGGCTTGGTGTAGGTATAGAGCGTGATCGGCTTGGTGCATTGCTGCTGGATATACATCTCGAGATGCTCCTGCAGGTTCTGGCCGACGCCGGGCAGATCATGCTCGACCTTGACGCCGATCTCGCGCAGATGATCGGCCGGACCGATGCCGGAAAGCATGAGGAGCTGCGGCGAGTTGATGGCGCCACCAGAACAGATCACTTCGCGCTCGGCGCGATAGCGCTTCACCTGGCCGTTCTGCACGAATTCGATACCGACCGCACGCTTGCCCTCGAGGATGATGCGCTGGGTGAGGGCGCGGGTTTCGACGGTAACATTAGGACGCTTTTCGGCCGCGCGCAGATAGGCCATGGCGGCGGACCAGCGGCGACCATTCTTGATGGTCATGTCCATCCGGCCCACACCCTCCTGCTGGTAGCCGTTCATATCCTTGGTGAAGGGATAGCCGGCCTGCTGGGCAGCCTCGATGAAGGCATCGAACAGGGGGTTTGCCTGGGTGCCGGTATGGACCCAGAGCGGGCCGCTATCGCCGCGATATTCGTCACCACCAACTTCGCGCGTCTCGGCACGCCGGAAATAGGGCAGGATCTCCTGATAGGACCAGCCCTCGCAGTTCTCTTTGAAGGCCCAGCGGTCGTAATCCAGCGCATGGCCACGGATATAGACCATGGCGTTGAGCGAGGACGAACCGCCCAGCACCCGCCCGCGCGGCCAGTACATGACGCGGTTGTTCATGTAGGGCTGCGGCTCGGTGTTGTAGTACCAGTTATATTTATCGTCGCAGAGGTTATACATCAGCGCCGCCGGCATGGAGATTTTCCAGTTCCACCACTGGTCACGGGGACCCGCTTCCAGCACGCACACACTGGTCTTGCCATCAGCCGAGAGGCGGCTGGTCAGCACGCAGCCGGCAGAACCGGCGCCGACGATCAGATAGTCAAAAGTCGCATCGAACTTCATAACACGTATTCTTCCCTGACTTTTCTTTAGTAAGGCGCGGCGACGTTGCCGCCTTCGACATAGACGGATTTGAGCTGCGTATAGTGCTCGATCGCCGCCAGGCTGTTCTCACGGCCGATGCCGGAGAGCTTGTTGCCACCGAAGGGCATCTCGATCGGCGTGATGTTGTAGTTGTTGATCCAGCAAGTGCCGGCTTCCAGCCTGGCGATGACACGGTGGGCACGCTGGATGTCACGGGTGAAGACGCCGGCCGAGAGACCGAATTCGGTGTCATTGGCACGAGCGACGACTTCTTCTTCCGTCTTGAAGGTTAGCACCGACATCACCGGGCCGAAGATCTCCTCGCGACAGATCGACATGTTGTCCTGGCACTCGGCGAAGACGGTCGGCTCGACAAAGGCACCCTTGGCGAGATTGCCTGTCGTCACGCGATTGCCGCCGATCACCAGCTTGGCGCCGCTCTTCTTGCCAGCTTCGATATAGCCGAGCACCTTTTCCATGTGGTCCTGGCTGATCAGCGCGCCGACATGGGTCTCCGGATCCAGTGGATCGCCGATCTTCATCTTCTTCACGCGGGCCGTGAGTTTTTCCAGGAACGTGTTGACGACGCTCTCATGGACGAAGACGCGTGTACCGTTGGAGCAAATCTCGCCCTGGGTATAGAAGTTGCCGAGGATCGCCGCGGAAACGGCATTGTCGAGATCGGCGTCCTCGAAGACCAGCAGCGGCGACTTGCCGCCAAGCTCCATGGTGACCTTCTTCAGTGTTTGTGCTGCGGCCGCCATCACGCGCTTGCCGGTCGGCACCGAGCCGGTCAGCGAAACCTTGGCGACACCGGGATGGGTGGAGAGCGCTTCGCCCACCGTGGCATGGCCATGCAGCACGTTGAAGACGCCGTTCGGCACGCCGGCCTCGCTATAGATCTCGGCGAGCTTCACCGCGGTGGTCGGGGTGAGGGGGGCCGGCTTGAAGATCATGGCATTGCCGCAAGCCAGGGCCGGGCCGGACTTCCAGCAGGCAATCTGGATCGGGTAGTTCCAGGCGCCGATACCGACGCAGACACCGAGCGGCTCACGACGGGTATAGGCGAAGGACTGGCCGAGATCGAAATGCTGTCCATGCAATGAAGGCGCGATGCCGGCAAAATATTCGATCGCATCGGCGCCGCTGAGGATATCGACGGCGATCGCTTCCTGGATCGGCTTGCCCGTATCGAGGACTTCGAGGTGCGCCAGATCTTCATTGCGTTCGCGTAGCAGCTTGACGGCATTCATCAGGATGCGGCCGCGCTGGGCGCCGGTCATCGCCGACCATTCGGCGAAGCCCTTCTTGGCAGCAGCCACCGTTTTGTCGACATCGGCCTTGCTGGCGATCTGCACTTTGCTGATCACCGCGCCGGTCGCCGGGTTAATATTGTCATAGGTCTCGTTCGAGCTGGCGTCCTGCAGTCGCCCGTCGATGAATTGCTTTAGTTCACTCATGGCACTCATTCTACTGCGATATTCAATTTCAGTTTGGCGTTCAGGTAATCGATCACCATGCCGCGGGCGGCACGGCAATCAGGGGCCGCCGGCTGCAAGGCGGCGCGCAACCACAACCCGTCGATCAGCGAGGCAGTCAGCTTGGCGACGGGGATGACCTCGTGGGCCGGCGCCAGCGGGCGCAAGGCGGCAACCAGGTTGTCGTGCAGGCGGCCGATGATGATGCGCTGGACGCGGGCGAACCGTTCATTGCTCGGCACCTGGGCCCAGAAGGCGAGCCAAGCCGAGACGCCTTCCGGGGTGAAAAGTTCGGGGCCGAGATTGCCATCGATCACCGCCATCAGCCTGTCGATCGGTGTCTGGGCGGCGGCGAGACGAGTGACCACGGCCTCATGCAGGTTGTTGCCGAGGTGCCGGAGGGTGGCCTCCAGGAGGTCGGCCTTGTCCTCGAAATAGTGATGGACGATGCCGGTGGAAACCCCGGCCCGGGCGGAGATCCGGGACAGGCTGCTTTCGCCGAATCCGAGCTCGTGGATCGACGCAATCGTGGCGTCGATCAGCTGCCGGCGTCGAATTTCCTCCATGCCGATTTTTGGCACATCCGCTCCCTGCGCCTACAGGCGCCCAGCAATAAATCGGCCTGGAAGAGCCGGATACCGGTCGTGTCCGTGGCGCTATTGCCTCTTCCAGGCACCCTCGTACCCGGAAGGCCGGCATATTGCGGGTTTTATATTGGTCGATCAATCAAAAAAGACCCTTGGCCTTGGCGCGAAAGCGGCATATCGTGACGCAGTCGGTAAAATTAGTTACCGTCGAAGCCCTTAGATTCTGCCGCGCTGACGTCCCGCAAAAGAAGGCCAGGAAAACCGGCCCACTCGCAAAGAAGGACGCGGACCGAACAGGTGGCGAAACAACTTGTGCTGGGAGGCACAAAAATGAGCTTTCGTAAAATCGCCTTGGCGACCGTCCTCACGGTTGTCTCCGCTGCTGCCGCTCAAGCGGCCGAACCCGATTCCTGCAAGAAGGTCCATATCGCGGATGTGGGTTGGACCGATAACACCGCGATCAACGGCCTCTTCACCACGACCCTGAAGGGTCTGGGCTATACGCCGAAGGTTGATACCCTTGCGCTTCCGGTGATTCTGGAAAGCTTGAAGAACAAGGATTTGGACATTTTCCTTGATAACTGGATGCCGTCCAACGCCGCCAACGTGAAGCCCTATCTCGACGCCAAGACGATCGATCAGCTCGAACCGAACCTGACCGGCGCCGGCTATGGCCCGGTGGTGCCGGATTACGTGGCTGCCGCCGGCGTCAAGGACATCAAGGACCTCGGTCCGAACGGCGAGAAGTTCGGCAAGAAGTTCTACGGCATCGAGCCCGGCAATGACGGCAACAAGATCGTCCAGACCGAGATCGACAAGCCGGATAACGGCATGAAGGGCTGGAAGCTGGTTGAGTCCTCCGAGCAGGGCATGCTCGCCGAAGCGCAGAAGAAGATGGCGAAGAAGGAATTCGTCGTGTTCCTCGGCTGGGCGCCGCACCCCGTCATGGGCGCGATGCCGCTGGTCTATCTCAGCGGCTTCGAGGCTGACGGCTTCGGCAGCGCGGAAATCCACGCCCTGACCCGTCCGGGCTATGTCAGCGACTGCGCCAATGCCGGCAAGTTCCTCACCCAGCTGAAGTTCGACCTCAAGATGGAAAGCGCCATCATGGATTCAATCGGCAAGGGTCAGGATGGCGAGAAGGCCGCTGCTGCCTGGCTCAAAGCCAATCCGGCGGTGCTGGATACTTGGCTGGCCGGCGTGACCACGGTTGACGGCCAGGATGGCGCCGCCGCCGTGAAGAAGAGCCTCGGCCTCTAATATTCCTCGTTTCAAGGCGGCCTCGGCTTTCATATGCTGAGCTGAGGCCGCCATTGTTTTGTCTTTTTTCTACCCGTTCGGGGGCTGGCTCAGCGGCAAGCGTGGCCTGGCAGGGGAGCGTGGGGGAGAGCGAATGGATCAGCTGACAAACTGGATCACCGACAACAAGATCCCCATCGGCTTCTGGGCCAAAGAATTTATCACCTGGATCCAAACCTATTTCGGCTTCTTCTTCGACTTCGTCTCCGAGAAAATCGGCGCCGGCATGGATGCCTCGGTCGAATATCTCTCTTCGGATCATGTGCCGCCGTTGATCTTCATCGCGGTCTTTGCCGTGATCGCCTATCTGCGCCAGCGCGACTGGAAAATTGTTCTGCTGGTCATTCTCGGACTGCTTTTCATCCTGAACCTGAATCTGTGGGATGAGATGGTCGCGACCTTGATGTTGGTCATCTATTCGACCGCGGTCAGTCTCCTCATCGGTATTCCGCTGGGCATTCTGTGCGCGCGCAGGCAGTGGCTGTACAACACCGTCTCGCCGGTGCTCGACATGATCCAGACCTTACCAAGCTTCGTGTACCTGGTTCCGGCGCTGTTCCTGTTCGGCCTGGGCATGGTCCCAGGCGTGGTCGCAACGGTAATCTTCGCCGTCGCAGCACCTGTGCGCCTGACCTATCTCGGCATCAGTCAGGTTTCGACCGCGCTCATCGAAGCCGGTGAATCCTTCGGTTGCACGAAATGGCAGTTGCTGCGGAAGGTGAAGCTGCCGGCGGCAATGCCGAGCATCATGGCGGGTGTCACCCAGACCATCATGCTGTCGCTGTCGATGGTTGTCATCGCTGGCCTGGTCGGTGCCCCGGGCCTTGGCTCGCCAGTCGTTCGTGCCCTGGCGCAGGCCAATGTGTCTCTGGGGTTTGAAGGCGGTTTTGCGATTGTCGCCCTGGCGATCATTCTCGATCGCCTGATGAAGCAGCCGAAGCCGCGGCGTCGCGTGAAGAAGCCGGCGTGAGGGGGAAAAGATGAGCAATACCACCGCCGTTCGCTTCGAAAATGTTGATGTTATCTTCGGCAAGAAGGCCAAGGAAGCCGTTGGGTTGCTGGATGCCGGCGAAGGCCGCGACAGCATTCTCGACAAGACCGGTTCCCTGGTCGCTGTCCATGATGCCTCGGTCTTCGTCGAGGAAGGCGAAATCCTGGTGCTGATGGGGCTGTCGGGCTCCGGCAAGTCCTCGCTGCTCCGCTGCATCAACGGTCTCAACACCGTGACCCGTGGCAAGGTGCTGGTGCATGATGGCACGGGCGAAGTGGACGTTGCTAGCTGCGATGGCGAGACCCTGCGCCGCCTGCGCCGCAACCGCATCTCCATGGTGTTCCAGCAATTCGGCCTGATGCCCTGGCTGACCGTGCATGACAATGTCGGCTTCGGCCTCGACATCCGCGGCATGAAGCAAGCCGACCGCGACCGCCTGGTCGATGAGAAGATCAAGTTGGTGCGGCTCGATAAATTCGCCGACAAATTCGCTCATGAGCTCTCGGGCGGTATGCAGCAGCGCGTCGGTCTGGCGCGGGCCTTTGCCACCGAAGCCGATATTCTCCTCATGGACGAACCGTTCTCGGCTTTGGATCCGCTGATCCGCGAGCATCTGCAGGACGAGCTCCTGGAGCTGCAGCGCAATCTCAAGAAGACCATCGTCTTCGTGAGCCATGATCTCGACGAGGCGCTGAAGATCGGCAACCGCATCGCCATCATGGAAGCGGGCAAGGTGGTACAGTTCGGCACACCGGACGACATCATTCTCAATCCAGTCAACGACTACGTCCGCCAGTTCGTCGCTTCGATGAATCCGTTGACGGTGCTGAAGGGCGGCACCCTGATGCGTCCGATCTCGGATCTGGTGCGCGAGCCAGGCAGCAGCTTCGTGCAGCTCGATCGCGCCGGCCGGTGCCGGTGCCGCCTCGATGATCAGGGCCGGCCGGTCGATGCCATGATCAATGGCCGCCCAGGCGAATTCGTCCCCTATAGCAGTGAGCTCGATCTCGGCATGGTCCCCGACAATGTCATGGTGACGGGCACCGAGCGCACGCCGATGAAGGCCGCTGTCACCGTCCGGCAACAGACCAAGCGGCCGCTGGTCTTGCTCGGCGACAATGGCGAATTGCTCGGTGTTGTTGGTGAGCACGAGCTCTATCGCGGTATGTTGCGCCAGACGGAATATGCTAAGGTCGGCGCCTGAGGCATCTATCCGCAGGTAAGACGACATGACCACCATACGCGCCGTCCTGTTCGACAAGGACGGAACGCTGTTCGATTTCTACAAGACTTGGGGCCCGGTGACCGAGGCAGCCGCCTTGGCGGTTGCAGACGGTGATCGGGCGTTGGCCGAGCATATTCTCTCCAATTCAGGCAAGGATCTGGCGACGGGCCGGTATATTCCGGGTTCGCCGATTGCGTCCGGCAGCAACCAAGAGATCGCCCAGCTCTGGGCCGATCTGATGGGCCGCAGCCATGATGTCGGCGAGATCTACCGGCGCATGGAGAACATGTTCCTGGAGAACCAGAAGAAGGGCGCCGTGCCAGTGCTCGACCTGCCGGCCTTCTTCCTGCGCTTGCGCGAGCGGGGCCTCAAGCTCGGCATCGCCACCATGGATAGCGAGCAGGGCGCCTTGGCGGCCATGGAGCGCTACAATGCTCGCGAGCACCTCGATTTCATCTGCGGCTTCGACACCGGCCACGGCGTGAAGCCTGGCGGCGGCATGGTGGAGGCCTTTGCACGACTGATGAACGTGCCGGCTGGTGAGATCGCCGTCGTCGGTGACAGCCCGCATGATATCGAGATGGCCATTGCCGGCGGCGCTGGAAAAGCGATCGGCGTCCTCACCGGCGTCAGCCCGCGCGAGGCGTTGCTATCCTATGGCGCGCATGTCGTCATCGACAGTATTGCCGAACTCGAAACGGTCATCTGAACCAACCAGTCGAGGGGCCATGCTCAAGGTCTGGGGCCGCCGCAATTCCTTTAATGTGCAAAAGGTGATGTGGCTGATCGGTGAACTCGATCTGCCGCATGAGCATGTCAATGCCGGTGGCCCTTATGGTGTGATCAACGAGCCGGCCTTCCTGGCGATGAACCCGCACGGCCGCGTGCCGGTCATCGAAGATGACGGCGTCACCATCTGGGAATCCCACACGATCCTGCGTTATCTGGCGGCGAGCTATGGCAGGGGCCGCTTTTGGCAGGAGGATGCCGCATCGCGCAGCCACTGGGATCGCTGGATGGATTGGTCGCAGGCGAGCCTGCACCGGGACTTCCTCGATCTGTTCTGGAGCTTCTACCGGACGCCTGAGCCGAAGCGCGATTGGACCCTGATCAACACGCATCTCAAGCTGACCAATGCGCACTACGCCCTGCTTGACCGCCATCTGGCCGAGCGCGATTTCATAGTCGGCGACAAGCCCAGCCTGGCCGACATTACCGTCGGCGCCACGCTCTACCGTTATTTCGAGCTCGACATCGAGCGTCCATCATTGCCGCATCTCGAAGCCTGGTACGATGCTCTCGGCCAGCGTCAGGCTTATCGTCAGCATGTCATGGTGCCCTTCGACGAGCTGCGGGGGCGGATCACCCAGTAAATCGGCCTGAATGGCTGATCAGGCGCTTTGATCATTAGTCGTTTGAGGTTCCGCAATCATCGTGTCTGGAGCCTTGCGCGGCATGGCGTTCTTCCGCCATTGCCAGGTCTTGATAAAGGAAGGAAGATCGTGCCCGGGAAGCGGCCTGGTGATGAAATAGCCTTGGGCCTCGTCACAGCCGAGCGAGGCCGCGTAATCCATCACCTGCTGGTTTTCCGCTCCTTCGATCACGCAACGCAAATCCAAGTTCTGCGCGAGTTGGATGATGGCACCGGTGATGGCCGCATCGTCGCGCGACTGATGCAGGTTCATTACGAAGGATTTGTCGACCTTGATCTCGGTGAAGGGCAACTGCTTCAGGCGTAGCAGGGAGGAATATCCGGTGCCAAAATCATCGACCGATAGTTTGAATCCCTTCACCCGCAGACGGATCAGCGTTTCCTTGGAGATACGCGAATCGTCCATTGCCGCCGATTCCGTCAATTCGATCGTGACCGCTTCGGTGGCGATGTCGTACTCGCCACAGATCGAGGCAAACAACGCCGGCAAATCGGGGTTGCGCGAGCTATATGGCGACAGATTGATCGCCATCGATAGATCGATACCGAGCTCGCGCCATTCCCTGCATTGCCGGAGTGCTTCGCGGAATGTCCAGACCGAGACGTCATCGATCATGCCTGCCGCCTCGGCGACACCGATGGCGATTTCTGGGGCGACCGGTCGCTCTGCGCTGTCCTGGCAGCGCAAGAGTGCTTCACACCCGACGATGTCATAGGTCGCGAGGGAGATCTTCGGCTGAAACGCGAGCTGCAGCAGTTTTTCATCCAGGCAACGGCGCAGCATCGATGCTGAAAACGGCTCGTTCTCCGCGAATATCTTCTGAAACACATCGAGCAGTTGTGCCTTGCGGATCGGCTTTTGCAGGGCAGCCGCGATGACCAGTCCTTGTTGCTCGCCCAGTTGTCGCGCCATTTCAAGGACGCGGAGGTCACTGCCGGAAAAGATCACGATTTGCGTGGGGAGGTGCCGGGCTGCCAGATCGCTTAGGATCTGGATGCCGTCCGTATCCGCCATATTGAGATCGAGCACGATCACGGCGGGGGTGGCATGATTGAGGAGCGCGAAGAGTTCGCGGCTATCGGAGGCACCTCGGGCTTCAAAGCCGGCTTGTGTGGCAACGGTCGCCACGAAGTTGCGGATACCTTGTTCATCATCCACAACAAATAGCTGTGGGATTGCGCCGTTTCCTGCGTGCATTACCAGGACTCCAGAGCCAGTTAAGACGAGCTGCTAGGTCTATGGGCGTAAACTGCGATGTTGATACAGATAAGTTAAATATTTCTTCCTAGATATGGCAATTTTTGCCGTCTTTCGCCAACGGCGTTTAAAAACACACAAGCAGCCATTTAGTTGCCGATGAATTTTACGCGGCGAAAGAGCAGGGCCCTGCAGCACGGCGTATTGGTGGGGATTAGGGCCGGTTGCGCCGCAAGGAGGCGCGCATGGCGGATAGTCCTTCCGCGATGTAGCTGCGGCCGAAACCGATGCGGAAGCGGTCGGTCGGCGTGTCCGTCAGTTCCGATTGATAGATACTGGCCGGCAGCAGGATGATGCCGTCTTCCTCGGCAAGGCGTCGGCAAAAGGTCTCGACGCCTTCCTTGCCCTTGTAGCGCGGATAGGCGATGCAGCCGCCATCCGGGATCGACCAGTCGAAGAGATCGCTGAACTCGTCGAAGAAGACATTCATCGAGGCGAGGTTCTCGGCCAGGAGATCGCGGTTGCGTTTGAGGATGCGCTCGCGTGCCTTGAGGGCGATGACGGCGAGATGTTCCGACGGACCGGCATTGCAGATCGAGAGATAATGCTTGATCCGCTCCATGCGGGTGAGGACGTCGTGATCGCGACAGGCGATCCAGCCGACCCGGAGGCCGGGCAGGCCATAGGCCTTCGACATGACATTGATGGAAAGGCCGCGCTCGTAGAGATCGGCTGCCTGCGGCAATTGCCGGGCAGGATCGCGCTCCAATCCGCGATAGACCTCGTCGGAGAGGAGATAGATGCCACGCTGCCGGCAGAGCTCGATCAGCTCATTGAACTGTGCTGGCGCGATCACCTTGCCGGTCGGATTATGGGGGAAATTGACATAGATGAGCTTGGTGTTGGGGCGCAGTTTCCGGCGCAGGAGATCGAGGTCCAAGGCCCAGGCATTGCCGGCTTCGAGCGGCACGCCGTCAGTGGCACAGATCGAGAGCGGCAGGGTCTCGGCCGACTGGTAGTTCGGCGTCACCACGACGGCATGGTCATCGCGGTCGAGCAGGGCCTGCATGGCGGCGAAGATGCCTTCCTCGATGCCGGCGAAGGCGAGGATGTCGTCGGCCACGATCTTGTCATAGGT
>Ga0209148_1000596_pt1 | contig 32631 bp, 24 predicted proteins | sample AraplaCol_mMF_r2_2_FD_184288 | JGI IMG/M metagenome (GOLD analysis project Ga0209148, IMG submission 184288) | Arabidopsis root microbial communities from North Carolina, USA - plate scrape CL_Col_mMF_r2 (SPAdes) (version 2) | ecosystem: Host-associated > Plants > Roots > Endosphere | place... | reverse complement strand
GCAGGCTGGCGCGCCAGGCGTCGTCGCCGCCCGGCCAGGATGCGCGCACGAGCGCGTGGCCGTCGCGGGTTGCCGCGCCGGCCAGCAGCGCGAGGATCTCGTGCGCGGAGCGGCCGCCGTACAGCGGCGCGATCAGCGGCTGCACGACCGTCGCCGTGCCGTCGTGCGCCCGGGCGTCGCTCCACGCTTCATAGCCGTGCGCCATCGGCAGGTGCCAGCCGGCCGCGCGCCCCGTCTCGTCGCGGTACAGGCCCAGGTGGGCGCTGAGCGGCACGCGCGCCAGCAGCGCGGCGACGTCGAGGTCGGCCGGCGCGTCGTAGGCCGGGTTCGCGTCCAGCACCAACAGCGTGTCGACGCGGCCGGCGCGCATGTCGTCGGCCAGCGCGGCGATCGATTCCCCATGGTCCAGCGGGCTGCGCTCGACGGGGTCGATGAAGGCCAGCGGGCCGTCCGCGCCGCCGTTCAGGCGCCGGGTCAGCACGTAGGCCAACGCACGGCCGGCCGGGCTGACGGCCGGACCGGCGACGACGAGGGCCCGGCCGCGGGCGCCATCCAATGCCCGCGCGACCGCCGCCTCCCAATGGTCCAGCGCCGGGTCAAGCGCGCGGCCCGCGTCCGGCGCGGCGCCGAGGCGCGCGGCGATGCGCCAGAGCGCGGCCTCGATCTCGTGCGGCGCCCGCGCCAGGCGCGCGTCGGCATAGGCGCCGGTCAGGGTCGGCGTCGCTTCCAGCACGTACAGCCGGTTGGCGTCCGCATGCGCGCCCAGGCGGCGCGGCGCCGTGAACGCCCGCGCGTGGGCCAGGCTGCCGGGCATGGTCCCGAACAGGTCGGCGTCCAGCGCGAGCACGACACGGGCCTGGTCCAGCCGGACGATGGCGTCGAGCGGGCGGCCGAACGCCAGCCGCGCCGCGTGGGCGGCGCCGTCGTCGTGCAGCGGGTCCCACGCGTGCCAGCGCGCGTTCGGCAGGCGTTGTTGCAGGGCGGCCAGCTGGCCCGCCAGCGTCGGCGAGGTGACGGTGCCGGTCAGGATGCGCAGTCCGGTGCCGCCGTCCCGTTCGAAGCGCGGACGGCGCGCCTGCAGCGCGGCCTCGAACGCGCCCCACGTCGCCATCTCCTCGCCGCGGAACACGGCCTGCGAGCGGTCCGGGTCCCACAGTTGCAGGATCGACGCCTGCGCGAACACGTCGGTCGTCCCGGCGCTCACGGGATGGTCGGGATTGCCCTCGACCTTGGTCGGCCGCCCCATGTTCGATTCCACCAGCACGCCGTGCGCAAGCCCGTGGCGCACGAAGGCGGTCGCATAGAACATCGGCAGGCCCGGCACGCCCTGCTCCGGCATCGTCAGGTACGGCACGATGGGCTCGGCCGGCGGCCCGCTGCAGCCGGCGCCCGCCAGCGCCGCCGACGCGGCCATCAGCTTCAGGAAGCGGCGGCGCGACGGCTCGTCCTGGAGAATGGGAATGATCAGATGATCGTGCGTGGTCATCGGTGGCAGGTCGAGCAATTGGTCAATGCCTGGGCGTCGCGCAGCCGGTACAGGCGGTTCAGCTGGCGGATCTCTTCCGGACGCAACGGCTTTTCGGGCGCCATCGACAGCACCTGGTTCAGCGGCCGCACGTGGTTCGGCGCGTCGCGGTGGCAGCGCAGGCACCATTGCATGTCGAGCGACGCGGTGCGCCACGTGATGGGCATCTGGTCCACGCGGCCATGGCATTCGATGCAGGCGATACCCTTGTTGACGTGGATGTCGTGCTCGAAATACACGAAGTCGGGCAGGTCGTGCACGCGCACCCAGTGGATCGGCTTGCCCGTGCGCGCGCTGTCGTGCAGCGGCGCCAGCGCGGGCGAATCGACGAACAGCTGGGAGTGGCAACTGAGGCAGACGGACGTCGACGGCATGCCGGCCGTGGCCGAGTTTTCCACCGCCGTGTGGCAGTAGCGGCAATCGATGCCGTCGTCGGACACGTGGTGCTTGTGGCTGAAGGCGATGGGCTGGGCCACGGGGGCATACGTCGCGTTATGGGGCGTCATTGTCCAGCGCGCCAGCGCAATCCAGGCCGCAACCCCGACCAGCAGACCCAGCAGGATCAGCTTGACGAACAGGACCGCGGGACGTGAAAACGGTGGCGCCATCGATGTGGTTGCGTGTGAGGTTCCAGAACGACGAGCCGAGTATAGGCTGTCATTCATGCAACCTCGCGCACGTTACCGCCGGGCAGCATACATTTGTGGAAATTTAGTTTCAGTTTAGAACGTCAATACTGCGCCATGACATGACGCCGGCATGGAATGTCGGTTATCATTGTTGACTTTTGGAAACATTCCTTATCCATCAACTCTAACGAAAACACATTCCCGATGAACTGGTTCAACCAACTCCGCCTGGCGAGCAAGCTGGGCATCACTTTCGCCGCCGTCCTCGCCCTCACCGTGCTGGTCGGCGCCTTCTCCATCCACCAGCTGGCCAAGGTCAACGACACGTCGCTGCGCCTGTCCGGGCACTGGATGCCGGGCATCCGCGCCATCGAAGACATCAAGTCGCAGATCGCCCGCATCCGCACGCGCGAGCTGCAATACATCATCTCCAGCGACCAGTCCGAGATGGACAAGTACGACAAGGTGATCGCGCAAGACCTCGTCGACCTGAAACGCATGCAGGACGACTACGTCCAGTTGCTGGAAACCCCGGAAGAAAAACAGGGCTATGCGGAATTTCTCGCCATGTGGCAGCGCTACATGGAGGAGGACGTCAAGGTGCGCGCCGCCGCCCGCCAGAACGACGACGCCCTCGCCAAGACGCTGATCCGCGCCGAATCGAACAAGCTGATCGTCGCCCTGCGCAAGAACGTCGACAAGGCCGTCGACATGTATACGGAAGGCGGACGCGCGGCCGCCCTCGACGGCTCGCGGCGCTACGCGAAATCGCGCGTGCTGATCGTCGCCCTCCTCTGCGGCAGCGTGCTGCTGGGCGCCGCCGGCGCCGCGCTGCTCACGCGCTGGCTGATGCGCCACCTGGGCGGCGAGCCGGATTACGCGACCGAGATCGTCAAGCACATCGCGGCCGGCGACCTGTCGATGGACGTGGAAACCCGCCCCGGCGACGAATCGAGCCTGCTCGCGGCGATGAAGTCGATGCAGGCCAACCTGGCCCACATCGTCGGCAACGTGCGCACCGCCACCGGCACGATCTCCAGCGCCTCCACGCAGATCGCGGCCGGCAACATGGACCTGTCGTCGCGCACCGAGCAGCAGGCCAGCGCGCTGCAGCAGACGGCGGCCTCGATGGAAGAGCTGACGACGACCGTCCGCAACAACGCCGAACACGCGCTGCAGGCCAACGCCCTCGCCGACACGGCGGCCGGCGTCGCCCAGCAGGGCAGCACCGCCGTGGCGCGCGTCGTCGACACGATGGGCTCGATCCACGCGTCGTCGCAGAAGATCGTCGACATCATCGCGGTCATCGACGGCATCGCCTTCCAGACCAATATCCTCGCCCTGAACGCGGCCGTGGAAGCGGCGCGCGCCGGCGAACAAGGCCGCGGCTTCGCCGTCGTGGCGGGCGAAGTGCGCACCCTCGCCCAGCGTTCGGCGGCGGCGGCCAAGGAAATCAAGGAATTGATCGGCGCCTCGGTCCAGCAGGTCGAAAGCGGCGCCGGCCTCGTGTCGGAAGCCGGCGCCACCATGCGCGAGGTGCTGCAGACCGTGCAGCGGATGCACGAGTTGATGGTCGAGATCAGCCACGCCGGCCGCGAACAGAGCGCCGGCATCCAGCAGGTCAACCAGGCGATCTCGCAGATGGACACCGTGACGCAGCAGAACGCCGGCCTGGTCGAAGAGGCCGCGACGGCAGCCCACAGCCTGCACGAACAGGCCGGGGCACTCGACCAACTGGTCAGCGTGTTCAAGCTCGACGCGCGCGCGCGCCGCGCGGCGGGCGGCCGGGCCCTCGTCGTCGCCTGAGGCCACCTTCAGCATGGCGCGGCACGGGCGCCGTGCATCCAGCGTCCGTTCCCGCTACCATTCCTCGATTGCGGACAACGTCGCCAGACGATGTCCGCCATCATGCCCGCCCCACCCCCGCTTGCCGCCGCGCCAGGATGTTTGCGCAAACAAAAAGTGTTATAAAACTATTTAAAAAGCACATTTTGGAATGGCATTTCTTCTGCGTTTCCGATAATCTCTTGTAAGTTGGAAGCTCGACGACGGTCACCAGCACCAAGCGGGGCAAGCCGGCGTCGGCGGACGATATAACAACCAGCGGGTGGCGCCTCGTTCGAGCGCCGCCTGTCATACGAGACAATCTCATGAACCTGATCTCCCCCCTAGACTCTTTTGTCTTCCTCGTGTATTTCCTGGTCGTCGCCGGCTACGGCATCTGGATCTACCGCCGCAAGAACGCCATCAAGCACGGTGACAAGCCGGCTTCCGCCTCGCACGACTACTTCCTGGCCGAAGGCTCGCTCACGTGGTGGGCCATCGGCGCCTCGCTGATCGCCTCCAACATCTCGGCCGAGCAGTTCATCGGCATGAGCGGCTCGGGCTTCCGCATCGGCATGGCCATCGCCGTGTACGAACTGATGGCCGCCGCCACCCTCGTCATCGTCGCCGTGTTCTTCATGCCGGTCTACCTGAAGAACCGCATCTACACGATGCCGCAGTTCCTCGAACAGCGCTACGGCAAGGCCGTCGCCACGACGATGGCGCTGTTCTGGCTCGGCCTGTACGTCGTCGTCAACCTGACCTCGATCCTGTACCTGGGCGCGCTGGCCATCGGCAGCGTCACCGGCATCGGCGTGCTCCCGTGCATGCTGTTCCTGGCCGTCTTCGCCGCCATCATCACGCTGGGCGGCATGAAGGTCATCGGCTACACGGACGTCATCCAGGTGACCTGCCTCGTCATCGGCGGCCTCGTGACCACCTGGCTGGCGCTGGACCTCGTCGCGAAACTCGGCCAGGGCCACGGCGCGCTGCAGGGCTTCTCGACCTTGTACAACACGACCCGCGACCACTTCGAAATGGTGCTGGGCCGCGACAACAAGAACTATATGGACCTGCCGGGCCTGTCGACCCTGATCGGCGGCATGTGGATCGTCAACCTGAACTACTGGGGCTGCAACCAGTACATCACGCAGCGCGCCCTCGGCGCCGACCTGCCGACCGCGCGCAAGGGCCTGCTGTTCGCCGCGTTCCTGAAACTGCTGATGCCGATGATCGTCGTCATGCCGGGCATCGCCGCGTTCGCGCTGGACCGTGCCGGCGTGCTGGGCGACGCGATGCGCGTCGGCGGCGAACTCAATCCGGACCGCGCCTACCCCACGCTGCTGGCGATGCTCCCGTCGGGCATCAAGGGGATCGCGTTCGCGGCGCTGACGGCCGCCGTCGTCGCGTCGCTGGCCGGCAAGGCCAACTCGATCGCCACCATCTTCACCCTCGACATCTACCAGAAACGCCTGCACCCGAACGTCAGCGAACAGAAGATGGTGTGGGTCGGCCGCATGACCGTCATCGTGTCGATGCTGCTGGCCGTTCTGATCGCGCCGCTGATGGGCATCGACAAGAAGGGCGGCTTCCAGTACATCCAGGAATACACGGGCTTCGTCTCGCCGGGCATCCTGGCCATGTTCCTGCTGGGCTTCTTCTGGAAAAAGACGACGGCGGACGCGGCGATGTTCGCCACGATCGGCGGCCTGGTGTTCTCGATCATCCTGAAATTCCTGCCCACGATGATGAACCTGCACTTCCTCGCGCCGATCGGTTTCGCCGTGGACAACGGCACGGGCGTGTACGAGATTCCGTTCCTGGACCGCATGTTCATCGTGTTCTGGCTCGTCGTCGCCGGCATGGTCCTGCTCAGCACCGTCTTCGCCCGCGGCAAGGTCAAGGCGCTGATCGTCGACACCAAGCTGTTCAAGGTCGACGGCGCGTTCGCCCTCGGCTCGGCCGTCATCTGCGTGGCGCTGGCGACCATTTACGGCATGTGGTGGTAAGCACCGCTCCTGCCTGACCAGTCGGTAAAGCGTCGTCCCTGCGCAGGCAGGGACCCAATGTCAAAGCGTTTCGATACGCCGACTAGTCGATCACGCGTCGTCCCTGCGCAGGCAGGGACCCAATTTCAAGGCGTGTCGATACGCCGGCAAACTTGGGTCCCCGCCTCCGCGGGGACGACGTTTTTTCACGTATATCGACTTTGTATCTACGCTGGTCAAAAACATAATAGTTGCACTCCTTGCAGCGCAATTCAAAGCGTGTCGATACGCCGACCGGTCGGTAAAGCGTCGTCCCTGCGCAGGCAGGGACCCAATATCAAAGCGTTTCGATACGCCGACCAGTCGGTAAAGCGTCGTCCCTGCGCAGGCAGTGGCCCAATGTCAAAGCGTTTCGATACGCCGACTACTCGGTAAAGCGTCGTCCCTGCGCAGGCAGGGACCCAATTTCAAGGCATATCGATACGCCGACAAACCTGGTCCCGCGCCTGTGCAGGCACGACGTTTTTTTGCTGTCGATTCTTTGATATGAAATACGAATCACAGCCCACCAAATCATATATTGGACAACTTTCCGGCGACACGGCACCCTAGTGGCCTTATTCGTTCGCCGTCCACAGGAGACAACATGCCGACTTACCGTTCCCATACCACGACCCAAGGCCGCAACATGGCGGGTGCCCGCGCCCTGTGGCGCGCGACCGGCATGAAGGATGGCGACTTCGACAAACCGATCATCGCCGTCGTCAACTCGTTCACCCAGTTCGTGCCGGGCCACGTGCACCTGAAGGACCTGGGCCAGCTGGTCGCGCGCGAGATCGAGGCGGCCGGCGGCGTCGCCAAGGAATTCAACACCATCGCCGTCGACGACGGCATCGCGATGGGCCACGGCGGCATGCTGTATTCGCTGCCGTCGCGCGACCTGATCGCCGACTCCGTCGAGTACATGGTCAACGCGCACTGCGCCGACGCCATGGTCTGCATCTCGAACTGCGACAAGATCACCCCGGGCATGCTGATGGCCGCCATGCGCATCAACATCCCGACCGTGTTCGTGTCCGGTGGCCCGATGGAAGCGGGCAAGGTGATCAAGGTCGTCAACAACGACAAGAAGATCATCAAGCTGGACCTCGTGGACGCGATGATCCAGGCCGGCGATTCGAACATCTCGGACGCCGACGTGGCGGAAGTCGAGCGCTCGGCCTGCCCCACCTGCGGCTCCTGCTCCGGCATGTTCACGGCGAACTCGATGAACTGCCTGACCGAGGCGCTGGGCCTGTCGCTGCCGGGTAACGGCACCATCGTCGCCACGCACGCCGACCGCAAGGAACTGTTCCTGCGCGCGGGCCGCCTGATCGTCGACCTGGCCAAGCGCCACTACGAACAGGACGACTACACCGTCCTCCCGCGCAGCATCGCCACCCGCGCCGCGTTCGAGAACGCGATGGCGCTGGACGTGTCGATGGGCGGCTCCACCAACACCGTGCTGCATCTGCTGGCGGCCGCGCACGAAGCGGGCGTCGAGTTCAATATGGCCGACATCGACCGCATCTCGCGCAACGTGCCCTGCCTGTGCAAGGTCGCGCCGATGACGAACAAGTACCACATCGAAGACGTGCACCGCGCCGGCGGCATCATCGCCATCCTGGGCGAGCTGGCGCGCGCCGGCCTGCTCGACACGTCGCTGCCCACCGTGCACTCGCCGTCGCTGGGCGCGGCGATCGAACGATACGACATCGCCCGCAGCGACGACCAGGCCGTGCACACGCTGTTCCGTGCCGCGCCGGGCGGCGTGCCGACGCAGACCGCGTTCTCGCAGGCCGAGCGCTTCGCCACGGCCGACCTGGATCGCGCGCAAGGCTGCATCCGCGACCGCGCGCACGCGTACTCGCAGGACGGCGGCCTCGCGGTCCTGTACGGGAACATCGCCGACAAGGGCTGCATCGTGAAGACGGCCGGCGTGGACGAAAGCATCCTGCAATTCTCGGGCCGCGCGCGCGTGTTCGAAAGCCAGGACAGCGCCGTCGAAGCCATCCTGGGCGACACCGTCCACGCGGGCGACGTCGTCATCATCCGCTACGAAGGCCCGAAAGGCGGCCCCGGCATGCAGGAGATGCTGTACCCGACGTCGTACATCAAGTCGAAGGGCCTCGGCAAGGCCTGCGCCCTGTTCACCGACGGCCGCTTCTCGGGCGGCTCGTCCGGCCTCGTGATCGGCCACGCCTCACCGGAAGCGGCGGAAGGCGGTGCGATCGGCCTCGTCGAGGAAGGCGACACGATCGACATCGACATCCCGAACCGCACCATCAACCTGCGCGTGACGGCCGACGAACTGGCGCAACGCCGCACCGCGATGGATGCGCGCGGCGCGGCCGCCTGGCAGCCGGTGAACCGCGAACGCGCCGTCTCGCAGGCCCTGCGCGCCTACGCGGCGCTGACCACGTCGGCCGACCGCGGCGCCGTGCGCGACCTGTCGCAGCTGAAGCGCTGACCCGCCGTCCCGCCGCGGCAACGGCGGCGGGCGGCTTGACGAATTTTGCCGCGATGCTGGCCGCGATGGCCAGCATGCCCAGGGTTGCGAGGAGGGCCTGGAGCATCGTGTTCACATGACGTAGGTTTTCACGAAGAAGGCGAGCGTGATGCAGGCCGTGGCGAGCAGCGTGACGGCGCGGATGACGCCTGCGGGCGCACGCCGTCCGAGGTGCGCGCCGCCGTAGCCGCCGCCGATCGCGCCCGCCAGCATCGCCAGCGTTTCCGGCCAGCGCACCGCGCCGGCCGCGATGAACGCGAGCACCGCCACCATGTTCGCCGCGCTGACCAGCAGCGTGCGCGGCGCGTTGAGGCGCTTCAGGTCGCGGCTGTCGAGCAGTCCCCACAGCGCCATCATCATGATCCCGACCGCGCCGCCGAAGTAACCGCCATAGATGCCGAGCGCGAATTGGATCGCCAGGACCGCCTTCGCATGGACGTGCCAGCGCGCGCGCAATGCCTCCCCGATCCGGCGTCCAAACGCGAGCGCGACGCACGCCGCCAGCAACAGCCACGGCAGCACGACCGTGAACGCCGCCGATGACGTCCGCAGCAACAGGATCGCGCCCACCAGGCCGCCGCACAGCGTCGCCGTCAGCAACGCGCGGAGCGGCACGTTGCCGACCGGCCCCAGGCCATCCCGATATGCCCATGCACTCGCCAACCCGCCCGGAAACAGGGCGACCGTGCTGGAGGTGTTCGCCTGCACCGGAGGCACGCCCGCCGCGATCAGCACCGGCAGGCTGACGAACGAACCGCCCCCGGCCAGTGCATTCATCGCGCCGGCCACCGCGCCGCCGGCAAAACTCAGAATCATCGTGTTCATGCAGCGATGGTAGCCGCGGGACCAGGCACCCGCAATCCGGCAATTCCGGCATGCCACTTCGGCTGTGCCGAATGCAGAACGGCATGATCGTTTGAACGATTGCGCCGCCCGCTGAACAGCGCTGCCCGCCCGCCGTGACAAACGGTGAGCCATGCGGCGGCGCACGCGCGTATCATTCGTCCCTGAACAGCGAACCCACGAGCCGAAGACGGGAGACGACGATGAACAACATGATGGGTGCCGCCGCGCTGGCGCTGCTGCTGGCTGCCTGCGGGGGCGGCGGCGGCAATCCGGGTGCCGCGAGCGGTCCGACGCCGCCGCTGTCGACCGGCGGCAACCTCGACGCCTACGTCGGCACGTGGACGTCCGCCTGCGCGGCGCACGCGCTCGACACGGCCGTCATCCAGCGCCCGGCCGGATCGGCCACCACGCTCACGATCGGCGTCACGACGAATTACTACGCCAACACGACGTGCACGGGCGACGTCATCGCGACGCAGACCTGGAGCGCCGACACGACGGCGACCTATGTCGGCACCACGGCTTCATCGATCACGCCGGGTGCCGGCCTGGCGGCGATCGCGGCGTCCGTGGACAAGGTGACGACGCAGGTGCCCCAGCGCAGCGTCACGCTCGCGGGCACCTTCGTCAGCCACAAGATCATCGACGGGCAGCCCAACTGGTGCATCGATTACGCGGGCGGCGCCGTGTGCGTGCCGGACCAGATCTATGCGGCCGGCGCGGCGCCCTTCGACGGCCTGTCCGTGCAGGGCACCGAGCTGTACGAGGTCAAGTCGAACGGCAGCAATTTCGACGCCGTCGAACACTTCACGAAACGGTGACGGGCAGCGCACCATCACGACGCTTCCGCGGCTGAACCCCGCTCGGCGCGGCCGATGAAGATGGCACGGAAGTCGTTCACATTGGTCAGCGTGGGGCCCGTGACCACGGAATCGCCCAGGGCGCCGAAGAACGTGTGGGCGTCGTTGTTCGCCAGGCTGGCGGCAGGCTGCAGGCCCGCGCGCCAGGCACGTTCGATGGTGTCGGGCCCCATCAGGGCGCCGGCGATGTCGTCCTTGCCGTCGACGCCGTCGGTGTCGCAGGCGATCGCCTGCACGCCCGCCAGGCCATCCAGCTCGATCGCGAGCGACAGCAGGAACTCGACGTTGCGCCCGCCCCGGCCGTCGCCGCGCACGGTGACCGTCGTTTCGCCGCCGGACAGGAGGATGCACGGCGCGGCGAACGGCGTACCGTGGCGCGCGACGCTGCGGGCGATCGCGGCCATGACCTTGCCGACGTCGCGCGCTTCGCCCTCGATGTCGTCGCCCAGCACGTGGACGGCGACGCCGGCCTCGCGCGCCACCGCGGCGGCGGCGTCCAGCGCCAGGCGCGGCGTCATGACCAGGTGCGCTTCGGCACGCGCCAGCCGCGCGGCGCCCGGCTTGACCGACTCGCCGGCGCCGGAACGCAGCAGGCGCAGGATGGCGGGGGCGGCGTCGACGCCGTAGCGTTCGAGGATCGCCAGCGCATCGGCGCACGTCGTCGGATCGGGCACGGTCGGGCCGGAGGCGACGTCTACGGGATCGTCGCCGGGCACGTCGGAGACCAGCAGCGACACGACGCGCGCCGGATGGCACGCGGCGGCGAGGCGGCCGCCCTTGATGCCGGAGACATGCCTGCGCACGCAGTTCATCTCGGCGATCGTGGCGCCGCTCGCGAGCAGCGCCGCGTTCAGCGCCTGCTTCTCGGCCAGCGTGATGCCGGCGGCGGGCAGCGGCAGCAGCGCCGAGCCGCCGCCGGAGACCAGGCAGATGACCAGGTCGTCTTCCGTCAGGCCGCCGACCAGGTCGAGCATGCGCCGCGCGGCGGCGTGCCCCGCCTCGTCCGGCACCGGATGCGCCGCTTCGACGATCTCGATGCGCGCGCACGGCACGCCGTAGCCGTAGCGGGTGACGACGAGTCCGGCCAGCGGCCCGGGCCAGTGCCGTTCGAGGGCGCGGGCCATCGCCGCGGACGCCTTGCCGGCGCCGACGACGATCGTCCTGCCCCGCGGCGGCGCGGGCAGGTGCCGCGGAATGAAGTTGTCCGGCTGCGCGGCCGCGACGGCCGCGTCGAACATCGCGCGCAGCAGCCGGCGCGCGGATTCGGCATTGTGCTTGTCCATGTCGGAATTCCCGTGAAATCAGATGCTGCGCTGCAGGGCCGGGTCGGCCGGGAAAGGGATCGGGGCCGGCTGTTCGGCAGGCGTGGGCGCCGCCGCGTCGGCCGGCGGGACCGCTTTCCCATCCAGCACGGCGCGCACGCGCTCGACGTCCATCGCGCCGACCCAGCGTGCGATGGCCAGCGTGCCGACCGCGTTGCCGATCGTATTCGTGATGGCCCGCGCTTCCGACATGAAGCGGTCCACGCCCAGCAGCAGCACCATGCCCTCGACCGGGATCTTGCCCAGCGATGCCAGCGTGGCCGCCAGCGCGATGAAGCCGGAGCCGGTGACGCCGGCCGAGCCTTTCGACGTCAGCATCAGCACGCCGAGCACGATCAGCTGGTCCATGAACGTCAGCGGCGTGTTGGTGGCCTGGGCGATGAAGATGGCGGCCATCGTGTAGTAGATGCACTGGCCGTCCGGGTTGAACGTCAGCCCGGCCGGCACGACGAGGCCGACGACGGGCTTGGCGCAGCCGACCTGCTCCAGCTTGCCCATCAACTGCGGCACGACGGATTCCGACGAACTGGTGCCCAGCACCGTGAACAATTCTTCGCGCAGGTATTTCAGCAGCTTCCACAGGCTGAAGCCGGACAGGCGCGCGATGGGGCCGAGAACGATGACGACGAACAGGAAACAGGTCAGGTACATCGTGCCCATCAGCTTGCCGAGCGACAGGATCGAGCCGAAGCCGTACTTGCCGACCGTGAACGCCATCGCGCCGAACGCCGCGATCGGCGCGATCCGCATGATCATGCCGACCACCACGAACATCGATTGCGAGAACGACCCGAGGAAGTTCACGACCGGATCGGCCTTGCGGCCCATCCTGGCCAGCGCCACGCCGAACAGGATGGCGAAGACGAGGATCTGCAGCGTGTCGTTCCTGGCCAGCGCGTCGACGACGCTGGACGGGATCATGTGCAGCACCCAGTCCGCGAACGTGTCGTGCTTCACGGCCGTGGTGTAGGTGGCGAGGCCCTTGGTGTCGAGCGTGTGCGGATCGACGTTCATGCCGGCGCCCGGCTTGATCAGGTTCACGGTGAGCAGGCCGATCGCCAGCGCGAACGTCGACAGGACCTCGAAGTACAGCAAGGCGCGGGCGCCGACGCGGCCGAGCTCCTTCATGTTGTCGAGCTTCGCGATGCCCAGCACGACGGTGGCGAAGATCACCGGTGCGAACACCATCTTGATCAGTTTGACGAACGCGTCGCCGAGCGGTTTGAGGTCGGCGCCGAGACTGGGATAGAAGGCGCCCAGCGCGATGCCGGCGGCGACCGCCACCAGCACCTGGACGTAGAGCAGCCCCGCCAGCGATTTAAGCTTTTGCATGATGTCTCCTTGATGGCCGCGCGCATGGCGGCACGGCGATGTCGTTTCGTCGGAGCCGGTCTGGCGCCGGCTTTGTCCGAGGGAGGTGGCGCTCAGGCGGCGACCGGCAGCGCCTGCCCGATGTAGGCGCACACGGCGCGGGTGACGTCGGCCGTCGTGGCCGTGCCGCCCAGGTCCGGCGTGTGCACGCCGCTGGCGGTGACGCTTTCGATCGCTTCCATCAGCTGCCGGGCGGCGCCGAATTCGCCCAGGTGCTCCAGCATCATCGCGGCGGTCCAGAACGTGGCGATCGGGTTCGCGATGCCCTTGCCGGCGATGTCGAACGCGGAGCCGTGGATCGGTTCGAACATCGACGGGAACGTGCGCTCCGGGTTCAGGTTCGCGGTGGGGCCGATGCCCAGGCTGCCCGACAGCGCGGCCGCCAGGTCGGACAGGATGTCGGCGTGGAGGTTCGTCGCGACGATCGTGTCCAGGGTCCGCGGCTTCAGGACCATGCGCGTGGTGACGGCGTCGACCAGTTCGCGGTCCGTCTTCACGTCCGGGTAGTCGGCGGCGACTTCATAGAAAATCTCGTCCCACATCACCATGCCGAAGCGCTGGGCGTTCGACTTGGTCACGAGGGTCAGGTGCTTGGCCGGGCGCTTTTGCGCCAGTTCGAACGCGAAGCGGTGGATGCGCTCGACGCCGGCGCGGGTGAACACGGCCGTCTCGGTGGCCGCTTCGATCGGCAGGCCGCGGTGCGTGCGGCCGCCGTTGCCCGCGTACTCGCCTTCCGAGTTCTCGCGGACGATGACCCAGTCGATGTCCTGGCCGCCCTTGAGGGGGCTGTTCACGCCCGGCAGCACGCGCGCCGGGCGCACGTTGGCGTACTGGTCGAAGCCCTGCGCGATCGGCAGGCGCAGGCCCCACAGCGACACGTGGTCCGGCACGTCCTGGCTGCCCACCGCGCCGAAGTAGATGGCGTCGAACGTCTTCAGTTTTTCCAGACCGCCTTCCGGGATGTAATAGCCGTGCTCCAGGTAGTAATCGGAGCTCCACGGGAAGTGTTCCACGTCGAGGCGGAAACCGCCGTCGCGCGCGGCCAGCGCGTGCAGGACCTCGAGGCCCGCGGCGATGACTTCGGTGCCGATGCCGTCGGCGGGAATGGCTGCGATTTTATGGACGCGCATGATGTCTCCTAGATAGAACGAACCGTGAAGGGCGGGTGCCCGGTGATTGTGGAGAACAGTCTATTCGGTCTAGAATCGATAAAGCCGCCCAGAAATTCAAGCTTCCTTTTACCTGAGGTTAATAATGATCCACTCGCCCGATCTCGTCTTTTTCCGCGAAATCGTCAAGCAGGGGAGTCTGTCGGCGGCCGCGCGCGAGCTGGGCATCACGCCCGCCGCCATCAGCAAGCGCCTGGCGAAGCTCGAGGAAGCGCTCGGCGTCGCGCTCGTGGCGCGCACCACGCGCCGGCTGACCCTGACCGACGAGGGCGAACTGTTCCACGCGAATGCCATGAAGCTGCTCGCCGAACTGGAAGACATGGAAAGGCTCGTGTCGCGCAACCGCGCGCAGCCGAAAGGACTGCTGCGCGTGAATGCCCCGCTGGGCTTCGGCCGCACCTACATCACGCCGCTCGTGTCGCGCTTCGTGCAGGCCTACCCCGACGTCGAGGTGCAACTGCACCTGAGCGACCATCCGCTGAGCCTCGTCGACGACGCGTTCGAGATCGGCATCCGCTTCGGCGAGATCCCGGACGCGCGCCTGATCGCGCGCCGCATCGCGCAGAATCGCCGGCTCGTGTGCGCGGCGCCCGCGTATCTCAAATCACGCGCCGCGCCAAAGGTCCCGCACGACCTCGCGCAGCACAACTGCATCGTGCTGCGCCAGAACGATTCGGCCTACGGCACCTGGCGCTTCAGCAAGGGCAAGCAGACGGAGACGGTGAAGGTGCGCGGGACGCTGAGCAGCAACGACGGCGAGGTCTGCCTGAACTGGGTGCTGGACGGGCACGGGCTGATGCTGCGCGCCGAGTGGGATATCGCCAAGTACGTGCGCACGGGACGACTGAAGATCGTGCTGCAGGATTTCGCGACGCCGGACGCCGACATCTATGCGGTGTACTCGGAGCGTAATGCGCACTCGCCGCGCGTGCGGGCGTTCACCGATTTTCTCGTCAAGTCGTTCGCGGGATCGGTGGAGAGGATTGCCTTGCCCGATGCTTAAGGTGCGGCCACGCGCAAGGCAGCCAGCCCGCGCAGGCCCGCGATGCCGTTCCAGCGCGGGACCGCATCGGCCAGCGCCAGCCCCGGCCAGCGCCGGATGACGGCACGCAGCACGACATCCGCCTCCAGCAGCGACAGCCCGGCGCCGATGCACACATGCGGTCCGCTGCCGAACGACAGATGGCTGCCCGCGCGCCGCGTGACGTCGAACGTGTCGGGATCCACGAAGCGGCCGGGATCGCGGTTGGCCGCGCCGATCAGGGCGATCACGAGGTCGCCGCGTTTGAGCGTCGTGCCGTGCAAGGTGAGGTCCGCGGCGACGCGGCGGCCCGTGTACTGCACGGGACTGTCGTAGCGCAGCAGTTCGCGCACGGCCAGCGGCATGCCCTCCTCGTCCGCGCGCAGGCGCGTCCACGCGTCCGGGTGCGTGAGCAAGGTGTACAAGCCGTTGCCGAGCAGGTTGCGCGTCGTCTCGTGGCCGGCGAACAGCAGCATCGCGCATTGCGCCAGCAGTTCGCCGTCCGGCTTGATCGCGCCCGCGGCCTCGGCCTGCAGCAGGCGGCTGACGAGGTCCGTGCCGGGTTCACGCCGGCGTGCGGGCAGCAGCGCGTCGAAATAGCGCACCATCTGCAGCAGGCTGCGCTGGGCGGCGCGCAACTGGTCGGCCGTCGGCTGCAGCGCGCCGATGAACGCGGCGAGGTCGTCCGACCACGCCATGAAGCGCGACTCGTCCTTGCGGGCTATGCCGAGCATCAGGCCGATGACGCGCGACGGCAGCGGGCGCGCGACGGCGGCGATGAAATCGAAGCCGGCCCCTGCATCCAGGCCGTCGAGCAGTTCGTCGGTCAGCCGTTCGACCTCAGCTCGTAACGTCTTGATCAGCGTGGGATGAAAGGCCGGCGCCATTGCCTTGCGCACGCGCTGGTGGTCGGCACCGTCGAGGAACACCATCGCGCTGCCGAACAGGCGCTGGAACGCTTCCAGGCCCGCCTGTGCACGGCGCCCCTGCAGGCTCGCGTCGACGCCGGGAATGCGCTTGACCCAGCCGCCCGTGCGCTGCGAGGAAAAGCGCGGATCGCGCAGCGCCAGCTCGACGTCCTCGTGGCGCGACAACAGCCACGCGCCCTGGAACACGTCGTCGCGCCACAGCACCGGTCCCGCCGCGCGCAGCTGGCGATAAACGGGATACGGATCGTGCAGGAAGGCGGCGTCGAACGGTGGCGCTGCCGGTGCCGCAGCGGGCACTGCGGTCGCGAAGTCTCTCATGCGGTTCTTTGGATGATGGTCTGCCGGCACATGCCGCGGCCCGCACTTTATCATCTTTTCGAACCCGCAATGCCCGTCTTGCCATGTTCCGCACCGCCATTTGGTCGTCAGAACGTTTGTCGTCGCACGCCCACCATCCAGGACCACTCCGACGGCATATCACAACATGCCAACTCTGTTCTTGATCTAACACAAATTCTGTCACAGACCTGTCGGGACAATCGAACGCGCGCGCCAAGGTGTCCAGCGCGTGCATCGTCCATGTCACTTTTAGGAGCTCAACATGAAATTGATCCGGCAATCTAAAAATGAGAAACGACGAACCACTGTCGCGATAGCATGTTCATCCGCTGCCCTGTATGCCCTGACCGGGGTACCGGCAAGGGCGGAGCAGCCACCCCCACCCTGCCACGCGAACCCGCATGCCGCGGCCGACGTGGCCACCCTGCACAACCGCGGCGACGTCAGGTTCCTGCCCGGTCCCCTGCAGAACCGCCTCGAGCGCATGGCGAGCCGTCCGCATACCTATCTGCCGCTGCAGACGTACGCCGAGGCCGACAAACCCAGCATGCTGTTTCAGTACTACCTGCTCGACACGACCGGTTTCGAGCCGGATCCCTTCACGGCGCGCCTGCCGGGCATCAACGACAAGGCGATGCTGACCGCGACCGGCGGCAACTGCGGGCTGCCCACCATCGGGTCGGTCCGGCTGGCGCTCGAACCGAAACCCGGCCTGCCCACCGATCCGGCCGATATCCGTGCGTTCATCGATGTGTTTTCGGATTTTTCGAACCTGTTCGTCATCAACAACGAAAGTGGATGGTACGAAGGCTGGATGATCCACGACGTGCGCGTGCCCGCGGTGGCGCAGCCGTACACGGACGGCCGTCCGCGCTTCGGCTCGATCACGGCCGCCGATGCCAAGGCCTTGTACGCGATGGGGACGCACAACAACGTGCCGGGCAATCTCTTCACGCTGGACGGCCTCGCGCCGCATTTCCCGGGTGCGGGGGACGTCTGGCCGCACAAGCAGGCCAACGTGCTGCCCATTTCACTGTCGATGGGTGCGATGAACTGCCTGCAGCAGGCGGATTGCCACGGTTATTGGGAGTTCAATTACCAGACCAACTGGATCTTTCCGCTCTACGAGTTGCCGTTCACCGGGGGCACGCCAGGCACGTTCGAGGCCGGCAAGGTCGGCGAGCTGTCGTCGCTGGTTCCCGGTTCGGGGCCTGCCGGCATCAAGAACGATCCGATCAACTATGGCGACGATCCAAACAATGCAGCGCCGCTCGGGGGCGCCGGCCCACGAGACCCGGACCGCTTCGACGCCGACGTCGACAAGCAAAGAGAGTACCGCCAGCGCTTCATTCCCAGCGGTCTCGCACAGGAAATCTACCTCGACACCTGGTTGCGGCTGGCCTCCTTCGAACCCGGCGTGCCTTATCCGAGGCGTTTGTTCGATGCCTACGCCGCGGAGGTCAAGCGGGTGGACAAAAACGGCGATGGCGTGATCTCGGCCGCGGAAGGCGACCCGGACGCGTCGAGCGACGGCTTCACGGACAACAGCAGGCTGTACTTGCCGGCCACGTCGTTCCTCCGCTTCGCCGTCACGCGTGAGATCAACGACGGCTACCTGGCCCCGCGCTTCGCGCCCAGCACGCGTGGCTGGGTCCTGTCGGGCAATGCCGTCACGGTCAGGCCGGCAATCGCAGCATCGCAAGGTCGCGATGGCGACGACCGCTGAGCGTTAAAGCATGGCGCGGTCTGAGGGGGACAGGCCGCCATGGCGCGCGTGCCCGGAACACGCGCCCGCATCCTCGCTCAAGCCTCCGGATCCGTGCGCGTAGCCGGCACCCGCTTGCACGCCGCTTCCTTGTGGCCCGCCTTCTCGCACACCCGCGCGCGGCACTGTTCCTCGCCGGCCGGGTTGTAGCGGCGACACGCCTCCAGCTGCTGCGCCGGCGTGGCCTTGCGGCTCGCCGGGTCGATGTGGCTCATCAGCGCGGCCAGCAGGACGACGTCGCTGTCCGGCTCGCGCTCCGCACGCGGCTTCGCCCGTTTTTCCTGTGCCGTCTCGTGCGCTTTGCGGTGCGCGGCCTTCGCATGCGCGTCCTTGCGCTCGGCCTTCTCGGCCTTCGCGGCGCGCTCCTTGTGGCGCGCCGGCGCGGGCGGCGCGGCCATGTCGGCCAGCGGATTGACCGTCGGCGCGGCCGGTTCGGACAGCACCGGCGCGGCGGGCTCGTCGCGCAGCACGGCCGCCGTCGACGCGACAGGCGCCGGCGCCGACATCGATACGGGCGTCACCGGCGCGGCGCGCGGAACGTCGGCCACGCTGGCCGCGGCCGGTGCCGCCGCCACGGCGACGGGCGGCGCGCGATGCTCGTCGCCACCGCCGAACAGGAACAGCGCACCGCCGACAACGATCGCCCCCACGGCGCCACAGCCCCACGCCAGCGCCCGCGAACGGGGCCGCCGTGCCTGCACGGCACGGGTTGGCGCATGCATGCCGTCCAGCGAGCTGAGGATGCCCTTTTGTTCCGGGACAGCCTGCTCGTCGGGCGAAAGCAGACTGGGCCGGCCAACACGGACCGGGCGATCGCCTTGATGTTGCAAATTAGCTCCTTAAAAATGTTTGCATTACTTTACAAGAATCAAGACAATTGTGCCGCGAATTTGCTTTTAATCGTGCGCGATTAACACAATTGGTGAGTTTTTGCGTTTTTTCAATCGTGCGCGGGGTTGTCGATTGCCGGATTTATACTTTCTGGAAATATTTTTACGACAACTATGTGTCCTGACGACCGGAGAGTGCGCAGTGTGGGTCTTGGCAGTCACCGTTTATTTCATCGTGGCGTGCGCCGCCGGCTGGATGATCCTGTTCCCGGCCGGCCGCGAGTTCGTCCTGGGCGCGCTCGCCGGGGCCGGGCTGCGGCTCGGCCGGCGCGCGGGGCTGCTTGCGCGGCAGGGCTTGCGCGACGCCGACGTCCTGCACGCGAACGGCCGCGCGGCGGTCGGCAGCCTGGCCAGCTTCCTGCGCCGCCACTGGATCGCGTGTGCGTCCGGCGCCGCCCTCGTCTGCCTGCCGCCGCTGGCCGCCCTGCTGTTCGCGGAACGGCCGCTGCTGAATGGCTACGAACCGTCGACGCGCGCGGTGAACACGCAGGTGGCCGACCTGCTGCAGGGCGAGCAGCTCGTGCCGCCGCCCCCGCTGCCGCCGCTCGTGTTCGCGACGGCCGAAGCGGCGCAGGAACGGCCGCTGCTCGCCTCGGCCAGCCGCGACTGGGCCATGCTGAACGCGGACTACACGCAACGCCTGCTGACGGTCTTCCGGATCATGAAGGCGCGCTACGGCTACGACATGGCGATCCTGGAAGGCTACCGCAGCGCCGCCCGCCAGGATGCGCTGGCCGCGCTGGGACCCGGCGTCACGAATGCCCGCGCGTGGCAAAGCTGGCACCAGTACGGCCTGGCCGCCGACTGCGCGTTCGTCCGCGACGGCAGGCTCGTGATCTCGGAACAGGATCCCTGGGCGATGCGCGGCTACCAGTTGTACGGCCAGGTGGCGGAATCCGTCGGCCTGACCTGGGGCGGACGCTGGAAGATGATGGATTTCGGGCATACGGAATTGCGGCTGCCCGGCGTCATGAAGCACTGACACACCAATCCCGCACCACACGCAACACGGCATTAATCACTCTCTCGTCATCATGCAAAAAATCTGGCATTTCCTGACCGCCCGCACCAGCCTGACCGTCATCGGCTGGGTGGCCTTCGCCGCGCTCCTGTTCGTGGCCGCGCGGCTGCTGCAATGGCCGCCCGTCCTGCCGTGGATCGTGCTCGGCGCCGCGCTGCTCGTGGGCGCGGCCCTGTGGCTGTGGCGGCGCTGGCGCCATGCGCGCAAGGCCGGGCAGATCGGCGCCATGCTCGAGGAGCAGGCCAGGCAGCAGGCCGACCAGCCCGTCCCCGACGCCACGCAGCGCCAGGAAACGGAAGTCATCCGCAAGCGCCTGCTGGACGCCATCGCCACCATCAAAGGCTCCAAACTGGGGCAGTTGTCGGGCAGCGCCGCGCTGTACGAACTGCCGTGGTACATGATCATCGGGAACCCCGCGGCCGGCAAGAGCACCGCGATCGCCAGCTCCGGCCTGCAGTTCCCGTTCGCCGACAGCAAGGTCGTGCAAGGCGTGGGCGGCACCCGCAACTGCGACTGGTTCTTCACGACCGAGGGCATCCTGCTCGACACGGCGGGCCGCTATTCCGTCGTCGACCAGGACCGCGCCGAGTGGTTCGGCTTCCTCGACCTGCTCAAGAAGTACCGGCGCCGTGCCCCGATCAACGGCGTCATCATCGCCGTCAGCATCGCGGAACTGACGCGCAACCGTCCCGAGTTCGCGATCAACCTGGCCAAGAACCTGCGCCAGCGCGTGCAGGAACTGACCGAGCGCCTGGAAGTGCACGCGCCGGTCTACGTCGTGTTCACCAAGGCCGACCTGATCGACGGCTTCAACGAATTCTTCCAGGAGAGCGAGCGCGCCGAACGCGAAAAGGTGTGGGGCGCGACGCTGCCCTACGACCAGAACGTGACGAGCGAGCGCCTGCTCGACCAGTTCGACGCCCGCTTCGACGAGCTGTACGACGGCCTCAAGGAACTGAGCCTCGCGAACATGTCGCAGCAGTCGCGCGCGAACATGCCGTCCGGCGTGTTCACGTTCCCGCTCGAATTCGCGTCCATCAAGCCGGCGCTGCACGCCTTCGTCGCCACGCTGTTCGAGGACAACCCGTTCCAGTTCAAGCCCGTGTTCCGCGGCTTCTACTTCACGAGCGCGCTGCAGGAAGGCGAGACGGTGTCGACGTCGTCGGCCCGCGTGGCCCAGCGCTTCGACCTGCGCCTCGCGCCGCCCGCGCACGAAGACCAGCACCAGCAGCAGGGCTACTTCCTCCTCCACCTGTTCCGCAAGGTGATCTTCGCCGACAAGGACCTCGTCGCGCAGTACGCCAGCCCGGCCAAGACGCGCCTGCGCTATGCCGCGTTCTTCGCGGCGACGGCCCTCGTCGGCCTCGCGCTGGCCGGCTGGAGCTGGTCGTACATGAACAACCGCCAGCTCGTCGCCAACGTCCAGGCCGACCTGGACCAGGCCATCCGCGTGCAGGGCAAGAGCCTCGACCTGCAGTCGCGCTTCCAGGCGCTGGAGATCCTGCAGGACCGCATCGAGCAGCTCGACCGCTATGCCGAACACCGCCCGCTGTCGCTCGGCCTCGGCCTGTACCAGGGCAAGCTGCTGAACCGCAAGCTGAAAGAGGAATACTTCAACGGCGTGCGCGAAGTGATGTTGAAGCCCGTCGCGCAATCGCTCGAATCCTATCTCGCCGAGGTGAACGGCAACGCGGCCCAGCTGCAGCCGCTGAACAAGCCGGCCGGCGCCACTGCAGCAGCCGACGCCCCGCAGCAGTTCAAGGACGCGTCGCCGGCGGACACCGAGGATGCGTACAACGCGCTGAAGACCTACCTGATGCTGGGCGATAAATCGCGCGCCGAGAGCGCCCACCTGAACGACCAGCTCACGCGCTTCTGGCGCAACTGGCTGGAGGCGAACCGCGGCGCGATGCCGCGCGAGCAGCTGATCCGCAGCGCCGAGCGCATGATCTCGTTCTACCTCGCCCAGGTGAACGATCCGTCCTGGCCCGTCATCGACACCCGCCTGGCCCTCGTCGACCAGACCCGCGACAGCCTGCGCCGCGTCGTGCGCGGCATGCCCGCGCTGGAACGCGTGTACGCGGACGTGAAGGCGCGCGCCGCGACCCGCTATCCGTCGATCACGGTCGCGCGCATCGTGGGCGACCAGGACAAGGAGCTCGTCCTCGGCAGCTACGCCATCTCCGGCGCCTTCACGCGCCAGGCCTGGGAAGGCTTCGTCCAGCAGGCATTCCGCGACGCCGCCAACCGCGAACTGCAAAGCGCCGACTGGGTCCTGAAAACGGCGGCGCGCGACGATCTCACGCTGGAAGGCAGCCCGGAACAGATCCAGAAATCGCTCGTCGACCTGTACAAGGCGGAGTACGCGCGCGAATGGCAGAAGTTCATGCAGGGCGTGACGGTGAAAGACCTGGACGGCTTCGACGGCGCCGCCAGCGCCATGAACCGCCTCGGCGATCCGCAGAACTCGCCCATCAACAAACTCGTGTCCACGGTCTATGAGCAGACCTCGTGGGACAACCCGACGCTGGCCGGCGCGACGCTGCAGCGCGCGCAGAACGGCCTCTCGGGCTGGTTCCGCGAGACGATCCTGCGCCAGAAGCCGGCCATCGTCAACGTCAGCCTGCCGGCGCCCGGCACGCAGGCGGCATCGGCACCGGCCCTGGGCCCGGTCGGCCGCGAATTCGCCGGCGTCGCCCGCCTCGTCGTCGCGCGCGACAAGGACGCGTCGCTGATGCGCGGCTACATCGACAACCTGTCGAAGCTGCGCGCCCGCTTCAACCAGATCAAGAACCAGGGCGACCCCGGCCCCGGCGCCAAGCAGCTGATGCAGCAGACGCTGGACGGCAGCGGCTCCGAGCTGGCCAACGCGCTGCGCTACGTCGACGAGCAGATGCTGGTCGGGATGACGGACGCCCAGCGCCAGGCGCTGCGCCCGGTGCTCGTGCGCCCGCTGATGCAGACGTTCGCCGTGATCGTGCAGCCGGCCGAAAGCGAGATCAACAAGGTCTGGGCCGCCCAGGTCGTGCAACCGTTCAACCGCAACCTCGCGCTGAAATATCCGTTCGCGACCGAGTCGAAGGCCGAGGCGAGCAACGCCGAGATCGGCGAGATCTTCGGCCCGGACGGCGCCATCGCGAAATTCTTCACCGCGACGATGGGACCGCTGGTCGTGCGCCGCGGCGACACGCTCAGCCCGCGCACGTGGGCGGACATGGGTGTGAACCTCGCGCCGAACGTCGTCGCGAATTTCCCGGGCTGGATCGCGCCGCTGGCCGCCGGCGGCGTCGCCAACGCGGCGGCGAGCAGCGGCGGCGAGGCGCAGACCCGCTTCGACCTGCAGGCGCTGGGCACGACGGGCGCCACCGAATTCACGCTGGAGATCGACGGCCAGGCGCTGCGCTGGCGCGGCCAGCCGCAGCCCTGGGTGCACATGGCGTGGCCGAATCCGGCCGGCGTGCCGGGCGCGAAGATCACGGCGCTCACGCCGGAAGGCCGCAACGTCGTGCTGCTGGACGAGCCGGGCCACTTCGGCCTCAAGAAGATGATCGACGCGGCCCAGCGCAAGCGCAAGGACGGCGGCGTGTTCGAGATGAGCTGGCAGAACGGCGGCGTCACCGTGACGGCGAACCTCAAGGTCTTGCCGGCCGCGCCGGCGCCGGTCCAGGCCCAGGCGCCCGCATCGGGCCAGGGCTTCAAGCGCCTGCGCCTGCCGGACACGATCACCGCACCGAAGCCCGCGGCGCCGGCCGCGCCGCTGCGCACGGCCATGGCGGGAGACGCGCAATGACCCGCCAGCTCACTCCCGTCGGCGTCGGCTATTTCGGCAAGCTGCCCAGCCGTGGCGACTTCGTGCGCGCCAGCGCCAGCCCGGCCTTGCTGAAAGTGCTGGACGACTGGCTGTCCGAAGCGATGGACCTGATGAGCGCCAACGCGCGCTGGAAGCTCGCCTACGACGCCGCCGCGCCGCTGCACTTCGCGTTCGTCGGCCCGCGCCGGCGCCACGCGATCGGCGGCCACATCGTCGCCAGCGCCGACGAATCGAGCCGCCGCTATCCATTCCTGATGGCCAGTGCGATGGAAATCGCGGAGCCGGGGTCCTTCCTGCCGACCACCCCGCTCGTGTTCACACGCCTGTGGAGCCGGCTCGAAACGCTGACGCTCGGCGTGCGCAACGCGGGCGATCCGGCCGCGCCGCTTGCCGCCGCCAGCAGCCAGCCGATCGACCTGGACCTGCGCGCGTCCGCCTACGACGCTGCGTTCGACGACTTCCTGGAAGTGCTGACCATCGGCGCGCTGGACACGTTGCTGGCCGGCGCGGGGTTCCGCGTCTCCGCACGCCAGGTGTTGCTGGCGCTGGGCATGCTGCTGCAGCCCGTGCTGGACAGCGGGTCGGGCCGGCTCGAGAAAAGCCTCGTGCTGCCGCTGCCGCAAGACGCCATCCACCGCAACCTCGTGGCCGCGTTCTGGATGCACGTGATCGCGCCCTTCCTCGCGCGCGCCGACTTCGAACTGGCGCTGTTCATCACCCGGCTGGACGGCCGGCCCGCGCTCGTCGTCGGCTTTTCCGGCGCATCGGCGCAGACGCTGCGCACCCTCATCGACCCGCAGGCGGGCCTCGACCACCTCATCGCGTTCGCGGACCTGGAGTGGGTCGAGGACCAGGTCGACGGCGACTACGCCGTGCGCAAGCTCTCGGCCTACCTCGCGCAAGACAGCCTGTCCCTCAAGTCCGCGCTCGATTCCGTCGGCGCGGCATTCATCGGAACCTGATATGCGAATCCTCACCCAGCCCGCCCTCGCCGCCTTTTTCACCCTGTGCTGCGCCGGCGCGGCGGCGGCCCAGAACACCGCGCCGGCACCGGCCGCGCCGCAACCGGGCCAGGTGCTGGCCAGCGGCACCGTGCCGGACGAGGCGACCAAGGCCGCCGTGCTCGCGAAGCTGCGCGACGTCTACGGACCGGACCGCGTGGTCGACCAGATCGCCATCGGGCCCGTCGCGATGCCGGCCAACTGGAACGGCTACGTGCAAAAGCTGATCACGCCGGACCTGCGCCAGATCAGCCGCGGCCAGCTCAAGATCGACGGCAGCAACGTCAGCCTGCGCGGTGAAGTCGCCAACGAGGCGCTGCGCCAGCGCATCGCCAGCGACGTCGCCACGAACCTGAACCCGACCTATACCGTCAACAACGGCCTGCGCGTATCGGCCGCCGAACAGGCGCTGCTCGACAACACGCTGGCCAACCGCACCGTCGAATTCGAAAGCGGCAAGGCGGCACTGACGCCCACCGGGCGCGCGATCCTCGACGAGATGGTGGCCGCGATGCTGAAGCTGAAGGGCCGCCGCATCGAGATCATCGGCCACACCGACAGCGCCGGCCTGCGGGCCAGCAACGTGAGCCTGAGCCAGGCGCGGGCCGCCACCGTCAAGTCCTACCTGGCCGCGCACGGCATCGCCGAGGACAACCTGACCGCCAGCGGCCAGGGCCCGGACCGCCCCATCGCCAGCAACGACAGCGCCGAGGGCCGTGCGCGCAACCGCCGCATCGAATTCCGCCTCGCGCAATGAGCCAACGATGAAAGACACCATGTTCACCGCCGCCGCCCTGCTCGCCCCGATCTCCGCCGCCCAGCCGTGCGGCGCCGACCTCGCGTTTTCGTCCGACCTGGACGCCATCGCCCGCGCGCGCCAGTTCGACGACCCGTCGCTCGAGCAGGGCGAATGGGTCACGGAACTCAAGGAAGCCGACTGGGGCTTCGTCGTCGACCGCTGCGCGCGCCTGCTGGCGGAACAGACGAAGGACCTGCGCCTCGCCGTCTGGCTCACCGAGGCCGCCGCCAGGCGGCACCACCTGCGCGGCCTGGGCGAAGGCTTCCGCCTGCTCGCGGGCCTGTGCGACTGCTTCTGGGACCAGGGCCTGTATCCGCAAGCCGATGGCGGCGACCAGGAACAGCGCATCGGCAACCTCGCCTGGATCCTGTCGCGTACGCGCGCCCTCGTGCGCGAGATGCCGCTGACGGAAGGCCGCGCCAGCGCGTATTCGACGGTCGACTTCGAAGCGGCACGCCGCCGCGCCGCCGCCGGCGACGCCGACACGCCGCCGCGCGTGGCGGACATGGAGCTTGCCAAGCGCGCGAGCGCCCCCGCCTTCATCGACGCGCTGCGCGCCGATGCGCAGGCATGCCTGGACGCGCTGGCGCAGCTCGAGCAGGTGGCGGATGCGCGCCTGGGCCAGGACAGCCCCGGCTTCTCGGCCGCACGCGACGCGGTGCAGACGCTGCTGCATGCGCTGCCGGCGCCCGTGGCCGCGCCGGCGCCCGCACAACCGGCCGAGGCACCCGCGCAGGCGCCGACCGCGCTGCCGGCCATCGCGGCGTCGCCGCAGCCGCCGGCCGCCGGCCCGGGACCGATCCGTTCGCGCGCCGATGCGATCGCCCAGCTGCGCACGATCGCGACGTTTTTCCGCGAGACCGAACCGCACAGCCCTGTCTCGTATTTCGCCGAGAAGGCCGCGAGCGCAGGCGAGCAGGACCTGCACACGTGGTTGCGGTCCGTGATCAAGGACCAGGGGTCGCTGGCGCACCTGGAAGAATTGCTCGGGGTGCCACCTACCGAATGACGGTGATCATTCGATCGTTCATAAACCTCTTTTCTCCGAAAAATCGGGATTTGCATGACAAATAGTGGTCGACTTCTTCGCGATCTGATTTTCGACAGGCAGCACAACCGTATCCTGCGTTTGTTCTTCCCTCGTGATGACGCACCGGATGCCCTCTTCCTCGTCAATAAAATCGATGCCACGGAAAGCATGTCGAGGGATTTCGATTTTACGGTCGAGCTGCTTTCCGATCACGCGGACATTCCGCTCAAGAAGATGCAAGGCAAGCTCCTGAATATCGAAATGGTGAGACGGGACGGCACCGTGCGCTATTTTTCGGGCTACGTATTCAGCTTCCGGCGCCGCCATTCTGACGGTAGCGTCACAATCTACGAAGCGCGGCTCGGACCGTGGCTGAAGTTCCTCAGCCTGCGGCAAGATAACTACCTGTTTCACAACAAGACGCTGCGCCAACAGATGGAAAGTATTTTCAGCGACTATTCCACCTATCCGCGCTGGGAATGGCGGGTGGGTGGCAGCGACTTACGCATGACGGATGCCTGTCAGTTCGACGAAACTGACTTCAATTACCTGAGCCGGCGCTGGGAGGCCGCCGGTTGGTATTTCTGGTACGAGCACGACGCCGAGGGGCATAAACTCATCGTGTGCGACGATTCGACGCTTGCAGCGTCTGCCGATGGCGGCACAGCGGTGCGCTTCCACGGCGAAGGCGGTTCACAAGAAGAGGACGGGATCGATCACTGGTCGCCAATCCGCCAGATCGTGCCTTCGAGCGTCGCCTTGAATGCATTCAACTTCAAGTCGGCCACGCCGTCGAATATCGTCGTCCCGACGCTCAATGCACAGGGGAGCGTGCCCGACGCGGAATCGTACGAATACGCCGGCGCCTACGGTTTCAAAAAGGCCGGCGACGGCGATATGCTCGGTCGGATACGCATGGAGGAAATCGAGGCCGTCGGCAAATGGATCGAGGCTGAAGGTAATAATCGCTGCATGGCGCCGGGACGCAGCTTTCGTCTAACAGACCATTTCATTCACGACGTCCACTACGGCGACGGCCCGGACAAGGACATGTTTCTCATCCTGTCGGTGCGTCACATGGCCTCCAATAACTATTTGCAGCAGGAACGCGAGAGGATCCGTTATCGCAACTGGCTGACCTGCACCCGCAAGAATGTGCCGTGGAGACCCGGCCGCAACTTCAACAGCATGGACACGAGGATTCTTGCTCCGCAAACCGCGACCGTCGTGGGACCTGCCGGACAGGACGGTATCCATACTGACGAATATGGGCGCGTCCGCGTCCAGTTTCATTGGGACCGCATCGGCGACAACGACGATCGCAGTTCCGCGTGGTTGCGGGTCGCGAGTTCCTGGTCAGGCGCCGAACTCGGGGCCGCGGCCGTCCCTCGCGTGGGTACCGAAGTTATCGTGCAATGGTTAGGTGGAAACCCAGACCGTCCGATCATCATGGGTAGCGTCTTCAACGCGCGCAATATGCCGCCTTGGGTATTGCCTACTCAACACTCGTTGACGGGTTTGCGCAGCCGCGAGCTCGCGCCAGGCAGCGGCAACGCACCAGGCGGCCGCGGCAATCACCTGGTGTTGGATGATACGAACGAAAAGATCCAGGCACAACTGAAGAGCGACCATCAATGCAGCCAGCTCTCTCTGGGACACATCACGCGCATCGACGATACTAGCGGACGCAAGGATGTTCGCGGTGAAGGTTGGGAACTGGCCACCAATGCATGGGGTACATTGCGCGCGGGTAAGGGCCTTCTCATCACGACTGATGCTCGCACCAATGCCGGGTCACGCTGGTACTGGCGAGCCCGGCGGGTGTCGCGGTTGCGGCATCGAAATCGGTTCATGTCGCCAGTAACGAAAATATTGCCCACACTGCCGGCAATAATGTGTCCATCGCGGCCAGTAACAGCCTGTTCGCGACGGTGCGCCAGACACTGCGGCTGTTCGCCCATAAAGCCGGCATGAAGCTGATTGCCGCCGCCGGGGATATCGATGTGCAAGCCCTATCGAACAGCATCAACCTGCTGGCCAAATTGAACATTACGCAAACCGCCAACCGGATCACGATCGAAGCAAAAGAGGAAGTCGTGATCAATGGTGGCGGAAGTTTTGCGACCTTTGGAACCAACGGCATCGAACTCGGGACCAGCAGTAGAGTCATCGTGCACGCCGCGCAGACGAGTTTCGAAGATGGCATGACGCGCCCGCCGCCTAACCCGACCCTGCCCATTGTCGACGGGTTCGACGAGCAATTCCGTCTGGTTGATGAACATGAGCGTGCAATGCCGAATTGCCGCTATAAGATCAAAAGCTCATGCGGCAAATCGTGGGAAGGCGTCAGCGACACCCAAGGCTTCACGCAGCGTGTATTCACCGAAAAGCCGAGCACTCTCGAAATCGAAATAGTGGGGACGTCGGATGACCACGCATAACAAGCACGCAAAAAAGAAGGGAAACAAGACGGCCGGCACGACCAACAAGACCAACGGCTCCGTGGTCAAGGTCGTCGTCAAGCCGAACGATGTCGGCGAATGGGTCAAGCCGAATACCCTCGACAAGTTTTACATCGACGACGATGCGGTTTTTCCTTTGATCGACTTTGAAATCAAGACCGATTTGCCGGGACCTTACAAGTGGAGTTGGGTCATGGCTTGGGATGCACATGTCAGCGGGTTGCGCGAGAAACCGCGTGGCGGCAAGGTTGCGTCGTTCAGCGAGAAAGGCAGTTTTACCCAGGATGGCACCATGTGGAATGCGAAGTCGATCAATAAAGTCGTCGGCGGGACGCTGACCGTCACGGTCGACGCTGGTGCGCAGAAATTCCAGCGCACGGTAGTCGTGCTCGGAAAACAGCCGGCCCCGGCAACGATCAAGGCTTACCTGGAGGCTCGCGACGCCACGGCCCTGGAAAAACTGGTGGCGCAGGAGTCCCGCTTCAAGCATTTCATCGAACTGGATTCGGCGCCGGTCGTCGCGGGCGATAAAGGATATGGGTTGACCCAGCTGACGCGGCCCGTGCCGACGTTCTCGCAAATCTGGAGCTGGAAGGAGAACCTCGACGCCGGCATCGCGCTCGTCGCTGTGAAGAAAAAGGAAGCTAAACGGCATCTCGACTCGCACGGTGCGTCCTCCTATACGCAGGACATGCTCGACCTGGAAACTATCTCGCGCTGGAACGGCGGTAGCTATCACGAGTGGAACAGTACAGAGAAGAAATGGCAGCGAAAAAATAATATTTTGTGCGACAAGGCGACCGGGAATATTGGATGGGATACCGATGTCACGGCGAATGCCGACAAGACCGAAGCCAACTTGCACGAGCGCGACAAGGAAGAATACAAGAAAATGAAAGCCGGCCAGACGGCCGAACATCCCTGGACCTATACTGGAGTGTGTTATGCAGATCATGTCGCTGGCGACTAAATACCTCGTTGTCGTGCTCTGCGCCAGCCTGGGCAGTGCCGCCCTGGCGCAAACGATAGATAAAAATCGGCTCGAAGCCTATCGCACGGAATATAAAGACGCGGTGACGCCCGTCAAATATGTGTTCGTGCATGCGGACGGATCGCCTTGCTGCGGCAACGATACCAGTACAGAAGCCTATCTGCTGAACATCACCGAGTCCTCGCCCGCGAAGCTGGCGCACTCCGCGGAAATCGACCGGCTGTTCAAGGAAAAGTTTGAAGTCGAAATCGATAACGAATCCGTGCTGCAAGGACCGCAAGGAGACTTCGTCGTCCTGACGATGTCGAGACCGGCGGAATACAGCAAGAAATACGTTCCCTGCGCGGGCGGCATGGGGGAAAGCCGCGCATACCTGGTATCGATCGTCGGCGACAAGGTAACGGTACTGAACCGGGAATTCGGACACTGCGGCCGCGAGTACAAAATCGTTAACGACGGCAAAGACGTCGGCTACGAAGTCTTCGACAGCGGCACACATGGCAAACCGGTCCGATACCTGGTTCGCGGTAGCAAAATCGTCCGCCAAAGCGCTGTCCGCTAAATGGAAGACATCGCTACTCAAACGGGCATGTGTGAGCTGGATACCGTCCAGGATGACCTGGTCCGAGCGGTCATATATGCGTTCGCCCTGGCGGATTACGACGGCGAAGAAAGCGTGTCGCTCAAAGCCGTCCAATCATCGGGTATCCTGGAGGACATCTCCCTTGACCTCGTCAATGAAGCGCTTGGCACGGCACAACGCGCCGGTCTTGTTGCTTGGGACGAGCAGCGGATCGGCGCCATTCGCCTGAGCAAACTCGGCTTCAAAAAGTTTCTCCTGGTGCGCGATGACTTCTTCGAAGAGCGCGAGAATCGCCGGCTGCGTGAAACCCTTTCCCACATCGACCCTATCGAGCTGCTGGCATCCGACGTCTACAAAACCCTGAAACGGTCGAGCACCGGCCTTGCCGCATTACCTGGCCAGCCATGTCCGGTGACGGGGCAATGGCAGGCGCGCCGCCTGGACAGCAGACGCGTGACCATTCGTGAAGGCGATGCCATCCCTTTTCCGCAATGTGACGCTCATGAACGCCGCGTGATCTGGTATCTGGTTACCGAGGACGACCGGTGATGCGGCGAGGTCCCAATCCGCGACCGACACCGACACCATAACCAGGAAATCATGGACCTGAAACGACTGCATACATTCGTACGTGTCGCCCGCACCTTGAACTTCACCGAGGCCGCGCGGCAAATCCACCGCACGCAGTCGAGCGTCACCGAACAGGTCCAGGCGCTGGAGGCCGACCTCGGCGTGGCGCTGTTCGACCGGGCGAACCGCAAGCTCGCGCTGACCGCCGCGGGCGAGTGCCTGCTCGGCTACGCGGACCGGCTGATCGACCTGGCCGACCAGGCGCGCGCCGCGGTCCGGGCCGCGGGCGGCGTCGCACACCATCCGCTTGCCGTGGGCGGCATCGAGACCATCGCGGCCGCGTTCCTGCCCGACGTCGTGGCGCGAATGGCGGCCACCCACCCGGGCGTCAGCGTCCGGCTCGCCGTCGCCGCGACGTCGGCACTGCATGCCAGTGTCAGGGACGGCATGCTCGACGCGGCGATTTTCTTCGGCGCGCGCACGCCGGACGGCGGCCTGGTGTGCAGGGTCATCGCGCATGAACCGCTCGTCCTGATCGTTCCGCCGGGCCATCCGCTGGCCGCGCGCGCCGGCGTCTCCCATGACGACGTCGCGCATGAGCGCTTCCTCGTGACCGGACAGGGCTGCGCCTACCGCAAGATGTTCGAGACGGCGTTTCAGGCGCGCCTGGACGGGCCGCCGGACATCGCCGGCGAATTCGACAGCGTCACGACGATCGTCCGTCTCGTGGAACGCGGCCTCGGATGCGCCATCGTGCCGCGCATGGTGCCGGCCATCGAGGACGCGAACCTGGTTGTCGTTCCCTGGCGGGGCGATGCCGCGACGGTGCCGGTGTCGATCATGTATCGCGAGCGGCAGCAATCGTCGCCGGCCCTTGCCGCGCTGCTCGCCGCCATCGGGGCGGAATCCGGCCCGGTCACACCAGCCGGTGTCCGCCATCCAGATGCAGCACCGACCCGGTAGCGAAGCCGTTCCGCATCAGGAAGCGGATGCCGTCGGCGATGTCCTCGGGCCGGCCAATGCGCCCCACCGGAAGCTTCTGCGCCATGGCGTCCAATTTGGCGCGGGCCTCGTCGCCGGCGACCTGCTTCCAGATCGGCGTGTCGACCCAGCCGGGCGACACGACATTCACGCGCATCGGCGCCAGCTCGATGGCCAGCGCGTACGCGAGCGACTGCAGTGCGCCGTTGACGCCGGCGACGACGGCGCCGCGCGCCGCCGGCCGATACGCTGCGATGCCTGACGTGTAAGTGATCGAGCCCTTCTCCGCCAGCGTGGCGGCGCCGTGCTTGGCCAACAGCAGCGGCCCGATGAACTTCGACTCGACGACCTTGCGC
>Ga0209148_1000595_pt1 | contig 32632 bp, 26 predicted proteins | sample AraplaCol_mMF_r2_2_FD_184288 | JGI IMG/M metagenome (GOLD analysis project Ga0209148, IMG submission 184288) | Arabidopsis root microbial communities from North Carolina, USA - plate scrape CL_Col_mMF_r2 (SPAdes) (version 2) | ecosystem: Host-associated > Plants > Roots > Endosphere | place... | reverse complement strand
CGCATGGATGAACGCATCCGCCGGCAGCGCCCGCGTCACGGCCACGCGCTGCATGGCGGGCGCCGGCGGCAGCCGTCCGGCCGGCGGCGTGCCGGCGCGGCTTTGCGGCAACGGCCTGGCCTGGGGTGCGGCCAGCACCGGCGCCGCGCGCGCCACGCCGGGCGGCAGCAGCAGTGCCGCGCGGCGCGTCGGCGCTGCCTGGGCGAACAGCTGCGCGGGCATGGCCACCATCGCGCCCGGCACGTTGCGGTTCACGTAGCGGATGTTGGTGACGTTATTGACGTTGTTGACGATGTTGACGATCTGCGTCTGGCGGATCACGGTATTGCTCACGTTGACGTTCCTGATGTAGGTCGGACTCGCGTGATACGGCGGCCGGTACGGCTCGTGCGGCGCCAGCGGGAACCAGCCGACGCCGGGATCGGACCGTCCGCCAAAGGTCAGCACCGCGCCGACGAACGCCACCAGCGCGGGCGCATAGACCGGCCGCGCCTGCGCCGGCGCGGGCACCCAGGCCCAGGTGTCCGGCGTGCGGATCCAGCGTCCGTAGTGCGACACGGCATAGCCGTACGGCTGGTCGTCGATCCACGTCCAGCCCCACGGATCGACCCACGCCCAGTGGCCGTCGTGATACGGGGCCCAGTCGCGCGGGGCGCGGTCGGGCACCCATACGTTGCCGTAGTCGGGCACGCTGCGCCAGCTGCCGTAGTCGTCGAGGTCCTCCGCGCCGACGACGCCCTGCGGCACGTACCGGCGCGCGACGGCGCGCTCGTAGCGCTGGTCGCGCCCGAACGCCCAGCGGTCGAAATCGTCCGGCGGCAGCGGCTGCAGCAGCACGTAGTTGTTCAGGTCCTGGCCGCCGAAGCGGTAGCCCTGCCCCGGCGCGAGGGCGAGCGAGGTGCCGTCGCCATACGCGTCGCCGGCGCCGCGCAGCACCGTGACGTCGGTCGTGCCGCCGTCTGGCGCCACCACGAGGCGGTAATCGCCCGGCTGGCGCGCGACGAAGGCGAGATTGGGCGTGTCCACCTCCACCGTTTCACCGTCCGCGAGGCGGCGCACGTGCAGGTCGATGCGGCCCTGCGATACCTGCAGCTGGGTCGAGCGTTCGTCAGCCCCGAGCACGGTGAGCAGCGTGCCCGCGTCCATGCGCGCGATGGCGGATCCGAACTCGGCTTCGTCGCGGGCGCCGGCGTCGGTCCACAGGCGATCGCCCGCGACGAGCGGACGGTTGAGCGGCGCCTGGGCCCAGTCCGCGGCGCCGGCGGGCGCAAAGCTGACGGGGCCGGACAGCCAGGCAATGCGGCCCACGCGCGCGGGCGGGTCCTGCGCGAACGCGGGGACGGCGGCACAGGCCAGCGCCAGGCCGAGGCCGAGCGGCCATGAGAAGGTAGGTGCGGTCATGATGAACGGTGCAGGGGAATAGGATGCCCGATCATAGTCCCGCCGTCCCGCGCGCACGGTACGGTGTCACACCGTGTTACAGAAGTTTCATGCGGCTCAGTGTGCGAGCGCCGGATAGGTGAACGCGACGAAGTGGACGGCGTTCAGCGCGAAGTGCGTGAGGATCGCGCCCTCGATGCGCCCGGACCGCAGGTACGCGGCCGCGTTGCCAAGGCCGGCCAGCGTGGCGAACACCACGAGCATCGGGCCTCCCGGCCAGTGCACGAGGCCGAACAGGACGGTCGACACCGCGACCGCGACGGCCGTGCCGCAGCGCCACCGCGCCATGCCGCGCGCCAGTCCGCCGAGCAGGAAGCCGCGGAAGAACGCCTCCTCGGTCACGCACGTGATCAACAGGTTATTCGCGAGGAACCAGGGCGTCAACGTCGTCCACTTGACGTCCGGCCGCACGACGCCGAGCGCCATGCCGGCGCCAAGCACCACCACGAGTGTCGCCAGCAGGACGGGCGCGGTGCGGCGCAGCATCGGCAACCAGGCCGCCCCGGTGCGGATCGGCGCGCAGAATACCCCCATCAGCACGATGCCGGCGACGGCCTTGTCGAAGTTCGCGTACAGCGTGAACGGGATCGCGCCGGCCGACACCTGCACGTGATCGGCCAGCACCGGGTTGTGGAAACCGGGCAGGCGATGCAGCGCGAGCAGCAACGCGCACACGCCCGTCAGCACGAGCAGCGGTATGCGCAACCGCGCCCGTTCGCTCGCGCGCGCGCCGAACGCCAGCGCGAGGTAGGCCGCGATGGCGACCGGGCCGCGCCAGTCCAGCACACCGGACGCAAGTCCGGCCACGCACGCCAGCAACAGCCCGGCGCACCAGGCCCATTCGCGATTGCCGCGCACGGGCGGCGCCGGCACCCACAGCAGCAGGATGGCCAGCGCCAGCGCGCCGAACGTCGCGGTCAAGTGCGCGTCGAGCAGCATGGATCAGCCGTGCGCGCGCTTGTGCATCTGCTTGTGCATGCGGCGCAGCGCGAGCCACACGACGCCCGCTACGATCGGCACCAGCACGCCCGTGAACATGTCCGGATTGACCGGGACGCCGATGCTTTTCAAACCTTTGCCGGCATACCCGAGCAGGCCCACGACGTAGTACGAGATCGCCGCCACCGACAGGCCCTCGACCGCTTGCTGCAGGCGCAGCTGCTGGGCGGCGCGGCGGTCCATCGACTGCAGGATCTGGCGGTTCTGGTTTTCCTGGACGATGGAGACGCGCGTGCGCAGCAGGTCGTTGACGTTGGCGATGCGGCGCGCCAGCGCTTCCTGGCGCGCGGCCGTCGCCTCGCACGTGTTCATGGCCGGCGTGAGGCGGCGGTCCATGAATTCCTCGACGGTCGGCACGCCTTCGATGCGGGCCTCGCGCAATTCCTCGATGCGCGCCTTCACGAGCCGGTAATACGCCTTCGACGCGGAAAAGCGGTAGCCGTTGTCGAGCGAGAGCTTTTCCAGGCGCGCGGCCAGCCGCGTGATCTGTTCCAGCAGGTCCTGGTCGCCGGCCACCGCTTCGCCGGACACCATGCGCTCGGCCAGCGTCGCCAGTTCGGCCTCGATGTCGTCCAGCGCCGCGGACACGGCGCGCGCGGCCGGCAGCCCGAGGAGCGCCATCATGCGGTAGGTGTCGATCTCCAGCACGCGCTGCGCCAGCCGGCCGGCCTGCTGCGCGCGCATGTCCACGTCGCGCAGCACGAAGCGCGAAAAGCCGTCGGACTGGATCACGAAGTCCGTCCACGCCTCGCCGCCCTGCATGACACGCGAGCCGACCAGGTGACTGCCGGCGAAGCTCTCCTGCAGCGCGGCCGGGTCGGCGGCGCCGCGTTCGAGCAGCACGTGGGCGGCGGACATCAGGCGGCCGTGCAGGCCCAGTATCCACGCCTGCGGCAGGTGCGCCAGCGGCATGCGCGCGAAGGCGTCCGCCAGCGCCTGGCCGGGCGCGATCTTTTCCGTGAACGTGTAGGTGGCGAACTCCGTGTGGCACTCCCACTTGAGGCGGAAGCGGCCGAAGTCGTGGTAGAAGTGATTGGCCGTCACGTTGGGCGCGGCCACGCCGAAATGGCCGCACAACGCGGCCAGCAGCGCATGCTGGTTCGGAGCGTGCGCGCTGCGCGACCCGGATTCGCTGGCGCGGTACACGGCCAGGTGCGTGATGGCTTCGGGCGCTTCCAGCCGGAGGAAGGGACGAGAATGGATTTCGGCGGCGAGCGGAATGCGCTGGGCATGGCTCAGGCTCGGGTAGGCGGTCGTCATGGTTCGGTTCATCGGCTGTCGGGGTGGCGCCGTGCTCGTGATCTGCACGGCAATGTTTCCATTGTACATGCGTATGCACAGCTAAGCGAAGCCGGCCCGTTCCGCCGCCGCCAACTGTTGTGTCTACGTCCCGCGCGATCAGCCCACATGAACACTTTGGTCTGACCACTTGCAACATTATCCGGACCAAACTAAGATGCGACCTTGGCAATCGCCTCCACATTTTCCTGGACTGCACACAATGAGAAAAATGCCCGCGCCACCCGATGCGATTGCGACCGAGCCGCGACTGTATCGCGTGGTGTCGAGCCGGATCGAAGCGCTGATCCGGGAAGAAAACATCAAGCCGGGCGAACGCCTGCCGGCGGAACGCGACCTCGCGACGAAGCTGGGCGTCTCGCGCACGTCGCTGCGCGAAGCGCTGATCGCGCTGGAGCTGGGCGGCGTCGTCGAAGTGCGCGGCGGGTCCGGCGTCTACGTCAGCGAACAGGCGGCGCCCAAGTCCGCACGGCCGGCGGCCGGCCCCGGCCCGTTCGAAGTGCTGGCCGCGCGCCGCATGATCGAGGTCGAAGTCGCGGCGCTGGCCGCGAAGAACGCGACGCCGGCGGCCGTGGACGCGATCCTCGTCGCCGTCGAACAGATGGAACAGAACCAGGACAACCTGGGCGAAAACGAATCGGCCGACCGCAACTTCCACCTCGCGATCGCGCGCGCGGCCGGCAACAGCGCCCTCGTCGGCGTGATCGAATACCTGTGGGCCCAGCGCGGCAGCCTGTGGCACAAGCTGACGGAACACTTCCAGACCGAGGAGCTGCGCCAATTGACGCTCCTCGACCACCGCGCCATCCTGGCCGCCATCGCCTCGCACGACGTGGCCGGCGCACGCCAGGCGATGCGGGCTCACCTCGACCGCGTCACGCGCACGTTCTCGCGCGGCTGATCGCATTGTCATGGATATCTGGGTCGACGCCGACGCCTGCCCCGCCGTCATCAAGGACATCCTGTACCGGGTGGCCGACCGCCTGCAGATCGACGTGACGCTGGTCGCCAACCAGTTGATGCGCGTGCCCGGTTCGCGCTTCATCCGCGCGCTGCAGGTGCCGGCCGGCGCCGATGCGGCCGACGCCGAAATCGTCGCGCGCGTGCAGCCGGGCGACATCGTCGTGACCGGGGATATTCCGCTCGCGGCGCTCGTGCTGGACAAAGGCGGCCTGCCGCTCAATCCGCGCGGCGAGTGGTACACTAAGGACACCATCGCGCAGCAGCTGACCATGCGGGCATTCATGGAAGAATTGCGCGGCAGCGGCGTCGATACGGGTGGGCCGGCGGCGTTCAGCCAGGCGGACAGGCAGCGGTTCGCGAATGCGCTGGATCGGGAGCTGGCGCGGAGTGCGAAGCAGCCGCCGTCACGTTGACGATCGCACGCGACGCGGCGCTGCCGAATCGCCGCGTGACCGCAATAAATCGGGTTTCATTCCGGTCTGCGGTCACCATGCCAAGGCTCTGCGCCACGTTCATCACGATACGATCCGGTTTTACGCAGTCATAGCCAAGCTCCAAGAGGTGTCGCAAAACGATCGACATGGTCGATCATCCGGCGAATGGTCTTGTTGAGGTCAGTGGGTTCGATCATGTCGTTATCCAGATAATTTTAAAATATGCGGCCCGGACCGGGCACGCGTCGAGCGTCCGCTTACCCGGCCAGTTCCGCCCGCCGCAACGTACTCACCGCCCGCGCCACCGACGACGCGTGCTCGCACATCGTCTCCGCCGCCCCTGCGCTTTGCTCGACGAGTTCCGCCGTCTGCCGCGTCGTCGCTTCCATCTCGCGAATCGAATCGCGCACCTGCTCGATCCCGTCGCGCTGTTCCTGGCTCGCGCCCGAGATCGCGGTCATGATGTCGGCCACGCGCTTGACCGAGTCGACGATCTGGTGCATCGCCTGCCCCGCCTCGTCCACCAGCTTGCCGCCCGTGTCCACACGCCCGACCGACTCGCCGATCAACTGCCGGACCTCCCTGGCCGCCTGCGCGCTGCGCTGGGCCAGGCTGCGGACTTCGCCCGCGACGACGGCGAACCCGCGGCCCTGTTCCCCCGCGCGCGCCGCTTCGACGGCGGCGTTCAGCGCCAGGATGTTCGTCTGGAAGGCGATGCCGTCGATGACGCTGATGATGTCCTGCACTTCGCGCGAACTGGAGCGGATCGCGTCCATCGTCCGCACGACGTCCGCGACGACTGCGCCGCCCTGCACGGCCAGCGCGGACGCCGACGCGACCAGTTCGTCGGCCAGCGCCGCGTGGTCGACGTTGCGCTTGACGGTGGCCGTCAGCTGGTCCACGGCGACGGCCGCCTGTTCCAGCCGGGCCGCCTGCGTCGCGGCCCGCGTGGACAGGTCGGCGCTGCCGCTCGCCACCGCGTTGGACGTCCGCGTGATCAGGTCCATGTCGCGCGCGACCTGGTCGGCGCTGCTGCGCATGGCCAGCAGCGTGTCGTGCAGCGTGCCGGCACTGGCGGCGACGGCCATCGAGTCGCGCCGCAGCCGGACGGCCAGGTACGCCAGCACGGCGGCTTCGACGACGACGTACGCCGCGTGCAGCAGGACGATGCCGATGCCCGGCCGGGTGAAGCACATCGTCGGATAGCCCCACGCCTGCAGATAACTGAAGGTCAGGTGGTGGACGGCGGCCGTCGCGGCCGCGGCGATGATCACGCGCCAGTCCTGGTAGCAGACGAGGAAGGCGAGCAGGACGAAGATCCCGAAGTGCAGTTCCGTCATCCCGTGCGCCTGATGGATGTTCAGTGCGCAAAACAGCATCAGCGCGACGGCCACGGCGAGCCTCGTGACGAGCCGGCCGGGCGCGGCAAGGATCAGCGCACTCGGCACGAGCACGAGCGGCATGCCGGCGGCAACCGTCAGCGGCAGCGCGTCGTAGACGAACGCCAGCGCCAACGACAGTGCGAGCAGGCCCCACAACACGGCGAGGAACAACCTGTCGGCTTTCGCCGCGTGAACGTCGACCGTCCGAACCGGAATCTGATTCATCGTCTGAGACTCCCATTGTTACGTTAAATAGATCGATTATTATTGTGCATCACAAATTTCCAATTAGGAAGTTTGTTTTGTGCAACTTACTCGACGCAGCCCGAAAGACTGCCGCGTCGGCCGGCCAACCGTATTGACGCAGCTCCGCCGGGTATGCCGGTTTCCCGGCCGGACGTGCCCAAAAACGACAAGACCGGACGGCGCCGCCGCTTTAGCCTTGCCTTCACCGATTCCGACAGCAGGCACCCCATGAAAAAAATCGCGGTCATCGATTCCCACACCGGCGGCGAGCCGACCCGGCTCATCGTCGACGGCGGCCCCGACCTGGGCCGCGGTCCCTTGTCCGAACGGCTCGCGCGCATGCGCGACTTGCACGACCACGTCCGCACGGGCACCGTGTGCGAGCCGCGCGGTTCCGACGTCCTCGTGGGCGCCCTGTTGTGCGAGCCGCATGCGCCCGGGTGCGCCGCGGGCGTCATCTTTTTCAATAACGTCGGCTACCTGGGGATGTGCGGGCACGGCACGATCGGACTGGTCGTGTCGCTCGCCCATCTGGGACGCATCGCGGCCGGCCGGCACCGCATCGATACGCCGGTCGGCGTGGTGACGGCCGAACTCCACGCGGACGGTTCGGTGAGCGTCGACAACGTGCCGTCGTATCGTACCCATCGCGGCGTGGCGGTCGCCATCGACGGTTACGGCACGGTGCGGGGCGACGTCGCGTGGGGCGGCAACTGGTTCTTCCTCGTCGAGAAGCACGGATTCGACGTCGGACCGGCCAACATCCCCGCGCTGACGGCGTTTGCCGAGGCCGTGATGGCGGCGCTGGGCGCACAGGGCATCACCGGGACGGACGGCGCGCCCATCGATCACGTCGAATTGTTCGCGGCCTCGGATGCGGCGGACAGCCGGAATTTCGTGCTCTGCCCCGGCAAAGCGCATGACCGCTCGCCCTGCGGCACCGGCACCAGCGCCAAACTGGCCTGCCTCGCGGCCGACGGCAAACTGGCGGAAGGCACGGTCTGGCGCCAGGAAAGCATCATCGGCAGCGTGTTCGAAGGCAGTTACCGGCGCGACGGCGACCGTATCGCGCCGACGATCCGCGGCACCGCATGGGTCAGCGGCGAAGCGACGCTGCTGTTCGCCGACGGCGACCCGTTCGCATGGGGCATCCCGAACGGGGGATAGCCTCATGCGCCTTGTTTCATGTGCAGGCCGTATTCGGTCGGGCTCATGCCGACGTACGATTTGAACTGGCGGCTGAAGGCGCTGTGGTCCGTGTAGCCGCATTCGTAGGCGATGTCGGCGATCCTTGCCGCCGGGTTCCGTTCGATGAGCGTCCGCGCGGCGGCCAGCCGGCATTGCACGAGCAGCTGCCGCGGCGAATGCTGGAACACTTTCTGGAACAGGCGTTCCACCCGCGACAACGACAGGCCCGCCTCTTCCGCCAGCGCCATGAGCGAGATGTTGTGCTGGTAGTTTTCGCTGATGTGCTGCGCGATGCGGGCGATCTGGCGGTAGGCGGGATGCAGGTCGTCGAGCAGGCCGAGATCCTGCGACGTGCCGATCAGGCCAACCACCGCGCCGTCCTTGCCGAACAGGGGGATCTTCTTGGTGATGCACCAGCCGCGGCTGCGCCCGGGATAGATGTGCAGTTCGAGCTGCTTGTCGATCGGCGCGCCCTGGTCGATGACTTTCCTGTCCTGCGCCAGATAGGTTTCGGCGAGCGCGCGCGGGAACAGGTCGAGCGCGGTTTTCCCGAGCACGTCCTTCTTGTGCCGAACTCCGCACCGCCGCACCATCGTGCGGTTGATGCTGAGATAGCGCCCCTCCTTGTCCTTGACGAAAAAAGCGATGTCGTCCAGGGCGTCGAACATCGCTTCGACGGCGTCCCTGCCGATGGTGTCGATGGTCTCGATCATGTTGTCCTCCACGGCGACAATATAGGCGCGTCGCGCCGGCATGGCAAACGGCGCTCGGTCGCTGTGCCGATTTCGGTGCGCCCGGCGTTCGGTTCGCGCAAGACCGCGCCCGCATTCGGGCCTAGCATGGATGCTTTCAATCGCCGCACGCAAAGGAAACCTACGCTATGTGGAAAGGAATTCTTCCGGCCGTCACCACCAAGTTCAAGGACGACGACTCGCTGGATCATGACGAAATGCTGCGCTGCTTCCAGATCCAGATGGACGCCGGCGTCGATGGGCTCATCGCCTGCGGTTCGCTGGGCGAAGGCCCGATGCTGTCCCAGGACGAGCGCATCGAGGTCTTCACACTGTGCAAGCAGGTCAGCGGCGCGAAGCCCTCGCTGCTGACCGTGGCCGAAGCGTCGACGAAGGAAGCGTGCGCGCTGGCGAAGAAGGCCGCGCGAGCGGGAGCGGACGGCCTGATGGTCGTGCCCAGCACGATCTACCACACGGACCCGCGCGAGACGGTGGCGACGCTGAGGGCCGTCGCCGCGGCCGGCGACCTGCCGATCATGATCTATTCGAACCGCCTCGCCTACCGCGTCGACGTGACGGTCGAGATCATGGAAGCGCTGGCGGACGACGCCCGCTTCGTCGCCGTCAAGGAATCGTCGGATGACATCCGCCGCAGCACCGACATCATCAACCGCTTCGGCGACCGCTTCGACCTGCTGACGGGCGTGGACAATCTCGCGTTCGAAGCGCTCGCCGTCGGGGCGGTCGGCTGGGTGGCCGGCGTGGGCCTGGCGTTCCCGCACGAGACGGTGGCGATCTGGCGGCTCGTCCAGGCCAGGCGCTACGACGACGCCCTGCGCATCTACCGCTGGTTCCGGCCGCTGCTGGACCTGGACGTCTCGACCTTCCTCGTCCAGAACATCAAGCTCGCCGAAGCCCTCGCCATCGGCTCCAGCGAGAGAGTGCGCGCGCCCCGCCTGCCGCTCGCCGGCGAACGGCGCGCGCAGGTGGAGCGGACGATCCGCGCCGCGATGGCTTGCCGTCCCGCCCTCCCCGCCCTCGCGTGAAACAGCCCGACGTCATCGTCATCGGCGCCGGCATCGTCGGCGCCGCGTGTGCGCTGGAGCTGCAGGCGCTCGGCCGCGACGTGCTGCTCGTCGACGCGCGCCATCCCGGCGCCGGCGTGACGGCGGCCGGCATGGGCCACCTCGTCGCGCTCGACGAGACCGACGACGAACTCGACCTGTGCCTGCTGTCGCTCGCGCGCTGGGACGAGTACCTGGCGACACGGGCCGGCCTGGCGGAACACGTCCGCTGCGGCACGCTGTGGGTCGCGGAGGACGACGCGCAGATGGCCCACGCGCGGGCCCGCGCGGAACGCCTGGGCCGGCGCGGGTGGGACGCCGAGGCGCTGACGGGCAGCCGGCTCGCCCAAATCGAGCCCGCGCTGCGCCCCGGCCTCGCGGGCGGCGTGCGGGTGGCGCGGGACGGCGTCGTGTACCCGCCCGCGGTCGCGCGCGACCTGGCCGAGCAGCTGGTCGCGCGCGGCGGGCGGACGCTGTTCGGCGCGACCGTCGGCGGCATCGGGCCCGGCGCCGTCGTGTTGGCGTCCGGCCAGCGCATCGACGCGGGCGACGTCGTCGTCGCGGCGGGGACCGGCGTCGCGCGCCTGCTGCCCGACATGCCCGTCTTTCCGCGCAAGGGCCATCTCGCCATCACGGCACGCTATCCGCGCCGGTTGTCGCACCAGGTGGTCAGCATGGGATACGGCCGGACGGAGGCCGGCAGCGACGCTCTCGCCGTCGCCGCGAACGTCCAGCCGCGCATCACGGGCCAATGGCTCATCGGGTCGTGCCGCCAGGACGGGATCGACCACACGGACGTCGATCCGCGCGTGCTCGCCCGCGTGCTGCGCGCGGCCATTGCGCTGCTGCCCTGCCTCGCGGACATGACGATCATCCGCAGCTGGACCGGCCTGCGTCCCGCGACGCGCGACGGGCGCCCGATCATCGGGCCGCATCCGACGCTGGACCGCGTCTGGCTCGCCGCCGGCCACGAAGGGCTGGGCGTGACGACGGCGTTCGGCACGGCGCGCCTGCTGGCCGACTTGATGCTGGCGCGTCCCGCGTCCATCGATGCCGGTCCGTATTCACCGTCGAGGTTCGCGCATGCAGCCGCCTGACGCCTGTTGCCGCGTGACCGTCGACGGGGTCGCGGTCGCCGTCCCCGCGGGCGTCTCCGTCGTCGCGGCCATCGTCACCGCCGGCGCGCTGTGCACGCGGCGCGCCGTCTCGGGCGAGCGCCGCTTCGCGTTCTGCGGCATCGGCCAATGCCAGGAATGCCGCGTGACGGTCGACGGCGGCGCCGGCCGGCTGGCCTGCCGGACGATCTGCCGGCCGGGCATGGCGATCGTGACGGGAGGCGAGCGATGACGTCCGACCGGACATTGCACATCGTCGGCAGCGGCCCGGGGGGGCTGGCCGCGGCACGGACGGCACTCGACGCCGGTGCAAGCGTGTGCCTGATCGACGATAATCATGCACCCGGCGGCCAGATCTGGCGCGGCCCGCAGCGCTGGACCGACGCGCGCGCGCTGGACTGCTGGAAGACGCTGCACGGCCACCCGAACTTCACGCACCTGCAGGACGCCCAGGTCATCGGCTGCGTCGACGCGAACACGCTGTTGCTGGAGACCGGCGGCCGCGGCGTGCCCGTCGCATTCGAGCGGCTCGTGCTCTGCACCGGCGCGCGCGAACTGGCCTTGCCGTTCCCGGGATGGACACTCCCCGGCGTCACGGGCGCGGGCGGGCTGCAGGCCCTGGTCAAGGGCGGCATGCCCGTCGCCGGACGCCGCGTCGTGGTCGCCGGCTCCGGCCCGCTGCTGCTCGCGACCGCGCTCACGGCCGTCAAGGCAGGGGCGCGGGTGGCGGCTGTCGTCGAACATCAACCGTGGGCGCGGCTGTCGGCGTTCGGCCTCGGCCTGCTGTCGCGGCACAGGGCGAAGTTCGTGCAGGCGGCGGCTCTGTGCGCGTCCTTGCGCGGCGTGCCCTATGTAACGGGCGCACAGATCGTCGCGGCGCGCGGCGACGACATGCTCCGCGGCGTCGACATCCGGGCCAGGGGCAGACACGTGGAATACGCCTGCGATTTCCTGGCGGCGGGCTTCGGGCTCGTGCCGAACGCCGACCTCGCGCGCGCGCTGCGCTGCGACATCGCGGGCGGCGCGATCCAGGTCGACGGCCTGCAACAGACGAGCCGCGCGGACGTCTGGGCCGCGGGCGAATGCACCGGCATCGGCGGCGTGGAGAAAGCGCTGGCCGAGGGACGGATCGCCGCCTTCGGCGCGCTGGGCCTGCACCCGTCCGCGCGCGACGTGCGTTTGCGGCGCGCCGCCCACGCGTTCGCCACGCTGCTGGCGCGCACGTTCGCGCCGGACGACGCGCTGCGCGCGATGTGCACGCCGGACACGATCGTGTGCCGCTGCGAAGACGTCCCGGCGGCCAGCCTGCTGCCGCACCGCGACTGGCGCGCAGCGAAGCTGGCGACCCGCGTCGGCATGGGGCCCTGCCAGGGCAAGACGTGCGGCCCGGCGTGCCAGTTCCTGTTCGGATGGTCGCAGCAGGACGGCCGGATACCAATCATGCCCGCCTCCGCGCGGGCGCTGGCGCAGATTGAATGACACAGGGAGAACCATGCATATCGGCGGAACCGACAAACAGGCCGCACTCGATGCGTTGACCAACATGACGGCGGGCGCGCTCCCGATCGCGCTCGCGGAATACCGGGCGCGGATCGAACGCGCCCAGGCATTCATGACGGACCACGGCATCGCCGCGGCGTATCTGAACGCCGGCAGCAACCTGACGTATTTCACGGGCACCCGATGGAGCTCCAGCGAGCGCATGGTGGGCGCGGTGCTGCCGGCACGGGGCGACCTGGTGTACATCGCGCCCGCGTTCGAGGAACACACGATCCGCAACTTCATGGTCGTCGACGGCGATATCGCCTGCTGGGACGAGCACGAGAATCCCGCCGCACTGCTGCGCGCCGTGCTGGAACGTGTCGGCGTGCCGGCCGGCGGCGCGACGCTGGTCGTCGACGAGAGCACGCCGCTGTTCCTGTTCGACGCCATCCGCGCCGCGACGTCCGGTCACGTCGTGCAGAATGCGTATCCGGTGACCTCGCATTGCCGCATGCGCAAGTCGGACGCGGAAATCGCGCTGATCCAGCGTGCGATGGACATGACGATGGCCGTGCACGTGGCGGCGGCGGCTATCCTCCATGAAGGCATCACGACAGCGGAAGTGGAAGAATTCATCCATCTCGCGCACCGCCGGGTCGGCGCGCGCGGCTCGTATTTCTGCATCGTGCTGTTCGGCGAAGCGACGTCGTATCCGCACGGCGTCAGCTACGTCCAGACGCTCAAACGGGGCGATACGGTGCTGATCGACACGGGTTGCAAGGTCCACGACTATTTGTCCGACATCACCCGCACCTATGTGTTCGGCGAGCCGTCCGCGCGCCAGCGCTTCGTGTGGAACGCGGAACAGGCGGCGCAGCGCGCGGCGTTCGAGGCCGCGCGGCTGGGCGTCCCGTGCGAAGACGTGGACAAGGCGGCCCGCCGCTCGCTCGAAGCGAACGGATTCGGCCCCGGCTACAAGCTGCCCGGATTGCCGCACCGGACGGGCCACGGCATCGGCCTCGACATCCATGAAGGCCCCTACCTCGTCGGCGGCGAACGTCGCCTGCTGGAACCGGGGATGTGCTTTTCGAACGAGCCGATGATCGTCGTGCCGGGCGAATTCGGCATCCGGCTGGAAGACCATTTTTACATGACGGCGTCCGGGCCGAAGTGGTTCACGAAGCCGGCGGCGAGCCTGGAGAATCCGTTCGCGCCGGGATGACCCTGCGCAGGAACGCATCCGCCGCCTCCACGGTGGGCGCCAGCCACGGATCGAACAGCCAGAAGCTGTGCGGCGTATCCGGCACGAGCACGACCTGGTTCGGCACGCCCAGCGCCGCCAGTTTCTCGACCATCTGCTCGCGCCCCAGGCTGAAACGCCGCTGCGCGCTGCCGATGAACAGGATCGGCGGCGTGCCCGGCCCCACATGGAACAGCGGCGACGCGTCGCGCCACAGCGCGGCCCGTTCCGCATAACGCCCGCCGAACCACGCCCCCGCCGATGACGGCTGCTTGGCCGGATCGTCCTCGTATTTGCGCGCCTCCTCCGACGTGAAATCGGACAGGCCGTCGATGTTGACGATCGCCTGCACGGCACTCGACGCGGCGCCCGGCCGCGCGTCCGGATCGAAACGCGGCTCGGCGTTCGTCACGCCCGTCAGCGCCGCGATCTGGCCACCGGCCGATGCGCCCGCGATGGCGATGCGGGCCGGGTCGATGCCGTAGTCGGCCGCATGCGCGCGCACCCAGCGGACGGCGGCCTTGACGTCGTGGATGGCGGCCGGGTACGGTGCCTCCACTGCCAGCCGGTAGTCGATGGTGGCGGCCGCATAACCCCGTTCGGCCATGCGGATCGCCATCGGTGCAAAATTGCGCCGCACGCCCGCGCGCCAGCCGCCGCCGTGCACGAACACGATGGCGGGCCGCGGCGTGGCGGCGCCGGTCGCGGGCAGGTACAGATCGAGTTGCAGATCGTGCGTCCCGCGGCGCACATACGTAACGTCGGTGACGGCGCGCACGGACGCCGGCACGGCGCTGCCGGCGATCCGGATGAACGGGTATTTGGGGGCCAGCTTCGCGTACGTGGTCTCGGCCGTGTAACTCTCGGGGGCCGGTGCGGGCGCAGATGCGGGGGTCGTCACCGGCCGCGCCGCGCACGCGGCAAGCAACACCGCGACGCCCGCCGCCAGCCAGAATGTCGTCCGTTCGAATCGCGCCATCGCCGTACCCGCCTCCTCGTGTGTCGTCCGAGTATGCCACGGAACAACACGCCCCGGCTAGTCCGCCTTGCCAAAGTGGCCAGACCAACCTAGAATGGTCCGACCAGATTAAGAACGGCCCGGCCGCATGGCGCGAGGACCGTCCATCCGATAAAAACGACTGGAGACTACGTTGCAACCGCCAACCAGATTGCTTGCCGTGCTGGCCGCCTTCGCATGCCTGGCGACGCCCGCCCACGCGGACGGGCCTTATCGCAACCCCGACAACAAGAACCGCAACGACGCCGGCGAGAGCACGTATCCCGTGCCGTACAAGAAGCCGGTCGTGGCCGAGATCGCGGCGGCGCTGCAGCGCGTCCGCGGCTACCTCGACAGCCAGACGCCGACGCGCGTCGTCCACAAGGGCAGCGGCGCCGCCATCACGGACTTCAGCACGCCGGTGGCCGACGCCATCGTCCCGATGACCGACGCCGACTTCAGCCTGCAGGCCTACGAAATGGGCGTCGTGCATGCCGGCCTGCTCAAGGCGGCCGCCGTCACGGGCGACAAGAGCTACACCGCTCTCACCGCCCGTCACCTGCAGTTCTTCGCCGATAAATTACCGTATTTCCGCGCCCAGGAACAGCGCTTTCACCTGGAACGCGCCAACAGCTTCGCGCGCTTCATCGACCCGCGCTCGCTCGACGACGCCGGCTCGATGTGCGCCGCGATGATGCGCGCGCGCCGCGCCGGCGTCGGGCCCGACCTCGGCGCCCAGATCCGCGTGTGCGGCGACTGGGTCGCGAAACGCCAGTTCCGCCTGCCCGACGGCACCCTCGCGCGCCAGCGCCCGCAGGCCGTGTCGCTGTGGGCCGACGATATGTACATGGGGATCCCGGCCCTCGCGGAACTCGGCCGCATGACGGGCGAGCGCGCGTACTTCGACGACGCCGTGAAGAACGTGCTGCAGATGACGGGCTACCTGTTCGACCCGCAGACGAACCTGTACACGCACGGCTGGAACGCGAACAACCCGGACGCGCCGCGCTTCTACTGGGGCCGCGCGAACGGCTGGGCGGTGCTCGCGATGTCCGACCTGCTCGACGTGCTGCCGCACGACCATCCGGGCTATCCGCAAGTGATGGCGCAACTGAAGAAATCCTTGCGCGGCATCGCCGAACGCCAGTCCGGCGCCGGCCTGTGGCACCAGATGATCGACCGCGACGACTCGTATCTCGAGACCTCGGCCAGCGCGATCTTCGTCTACGTGATCGCGCACGCCGTCAACGAAGGATGGATCAGCCCCGCGACGTACGGCTCGATCGCGCAGGCCGGCTGGAACGCGCTGTCCGCGCGCATCGACCCGCAGGGCCGCGTCGAGGGCACGTGCGTGGGCACGACGTTCGCGAGCGACCAGGTCTATTACTACCACCGCCCCACCAGCACGGCCGCGCTGCACGGCTACGGTCCGACGCTGCTGGCCGGCGCCGAGATGATCCGCCTGTTGAACAATCCGGCGATCGACATCCAGTACCGCGTCCGCACCTATCACTACGTGCCGAAGGACGGCGGACCGACCAGCTATCGCGAACATCCCTGACGCCGTTTCCATCGAAGAGCGAACCATGCACACCCGATTCCTGTTCTGCGCGACCGCCGCGCTGCTGCCCGGCATCGCCGGCGCCACCGAGCGCCTGACCGTCACCGTGACCAACGACCTCGATGCGGCGCGCCCGTCCGAGACGATCGAGATCCCGTGGCAGGATGTCAACGCCGCCCTACCCGGCGCGCTGATCCAGCACATCGTCGTGAAGGACGGCGCCGGCCACGTGCTGCCCTACCAGGTGACGAACGTCGCGCCGCAGGCCAAGGATCCGAAAGGCATCGGCGTCGCGTACGGCGAACTGCTGTTCCAGCACGACTTCGCGCCCGGCGAAAGGACGGCGACGTTCACCGTCGAAAAAAGCGCCGCGCTGACGCCGCCGTTCGCGCCCAGGGTGTTCGCCCGCTACGTGCCCGAACGCCTCGACGACTTCGCATGGGAGAACGACGTCATCGGCCACCGCACCTACGGTCCCGCCCTCGCCGCGCCGGCGCCGCCCGGCAGCGGCAAGGAAGTGCTGGACACGAGCGGCCTCGATATCTGGTTCAAGCGCGTGGATTACCCGATCGTCGACCGCTGGTACAACAAGGGCCACGACCACTACCACCACGACGAGGGCGAAGGCATGGACATGTACAACGTCGGCCGCTCGCGCGGGGCCGGCGGCACCGGCGTGTGGGACGGCACCCGTCTGTACACCAGCGCGAATTACGCGAGCTGGAAAGTGCTGGCCAACGGCCCGGTCCGCGCCGTGTTCGAACTCACGTACGACGCCTGGGATGCCGCCGGCGCCAAGGTCGCGGAAGTGAAACGCTTCACCGTCGACGCAGGCCACCAGCTCGACCGGATCGACAGCACGTTCACGTTCTCCCAGCCGGCCGCGCTGACGGTGGCCGTGGGCCTGAACAAGACCCCGTCCGACAAGAAGCAGGCGGCGCGTATCGCCCTCGTGCGCGACGACGCCGACCACGCCCTGCTGCAATGGGTCGAGCAGGCGTCGAACGGCGCGTTCGGCACGGCGGTCATCCTGCCGAACGCCGCCGGTTATGCCGAGGACACCTTGAACGACCTCGTACTGGCCAAGGTGGAATCCGGCAAGCCGTTGCGCTACTGGGTCGGCGCCGCCTGGGATCGCGCCGGCCGCATCACGTCGAAGGCGACATGGCAGGCCTATGTGGCGGCCGAGGCCCGGCGCATCGCGCATCCCGTGCACGTCGCGCTCGGCGCCGCTGCCAACTGACGCCCGCCCCGCCGGCGTGTTGATTTCCCAACACTTTATTTAGCAAATTTGGTCAGACCACATTGATCTTGTGGTCATACCACTCTAGAATGATCCCACCTAAGAGCCGCACGCAAGTACGTGCGGATTCAACCTAGCCAGGTCTGGTTTTGCAAGAAGCACCCATCGGCGCCGCCGCCCCCTGGCGGCGCCGAAACGTCATCGATAAAAAACAGGAGACAGCTTCATGAAATACCCCCGCAGCACCCCGCCCCGTCACAACACCCGCCAATTCCTACTGTCCTCGATCGCCCTCGCGGTGCTGAGCCTCACCCAGCAGGCGCACGCCCAGCAATCGGACGCATCGATCCAGCGCGTCGAAGTCACCGGCTCCAGCATCAAGCGGATCGCCACCGAGGAAGCCCTGCCCGTCACGACGATCAAGGCCGATGAACTGGTCAAGCAGGGCATGACGACGCTGGCCGACGTGATGATGGCGCTGCCCCAGTCGGCCTCGCTGCAGCCGTCGAACGCCGGCTCCGGCACCAACATCAACCTGCGCGGCCTGGGCGTGAACCGCACCCTCGTGCTGCTGAACGGCCGCCGCCTCGCCAACGAGGCCATCGCCGACGGCTACGCCAACCTCGACACGATCCCGATCAGCGCCCTGCAGCGCGTCGAGATCCTGCGCGACGGCGCCTCGTCGATCTACGGCTCGGACGCCATCGGCGGCGTCGTCAACTTCATCACCAAGCGCGAAGTCAAGGGCGGCAACGTCACCGTGCAGGCCGTGCAGCCGCAACGCCACGGCGGCGGCGACGAGCAGCGCGTCCAGCTCACCTTCGGCAAGGGCGACCTGGAGCAGGACGGCTGGAACGTGTACGGCACCGTCGACTTCCACCAGCGCAGCCGCCTGCTGCTGTCGGACCGCGCCGGCTTCATCCCGGACGACGCCGCGATGGCCGCGATCGGCCTGCCGCGCAACGCCGCGAGCGGCGGCTACGCGACGCCGGCCAACTTCACCAGCTCCGCCAACAAGAACGCCGCGAACCCGTACTACGCGAGCGGCTGCCTGTCGCCCTATTCGATCCAGGGCGCGAAGAACACCTGCGTCCTGAACGACGACACGTACGGCTCGGCGCTGCACCCGAACAAGCAGCTGACGATGTACGCCAAGGCGACCAAGAAGATCGACGCCGACAACACCATCACGCTGGAATACACGCGCGGCGACGAATCGATCTTCGGCCAGAAGAACCCGACCCAGGCCATCGCCGTCGGCAGCGCCAAACCGATCCTGCCATCGACCAGCAAGTGGTACCCGGGCAAGAGCGGCGGCGTGCCGGCCGTCCCCGGCATCACGAACCAGCCGCTGACCGTGAGCTGGGCCGTGGCCGACTTCGGCCCGGCCGTCACGCGTGACAACCAGATCAACCAGCGCCTGCTGCTGTCCGCCGACGGCCACCTCGGCAACTGGGACTACAAGGCCGGCATGAGCTATGGCCTGTCGCTGCGCAAGGGCTATTACAAGTCCGGCTACTTCTCGGGTCCGGGCCTGCTCACCGGCCTCGCGAACGGCGTCCTGAATCCGTTCGGCCTGCAGGACCAGGCCGGCCGCGACTATCTCGAATCGATCGCCGCCGACGGCATGCAGAACCGCAGCTCGAAGAGCGCGTACTACGGCGTCGACGGCACCGTCAGCCGCTCCTTGATGGCGCTGCCCGGCGGCGACCTCGCACTCGCGCTGGGCGCCGACCTGCACCGCGACACCAACGAGGACACCAAGCTCGCGCAGGCCGTCGACATCTCGTACGCCAAGGCCGTGGCCGCGCACGGCGAAAGCGCGCGCAACGTGGCCGGCATCTACACCGAGATCGACGCACCCGTCACCAAGACGCTGGACCTGAACGCCGCCCTGCGCGTCGACAAGTACAGCGACGTCGGCTCGACCTTCACGCCGAAGATCAGCTTCCGCTGGCAGCCGACCAAGACCCTCATGTTCCGCGGCTCCGCGAACACGGGCTTCCGCGCCCCGACGCTGTTCGACCGCTACGGCTACCGCACGACCGTCGCCAACACGACGACGGCCGGCCGCTGGGACGATCCGGTCCTGTGCCCGGGCCCCACGCCGACCATCCCCGGCACCGGCACCGCGGTCGCCGGCGCCGTCGCGGCCGACGTCTGCAACGCGAAGCTGAACAAGCTGACGGGTTCGAACTCGCAGCTGAAGCCGGAAAAATCGAAGGGCGGCACGCTGGGTGTCGTGTTCGAACCGAGCCGCTCGCTGACGATGTCGCTCGACTACTGGCAGGTCAACATGAAGGACATGCTGGCCAACCTGCCGGAGAACGTCTACTTCACGAACTACGCGGACTACCAGAACCTGTTCGTGCGCGGCGCCGACAACTCGCTCACCTACATCAACAACACGACGATGAACCTGGGCGGCCAGATCGCGGCGGGCGTGGACGTGTCGGGCAACTGGGAAATCGCGAACAACAGCTACGGCAAGTTCGGCGCCGCCATCGACGGCACCTACCTGACCCGCTTCGACAACCAGCTCGTGCCGAACGGCCCGTGGATGTCGAACGTCGGCCAGTTCGGCTGGGCCAGCAACGGCACCACGTCGAGCTTCCCGATCATCACGTTCCGCTGGAAGCACAACCTGCGCCTGACCTGGCAGAGCGGCGACTACTCGGCCCAGTTGACCAACAACTTCAACAGCGCCTACCGCGACGCCAACACGGCCGTCACGTCGCAGTACTACCGCGACATCCCGTCGTTCTCGACGTGGAACCTGACCGGCTCGATCCGCGTGCAGAAGCAGGTCCGCATCACGGCCGGCGTCACGAACCTGTTCGACAAGGCCCCGCCGATCACCAACAACACGATCTACAGCAACGGCTACCTGAGCAGCGTGGCGAATCCGACCGGCCGCACCTGGAACCTGCGCGTCAGCTACGATTTCGACTGATCGTCGCCGTCGATCCGCCGCAGCGCGTGCCCGGTCCGCCGGGCGGGCGCTGCGGCGCTTCTCATTTCCATCGAAAGGAAAACGATGCAATTCAATCGTCTCGCACTGGCCGCGCTGGTCGTGGCCGGCCACGCCGCCGCGGCCGACACGGCGCATGCGCCCATCCGCGTCATCCTCGTCGGCGACTCGACCATGGCGACGAAGAGCGGCTACGGCGACGCCCTGTGCGCCCGCTTCGCACCTGGCGTCACCTGCGTCAACCTCGCGCGCGGCGGCCGCAGTTCCAGCAGCTTCCGCTACGAGGGCCGCTGGGATGAAGTCCAGCGCATGCTGAAGGACGGCGCCACGTTCAAGGCCACGTACGTCCTGGTGCAGTTCGGCCACAACGACCAGCCGGGCAAGGGCAAGCGCGCCACCGACCTGGTGACCCAATTCCCCGCCAACATGGCGCGCTACGCGCAGGAGACGCGCGCGTTGAACGGCATCCCGGTGCTCGTCACGCCGCTGACGCGCCGCACGTTCAAGGGCGCGTATCTCGCCGACGACCTGGCGCCGTGGGCCGCCGCCACGCGCGGCGCGGCCGCGCAGGAACACGCGGCGCTGCTCGACCTGAACGCGGACAGCGTCGCCGCCGTCCAGGCCATGGGCCAGGACGAGGCGGACACCCTGGCCGTCGTGCCGCGCCCGCCGGACTATGGCCAGCCGGCGGATCCGAGCAAGGTCGAACGGGCCGGCCCCGCCAAGACGGCGTTCGACCGCACCCACCTGGGCGCCAAGGGCGCGGACTTCTTCGCGCGCATGGTCGAGCGCGAACTGGTCGCCGCGCGGCCCGAGACGGCCGCCTACTTCAAGGACGGGGGCAAGCCTTGAGACGCCTCGCGCTGCTCGCGTGCGCGCTCGCGTCCGCGCAGGCGCATGCGCAAGACGCGCGCACCGTGCGCGAACCCGTCGTGCCGCCCGCCTGCGCGGTGCTGACCGCCGACGCGGCCGACACGGCCGACGCGGGCCGCGACGACGCCGCGCGCATCCAGGCCGCCATCGACAAGTGCGCGCCCGGCCACGCCGTCGTCCTCGCGGCCAGCAACGACAAGCGCAGCTTCGTTTCCGGCCCCCTGCTGCTGCGCGACGGCGTGACCTTGCTCGTCGACGCGGGCGCCACGCTGTACGCGAGCACCGACCCGCGCCGGTTCGACCGCGGCGCCGGCACCTGCGGCACGAACGACGCGTCGGGCCGCGGCTGCCGTCCGTTCATCACGGTGGACGGCGTGCGCGGCGCCGGCATCATGGGCGCCGGCACCATCGACGGCCAGGGCGGCCGGCTCATCGCCGGCAAGACCGAGACGTGGTGGCAGATCGCGCGCCGCGCGCAAAAGGAAAAGACCCGGCAAAACGTGCCGCGCCTGATCCAGGCCGACAAGGCGCGCGACTTCACGCTGTACCGGATCACGCTGAAGAACTCCCCGAACTTCCACGTCACGCTGAACGGCGTCGACGGCTTTACCGCATGGGGCGTCACGATCGACACGCCGCACGATGCGCGCAACACGGACGGGATCGACCCGATCTCGTCGCGCAACGTCACCATCGCGCACAGCGTCATCCGCACCGGGGACGACAACGTCGCCGTCAAGGCCGGCGGCGCCGGGCCGACGGAGAACGTCTCGATCCTGCACAACCGCTTCTACAGCGGCCACGGCATGTCGATCGGCAGCGAGACGAACGGCGGCGTGCACCGCATGCTCGTCGAGGACCTGACGATGGACGGCACGACGTCCGGCCTGCGCATCAAGAGCAACGACATGCGCGGCGGTAAGGTCGACGACGTCGTCTACCGCGACGTCTGCCTGCGCGACGTCCGCTCCCCCATCGAGATCACGACGCACTACGAACAGCCCGCGCAGCCGGGCAACCTCGTGCCCGACTATGCCGGCATCCGCCTGGAACGGGTGCGCAGCACGACGCCGGGCCGCATCCTGCTGCAGGGTTACGACGACGCGCATCCGCTCGTGCTGGCGCTGCAGGACGTGGCCATCGCGGCGCAGTCGGACGTGAAGCAGGAGCACGTGCGCCTGCAGGGAGCATTCGGCACCGCGCCCGATTGCGCGGGACGATTCGCGCCGTTTCCGGAACCGGCAGTGCGCAGTCCGCGCCCGCAACTGACGGCCGAGCAGGCCCACGCCTATGACTACCGCGAGGTCCTCAAGTACGTGGGCACTGTCGGCAACGAGCGCATCGACCCGTGGGACCCGCTGGCCGATCCGCTCGCGGCCAAGGGCGACATGAAAGCCGACCTGACCGTCGACGTCGCGGCCGCGCCCGACGGCACGACCCGTTTCGCCACCGTGCAGGCCGCGGTCAGCCGCGCCGTGGCGGCGGGCGGCACGCGGCGCATCGTCATCGGCGTCAACCCCGGCACCTACCGTGAACTCGTCTACGTGCCGCCCGGCGCGCCGCCGATCACGCTGGTCGGCAACGGCGCCGATCCGCAGGCGGTGCGCATCAGCGCCGCGCTCGACGCGTCGACGACGGGCGCCGCCTACCGCGGCCGCTACGCCGCCGAATTCGCGCACGCAGCGTCTCCGGTGCGCGCGATGTACGACGCACTGAAGGATTTGCCGGCCCTGCAGACGACCGGTTCCGCCACCATGTGGGTGCGCGCGGACGGTTTCCAGGCCCGCAACCTCACGATCGAGAATGCCTACAACCGCGACGGCGCGGTGCCGCATCCGGAGTGCCGGGGCGACAACTGCCCGGATACGACAGGCGGCAGCCGCGTGCACCACCAGGCCGTCGCGCTGCGCGTGGACGGCGCGGACAAGGTGCAGTTCGAGCGCGTGCGCCTGCTCGGCCTGCAGGACACGCTGTTCCTCAGTTCGAAAGACGGCAGCGCCACGGTGCGCAGCTTCTTCCACGATTCGCACATCGAGGGCGACGTCGACTTCATCTTCGGCGACACCATCGCCGTCTTCAAGGATTGCGACGTGCACGCCATCGGCGGCAGGTCGGCATCGTACGTGGCGGCGCCGGACCCGAACCGGCGCGCCCGATATGGCTTCGTGTTCGACGGCTGCCGCTTCACGAGCGACGCGCCGGGCCCGGCCCGCACCCAGTTCTACTTCGCCCGCCAGTGGTTCCACAACGAACGCTGCACGCCGTACGGCTTCATCCCCGTCGACGGTTATGCCTGCACCCTGGGAGACGTCGACGTGTACCGGGCCCCGACGGGCACGATCCGCAAGCGCACGCTGGAGACGGTCGGCAAGGCGGTGATCCTGCGCTCGCGCATCGGCCCGTATTTCGAGAAGACGACGCCGTGGTCGGAGTGGAACCGCAACGGCACGCTGGCGCACCGTCCCGCGCAGTTCAGTTCCGACGATTACTGGAACAACCTGGCCGGCACGGCCTTCGATCCGGCCGGGACGCTGGGCGACGGTCCGCGTCCGGTCCCCGCCGACGTCTATCTCGGCGAATACGACAATACCATCGAATGACGGAGACACCATGAAGCAACCATCCGACGCCCGCCGCGGGAGCGCCCGCCGCGGCTTCTTGAAAACCGCCGCCGTCGCCGGCCTCGCGCTGTCCGGCCCCGCGCACGCGCTGGCCGCCGCGAAAAAAGCCGCCGCCGCCGGCGATCCGTGGCAGGAGGCGTCCGGCATCGCGCAGCGCCTCGCCAATCCCGTCAAGTTCCGCAAGGCCGACTACGCCGTCACCGATTTCGGCGCGGCGCCGTGCAAGCTCGTGCCCGTGACAGCCTGGATCTCGTTCGAAGACCAGGCGAGCGTGCAGACGCCCGCGCCGGGCGCGCACGACTGCTACGCCGCGTTCAAGGCCGCCATCGAACAATGCCACGGCGAGGGCGGCGGCCGCGTCGTCATTCCGAAAGGCGACTGGTTCTGCGCCGGTCCCATCGTGCTGCTGTCGAACGTGCACGTGCACCTCGCTAGCGGCGCCCACGTCTACTTCAGCAACGACCCGGCCGATTACGCGAAGTACGGCGACGTCGACTGCGGGCCGAACGGCAAGCTGGTCGTGTCACGCTGGCAGAGCAACGACTGCCTGAATTTCTCCTCGATGATCTACGCCCGCAACCAGGACAACATCGCCCTCACCGGCGACGACTGGACGGCGATCCTCGACGGCCAGGGTGGCGTGCCGTTCGCGGGCCGCGCCGATTGCTGGTGGACGTGGAAGGGCAAGAACGCGACGATCAATTCGGTCGCCCAGGACAAGTCGCCGAACTACGTGCCCGGCAAGCTGGCGCAGAACCAGGTCAACGAACTGAATGCCAGGTCGCTGGCGGAGGTCGCTCCCAACCTGCCGGAAGAGAAACGCCTGCTGATCCAGGGCGCAGGCGACAAGTGGCGCGCGGACGATGCCTACCTGCCCGCGCTGTCGGAAGCCGGTGTGCCGCTCGAGAAGCGCGTGTTCGGCCTGGGCCACTACCTGCGGCCGCCGATGATCCAGCTGATCGGCTGCACGAACGTGCTGCTGGAAGGCTACCAGGTGACGCACACGCCGTTCTGGCAGCACCACCCGGTCGCATGCCGCAACCTCGCGATCCGCAAGGTGCATGCGAACAGCCTGGGCCCGAACAGCGACGGCTTCGATCCGGAAAGCTGCGACACGGTGCTCGTCGAAGGCTGCCAGTTCAACACGGGCGACGACTGCATCGCCATCAAGGCCGGCAAGAACCTCGATACGCAATACGGTCCGTCGCAGAACATCGTCATCCAGAAGTGCACGATGCAGAGCGGCCACGGCGCCGTCACCCTGGGCAGCGAAATGGCCGGCGGCATCCAGAACGTGTATGCGCAAGACCTCGTGTTCGAGAACATGAACTGGGCGACGAACCCGCTGAACACGGCGATCCGGCTCAAGACGAACATGAACCGCGGCGGCTTCCTGCGCAATTTTTACGTGCGCAACGTGAGCATCCCGAACGGCGTGCAGACGAGCCCCTCGTTCTACGCGTCGCTGCCCGGCTCCCCGATCGCATCCAAGACGGTCGCTACGGCCGCCGGCGCGGTCGTCACGTTCGACTGCGACTACACGCCGCGCGCGGACAACGTGCGGGTGCGGCCGCCCGAGGTGCGCAACGTGCACATCTCGAAGGTCAAGGTCGGGAACGTGAAGACGAAGGCCGGCACGCAGGCGTCGTGCTTCCAGGCGTTCGTCATCCTCGGCCCCGTCGCTTCCGACTACAACGGCCCGGCGCCGGCGCCTGCCGTCCTGCCGGTGCGCGACGTGACGATCACGGACTGCGACTTCGGCACGCCCGCCAACGCCGCGCACCCGTGGTACACGTACAATGTGCGGGGGCTGAAGCTGGCCAACGTCATCATCGGCGGCAAGCGGTACGACACCGTTCTGTCGACGTAGACGAAACCGTCGTTCCCGCGCAGGCGGGAACCTAATTCTTTGAGCGAATCGTCTGCGTTTAACCTAGGCGGTACACGCGCAACTTGGGTTCCCGCCTGCGCGGGAACGACGGCCAAGTGGACACACCAGCGCTACAATGCCGTCACCTCGCAAGCGCTACGACACCGTTCTGTCGGCGTAGACGAAACCCGTCGTTCCCGCGCAGGCGGGAACCTAATTCTTTGAGCGAATCGTCTGCGGTTAACGTAGGCAGTACACGTGCAACTTGGGTTCCCGCCTGCGCGGGAACGACGATGTCGCACACTTGCACTACAATGCCGTCACCTCGCAAGCGCTACGACACCGTTCTGTCGGCGTAGACGAAACCCGTCGTTCCCGCACAGGCGGGAACCTAATTCTTTGAGCGAATCGTCGGCGTTTAACGTAGGCGTTCCGCGTGCAACTTGGGTTCCCGCCTTCGCGGGAACGACGGCCAGGTGGACACACTTCCACTACAATGCCGTCACCCGCTGAGCCGTAACACGTCTTTACCATATCAAAACAAGATATTTGCCCCTGCATTGGGTATAACTCGTTTCCCGGCTTCACGCTAAGCTTCTTGCCTCAGGAAAAGTCCGCACGCCAGGGCAGCCGTGCGCGCCGCGACCGACGGTAGAATGGCCGCAAACGCCGGCGCCAGCCTCTGCTACCGCCGGCCTGCGCGCCGCTTCCCGCCCGGCCGGCTGCGGCTTTCCGTCCATCCGAATCGCAGAAGAAGACCATGTTCAATCCATCCGACCATCCGCACCGCCGCTACAACCCTCTCATGGGCGACTGGGTCCTCGTCTCCCCGCACCGCGCCAAGCGTCCGTGGCAGGGGCAGCAGGAAGCCATCGACCGCTCGGCGAGGCCGTCGCACGACCCGACCTGCTATCTGTGCCCCGGCAATACCCGCGTCAACGGCGAAAAGAACCCCGCCTACACCGGCACCTATGTGTTCGAGAACGACTTCGCGGCGCTGATGCCGGACACCCCCGAAGCGGCGGCCGGCAGCGACCCGCTGTTCCACACGATGAGCGCGCGCGGCACGAGCCGCGTGATCTGCTTCTCGCCGGACCACGCCAAGTCCCTGCCCCAACTTTCGCTGCCGGCCATCGAAGGCGTCGTCGACACGTGGTGCGCGCAGGCGGCGGAACTGGGCGCCACGTACCGCTGGGTCCAGGTGTTCGAGAACAAGGGCGCCGTGATGGGCTGCTCGAACCCGCACCCGCACGGCCAGATCTGGGCCACGAGCTACGTGCCGAACCTGCCCGCCGCCGAGGACCGCCAGCAGGCCGCCTATCACACGCAGCACGGCCGCCGCATGCTGCTGGACGTGGCCGAGCGCGAGATCGCAGCCTTTGATCGCGTGGTCGTCCAGACCGAGCACTGGGTCGCCATCGTCCCGTACTGGGCCGCGTGGCCGTTCGAGACGCTGGTGCTGCCGCGCTTCGCCGTGCGCCGCCTGGAAGAATTGCAACCGGCGCAGCGCGCCGACCTGGCCGTGCTGCTGAAGCGCCTGACGACGCGCTACGACAACCTGTTCCAGACCTCGTTCCCGTACTCGATGGGCTGGCACGGCGCGCCGTATCCGACCGAAGGCGCCAGCACCGAAGACGGCGAAGGCTGGCAACTGCACGCCCACTTCTACCCGCCGCTGCTCCGCTCCGCGTCGGTGCGCAAGTTCATGGTCGGCTTCGAGATGCTGGCCGAAGCCCAGCGCGACCTGACCCCGGAACAGGCGGCCGAACGCCTGCGCGCGCAATCCGAAGTGCACTACCTCGACACCGAATCCAATCAAGCCACCTGACATGCAAGATACCCGACTCTCCCGTACCGCCGCCGCCTTCGAGACCGCCTTCGGGGCCGCGCCGACGCTGTTCGTCCAGGCCCCCGGCCGCGTCAACCTGATCGGCGAGCACACCGACTACAACGATGGTCTCGTGCTCCCCTGCGCCATCGACTACCGCACGGCCATCGCAGCCAAGCCGCGCGACGACCGCAAAGTGCGCGTGGTGGCCGCCGACTACGCCGACGCGCTCGACGAATACGATCTCGACGCCCCGATCGCCCGCCTCGACGCCCCGATGTGGGCGAACTACGTGCGCGGCGTCGTCGCGCAGTTCGTCCAGCGCGGCCTGCCGATGCAAGGCATGGACCTCGCCATCGCGGGCGACGTGCCGCAGGGCGCGGGCCTGTCCTCGTCGGCGTCGCTGTCGGTGGCCGTCGGCCGCCTGTTCGCGACCCTGCCCGGCTTCGAGGCGCTGTCGCCGATCGACATCGCACTGATCGCGCAGGCGTCGGAAAACGACTTCGTCGGCACCAAGTGCGGCAATATGGACCAGATCAGCTCTGCGTGCGGCGTCGCCGGCCACGCGCTGCTGATCGACTGCCGCTCGCTCGAGGTGAAGCCGGTGCCGGTGCCGGACAACGCCGCCATCATGATCTTCAATTCGAACGTGACCCGCGGCCTCGTGGACAGCGCCTACAACGTGCGCCGCGAACAATGCGAGACGGCCGCCCGCCACTTCGGCCTGCCCGCCCTGCGCGACCTCGACCTCGCCACGCTCGACGCCCGCGGCGCCGAACTGGATCCGGTCGTGCTGCGCCGCGCGCGCCACGTCGTGACGGAAGACGACCGCGTCCTGGCCGCCGCCGATGCGCTGGCCAGCGGCGACCTCACGCGCCTGGGCGAGCTGATGGCCGCGTCGCACGCGTCGATGCGCGACGACTTCGAGATCACCGTGCCCGCGATCGACAAGCTCGTCGACATCGTCAAGGGCGTGATCGGGCTGGATGGCGGCGTACGCATGACGGGCGGCGGCTTCGGCGGCTGCGTCGTGGCCGTCGTCCCGCATGCGCTGATCGACGCCGCGCGCGCGGCCGTCGAGCGCGACTACCGCTCGCCGGACGGCAAGCCGGCCACGATCTACGTGTGCAAGCCGGCTGCCGGCGCCGGCAAGGTGACGCGGTGACGTGGGCGGCGGCAGCCGGCCGCTATGGTTCGATGCCTTACCCGCATTGCGGCCGCAGCGGCTTGCGGCTGTCCGCCGTGTCGCTCGGGTTGTGGCACAACTTCGGCGGTGCCGACGACTTCGAACGCCAGCGCGAGATCGTGCGCACGGCGTTCGATCACGGCATCACGTGCTACGACCTCGCGAACAACTACGGCCCGCCGCCGGGGTCGGCCGAAACCAACTTCGGCCGCATCCTCGACCTGGACCTGAAGCCGCACCGCGACGAGATCGTCGTGTGCACCAAGGCCGGCTACACGATGTGGCCAGGCCCGTACGGCGACTGGGGCAGCCGCAAATACCTGGTCGCGAGCCTGGACCAGAGCCTCGAGCGCATGGGCCTGGACTACGTCGACATCTTCTATCACCACCGTCCCGATCCGTCGACGCCCCTGGAAGAAACGATGGCGGCGCTCGATCACATCGTGCGCAGCGGCCGCGCGCTGTATGCCGGCATCTCGAACTACGGCGGCGAACGCACGGCCGCCGCGGCGGCCGAACTGCGCCGCCTGGGGACGCCGTTCGTGATCCACCAGATGCGCTACAACATGCTCGCGCGCCAGCCGGAAGCGGACCTGTTCCCGGTGCTGGAACGGGAAGGCATCGGCGGCATCGCGTTCTCGCCGCTGGCACAGGGGATCCTCACCGACCGCTACCTCGGCGGCGCGCTGCCGGCCGACTCGCGCGCGGCGGGCAACGTCGGGTTCCTCAAGCCGGAGCACATCACGCCGGAACGGGTCGCGATGATCGCGGCGCTGAACGAGGTCGCGCGCACGGGCGGGCGCACGCTCGCGCAGCTGGCGCTGGCCTGGGTGAAGCGGCAGCCGGCCATCGCGTCCGTGCTGATCGGCGCCAGCAGGCCGCAGCAGGTGCTCGATGCGGTGCGGGCCGTGGAAATGGCGCCGCTGGCGGGGGATGAGATTGCGGCGGTGGAGGCGATACTGGGTGGGCAGTAGTTGCTCGTCCCGCCTTCACGCGGAACGCGCCGCAGGCACGGAAACGGACGGGGCACGCCATGCGCTGGATGGCGCCCCGACCGGCGGCCATGCTATACGCCGCCCGCACCAACGATAAAAAACGCCAGGAGTGCGGCCAACTGCGCCAGCGCCGCGATGACGGCTCCCGCAGCTCCAATTTTTTTCGAATAGATCGCCAGCACGCCGTTTCCCAAAACAAATAGACAGGGAAATAAAATATAGAGCCTGAACTGGGCGCGATTTGGATAGTCAGGAACGCCTTGCGCAGAAATACTTGCGTAAAGATGGTAGCCCAACGCTAGGGTCAATAACCAGATTATCCCGAATGAACCGAGTGCCAACTGCTTTTTGGTCATGGTGAATTTCTCGATCTGGTAGGCGCGCACGGGTCGCATGGCGCCCGCTGCCCACTGAGCGTACGCGTTGCGGCAACACTTGGCCGGCACATTTCATCTGATTGAAGCCCCGGTCCCGAATGCTCCAGCCTACCGTAACATTCGACCGTCATCTGCATCTCCTCTCAGGATGGTGAACCGGCAGGCGGATTCATGAAGCAATTTTACAATTGCCCGCGCCCGTGGGCCAGGCAAACAGCCACGGCGAAACGTCATTCTTCCCGGCGCGCGAACCACGTCGCCAGCGCCGAACCGGACAGGTTGTGCCACACGCTGAACAGCGCGCTCGGCACCGCCGCCAGCGGACTGAAATGCGCGGCCGCCAGCGCGGCGCCGAGTCCGGAGTTCTGCATGCCCGTCTCGAACATCACGGCCTTGCGCTTGGCGAGGTTCATGCCGAACATCCTGGCGAACACATAGCCGAGCGCGAAACCGAGCAGGTTGTGCAGGATGACCGCGGCGAACATCAGCAAGCCGTTCGTCAGGAGCTTCGCCTGGTTCAGGGCGACGATGATCGCGATGATCAGCACGATCGCCACCGTGGACACGAGCGGCAGCGCCTTGACGCTGGCCGCCGCCTGCCGGCGGAACAGCGTCTTCGCGATGATGCCGAGCGCGATCGGCAGGATCACGACCTGCACGATGTCCACGAACAGCGAGGTCGTATTAATGTGCATCCACGCGCCCGCGAGCAGCGACACCAGCGCCGGCGTCGCGAACGGTGCGATCAGCGTGGACACCGATCCGATCGACACCCCGAGCGCGACGTCGCCCCTGGACAGGAAGGTCATGACGTTCGATGCGGTGCCGCTCGGGCAGCAGCCGACGAGGATGACGCCCACGGCGATGTCGGGCGGCAGGCGCAGCCCGACCGCGAGCAGGTAGGCGATGCCGGGCATGATGAGGTAGTGTCCGACGACGCCGATCGCCACGTCCTTCGGCCGCCGGAAGACGTCGCGGAAATCCGCCGCCGACAGCGTCAGCCCCATGCCGAACATGACGACGCCGAGCAGCGGCGCGATCCAGGATTTATAGCCGGTGAACAGCGCCGGCGCGAAGAACCCGAGGCCGGCGAACAGGAGGACCCACACCGAAAAGGTTTTGCCGACGAAGGCGCTGGCTTTTTCTACTGCGTTCAAGCGTTGTTCTCCCTGGTTGATGTCGCGCTGAGTCCGGCATTATATGTCCGCAACCCCTGCCCTTTGGCGGATGCGGCACCGCGCGAAACGCGGTAGCATCGCACACCATGACCGATACCACTTCCGCTCCCATCCGCCTGCCGATCGGCACCCACGATGGCGTCGAGTTCGACGTCGTCGCCTGGGGCCCGGCGCACGCCGACGTCGACTTCAGCGTCGCCTGCATGTTCGCGCACGAACTGGGCGCGACCGGCATGGCCGGCGGGCTGCTGGCGCTGGACCAGGCGCTCGGCGGCCAACTGGCGCGCCTGCGCGCAGCGGGCGCGTTCCGCGCGCAACCGATGGAAACGCTGCTCGTCACCAGGCCGCCGCCGGGCGTGGCGGCGCGTGCCGTGCTCGTGGTCGGAATGGGCGATCCGGCGGCGCTGGACGGCGACCTGCTGCGGCGCGCCTGCCGCGTCGCGATGCGCGAGGCGATCCGCTTCGGCGCGACGTCGATGGCATTCGCGCCCAGCGTGCTCGACGCCGGCCACACCGACAACGCCGCGCTCGACATGCAGGACGTCATGCTGGACGGGATGCTGGGTGCCCTGCGGGCCGAGCATATGCTGGCCGACGCCGGGCTGGCCGGCGTGCCGGCGCTGCGCCATTGCACGTTCGACGTCGGCGCGCCGCGCGCGCAGGCTGCCGGGCGCGCGTTCGCGCAGGCGTTCGCGCGGCGCACGGCTGGCCAGGCATTTTAAAGCCGCGTCATTTCACGAAATAGCCGGACACCGTCCAGACGCCATCCCGGTCGCGCATCGGGACGACGGTCTCCTCGGCCTGCGCTTTGTGCTCGAACCGGGTGCGGTACTTGACGACGACGTACTCGCCGTCCGGCGCGCCGGGAAGCGCACGCGTGAATTCCGACGACATCATCTTGCGCGACGCGACGGCGCCGAGCGGTTGCCGTGCCCGCCCGAGCGCATCCGACCAGGCGGCCTTCGACACCGCGGCCTGAACGGTCGGCGCTAGCGCCGCAACGCCAGATCGGCGACCAGCGCCAGTACCAGGCCGAACGACACCGCCTTCCAGAACAGCAGCGGACTGCGTTCGATCAGCGGCGTGCGCGTGCGCTCGAGGAAGGCGCCGTTCGGATGGTGCAGGTCGTACACGAATTCGGACACGTCCTCGTAGCGCCGGCGCGGATCGATGTGCAGCGCCTTGCGCAGCGCGCAGTCGACCCAGGCGGGTATCGACGGATCGTGCGTGCGCGCGGACGTGTACGCGAGCTTGCGCTGCGCCGCGCGCCCGCCCGCGCGCGGGATCTCGACGCCGTACGGGAGTTCGCCGGTCAGCATCCAGTAGGTCAGCACGCCCAGCGCGAACAC
>Ga0209148_1000594_pt1 | contig 32653 bp, 27 predicted proteins | sample AraplaCol_mMF_r2_2_FD_184288 | JGI IMG/M metagenome (GOLD analysis project Ga0209148, IMG submission 184288) | Arabidopsis root microbial communities from North Carolina, USA - plate scrape CL_Col_mMF_r2 (SPAdes) (version 2) | ecosystem: Host-associated > Plants > Roots > Endosphere | place... | reverse complement strand
GCAACGGCAACGGCAACGGCGACGGCGACGGCAAGTCGAACGGGAACGGCCGGGGCGGACGAGGCCCGGGACAAGGGAAGAACGGCGGCGCAAGCCCGGGCATGCTGGACCGGATCGCCGCGTTCACGAATCCCGACATGCCGGATCGCGCGACGCAGGCCTATGCCGCCGGCGGCCTGCGCACCATCTTCGGCGGCGGCGTCGCGCACATTCCCGCCGTCGACGCCACGACCATGGTCAAGGGTTCGGGCAGGATGATCGGCCCCGGTGGCACCTACGCGAACCGTGTCTGGGTCAACCGCTGGTACCTGATCGGCCCATTCGACGGCCGGCACGGCGCTGGGCTGTTTGCCAATGACCGCCATCCGCCCGAGCAGGGCGTGGTGCTGGACGCCGCGTATCGAGGCAAGGATGGACGCCTGGTCAAGTGGGACTACGTCGACATGGCGCATTACCCCCTGATCCCGCCCGTGCCCGCCGAAGACGCCGTGTACTATGGCTATACGGAGCTGATGATGGCCGCGGACCAGGACCTGGCGATCTGGGTCGGCGCCGACGATGACGCCCAGTTATGGCTCAACGACAGGCTGGTCTGGGAAGGCGGGAACGTCGACAAGGCATCGTTCTTCAATCAGGTCTATGAGACGAGGAATTCCTATGTGCGCGATTACAACCTGAACGAAGGCAAACGCATCGTGCACTTCAGGAAGGGCCGCAACAAATTGTTCTTCAAGCTGTCGAACGGCCCGACCCGGTTGTTTTTCTCGCTGGTCCTCACGAAGTGAACGAGCGATGGCCGGTTGAACGCGCGGCCGAAACCAGACTATCATTGTGGCCCGCCACGTCCTGGTCACCGGAACCCTCATGAAAAGTTTGTTGCGATCGAGATGTCGGGCGCCCTTGCTCGCACTCGTTGTCGGCCTTGGCCTGGGCTGCAGCGCGTCCGTCCCGGCCGAACCGTTGCCATTCACGGGCCGATGGCTGGCCGACGATCACCCGGAAGCACGAGCCTTGCAGATCAAGGAGGCGAGCATCGCCTGGCGCGAGCCGGCCTGTGTCCGTCAATTCACGCTGAAGAAAGAACGACCGGGCACGGTGTACCGGGATGGACGCGGCCGGAAATTCGTCGCGGGCGCGCTGGGCAGCATGCCGACGTATCTGCTGCAACTGGACGCCGGCACCTGCGGCAGCCCCGCCGACGAAATGCGGATCAGTTTTCCGCTGGTGTACGACATCAACCACATCGAGCTGATCGAATACGCGCTGGGCAAACCGGTCGGCGCCCGCCGGCTTCACCGCAAGAAGAAGTGACCCGGCTTGCCGCTACGCGTCGGCCGGCGCCGGCGTCTTGTCCTTGTACTCGCACAGGTCGTTGATGATGCAGTTCCAGCACTTGGGCTTGCGCGCCACGCACGTGTAGCGGCCGTGCAGGATCAGCCAGTGGTGGGCGTCGTGCAGGAATTCCTTCGGCACGAATTTCAGCAGCTTCCGCTCGACTTCGTCGACGTTCTTGCCGGGCGCGATCTTCGTGCGGTTCGCCACGCGGAAGATGTGCGTGTCGACGGCCATCGTCGGTTCGCCGAACGCGGTGTTCAGCACGACGTTCGCCGTCTTGCGGCCCACGCCGGGCAGGGCTTCCAGCGCCTCGCGCGACCGCGGCACGGCGCCGCCGTACTGGTTCACGAGGATCTCGCACGTGGCGATGACGTTCTTCGCCTTGTTGTTGTACAGGCCGATCGTCGAGATGTAGGTCTTGAGTTCGTCCAGGCCGAGGTCGAGGATCGCCTGCGGCGTGTTCGCCACCGGGTACAACTTGCGCGTGGCCTTGTTGACGCCGACGTCCGTCGATTGCGCGGACAGCAGCACGGCGATCAACAGTTCGAACGGCGTCGTGTATTCGAGTTCGGTGGTGGGATGCGGATTGGCGTCGCGAAAGCGGGTGAAGATCTCGAGGCGTTTGGCGGGATTCATCGATGCTTATTCTTTGTTGTCCGGGGCGGGCGGCGGCGGGGCGGCCTTCTGTTTCGCGCGCTCGATGGCGGCGGCGATGATGGCGCGCTTGCGTTCTTTTTCCGCCAGCTCTTCCGCCGTATTCGTCTCTTCCGCCGTCACGGCGCGCATCTTTTCGACGGCCTTGGCGGCCAGGCGCGCGTCGTTCTCGTCCTTTTCGCGGCGCAGGCGCTCGGTGCGGAAGTCGTGGCGCGCGCGCGCGGCGTCGGCCTGTTCCTGCGACCACGCGGCCCAGCCGGTCGGCTCGCTGGCCGGGTCGTCCGTGCGCGGGACCATGGCGATGCAGTCGACGGGGCAGGGCGCCACGCACAGGTCGCAGCCCGTGCACAGGCTGGGCAGGATCGTGTGCATCTGCTTGGCCGCGCCCAGGATCGCATCCACCGGACAGGCCTGGATGCACAGCGTGCAGCCGATGCACAGGCTCTCGTCGATGAACGCGACGGGGCGCGGACGCTCGACGCCGTTGGCCGGGTTGATTGGGATGACGCGACGGCCGGTCACCCGCGCCAGCCGCGCGACGCCTTCCATGCCGCCGGGCGGGCACTGGTTGATCTCGGCCTCGCCGCGCGCGATCGCTTCCGCATACGGGCGGCAGGCGGGGTAGCCGCACTTGGTGCACTGGGTCTGCGGCAGCAGGTCTTCGATCTGGTCGGCGAGCGTCTTGGTCACGGCGGTCTGGCGTTTATGAAAGCGACGTTTAGCGTTTGCTAAACGGCCATTATCCGCTAAAAGCATGTTGCCGTCGAAGATGCCCGTTTGCGATCCGGGCCTTGTGATGCCAGCCGTTAATTCAATCTGCATGCTTTCGTGTTGCAACGTACGGAATGCGGGCTGGGTTCGGTGGTCTACTGGAGTCCAGGCAATGAACTTCCAGGAGGGTCTTATGAACAAGAAGCACCTCGCGATGTCCACGTTGCTGGCGGCGCTGCTGGGCACTGCCGGCGCATCGAGCTTTGCCCAGGACCGCTATCACGGCGACCGTAGCGACGGACAGTACAGCCAGCGCGACCACGCCCGTGGCGACGACCGCAATGAGCGCCGCGGCGACGACCGCTACGATCGCCGCAACGACGACCGCTACGACCGCCGCGGTGACGACCGCCGCGACGGCTACCAGGCCCGCGGCGGCGGCCGTTACGGCAACGAGGGCTATGGCGGTGACCGCCGTTGGGATGGTGCCGGACCCAACCATGACATCCGCCGCGGCGGGCATCTGCCGAGCCGCTACCGCAACCACCAGTATGTCGTGGATAACTGGCGCGACCACAATCTGCGGCCCCCGCCACGGGGCTACCACTGGGTGCAGACGGGTGGCGATTATGTGCTGGCGGCCATTGCCACCGGCGTCATCGCAGACCTGATCATCAATCACTGAAGCCGCGGGCTGCCTTGAGGGTGGCCCCGGCAGGTGAGTCACCGGGCCGTTCCCGCCGACGCGGGCGCGGCCTTTTACGTCTTGAGCCCGGCAGCAATCTGCTTTAGACTTGACGCGCTATCAACAGAAGAAAGGAGGCCATCGTGAAACACGTATTCCTGCCGAGCGTATCCGAGGCCCGACTTCCTTCCCGTCCGTCATGCGAAGGTCGCTCGGTGGGTCATCCACTTTCCATTCATGGGTTCAGCGACTTTCATGCAAGCGATTCCAACGATTTATTTTCCCGGCCTGTGCGCCGAGGCCCTGTCCTTTTATCGTGACGTTCTCCACGCCGAGGTATTGTTCCAGCTGACCACGGTTCCCGACGGTCCGCCGCAATACCTCGAACCCGGCAGCCCGGGGATGATCGTGCGTGCAGGGTTGCGCGTCGGCGCCACCACCCTCTACCTGTCCGGCGCGGAGCATGCCGGCGAGCTGGCGTTCCGCGGCTTTTCGGTGAGCCTGCAGTTGGCCAGCGCGGACGAGGCCGCCCGGGTGCTGCAGGCGCTGGGCGAGGGTGGCACCATCCGCGTGCCCCTGCGCGCGACGACATTGGCCGGGCACTATGGCGTCGTCATCGACCGGTTCGGACTGCATTGGACCATCGAGGCGGGCGGCACGTACGCCCGCGCCGCATGACCCGCCGGCACCAGGCGCCGCAATGAAAAATGCCGCGGTCTCGGCCGCGGCATTTTTATGGGGCTGCAACGTTCAGGCGTTCTTGCGGATGAACTCGCCGATCATCGGGCAGATGATCTCGCGCCAGCGGCGGCCGGAGAAGATGCCGTAGTGGCCGCACTTCGGTGCCGTGAACGTCTGTTGCTTGTCGGCCGGGATGCCGCTGCACAGCTCGTGTGCGGCGTGGGTCTGGCCGGCGCCGGAGATATCGTCCAGTTCGCCTTCGATCGTGAACAGCGCGACGTTCTCGATGTCCTGCGGACGCACGAGCTGGCCGCCGACTTCCCACGTGCCCTTGGGCAGGCGGAATTCCTGGAAGACGGTCTTGATCGTTTCCAGATAGTACTCGGCCGGCATGTCGAGGACGGCGTTGTACTCGTCGTAGAACTTGCGGTGCGCTTCCGCCGAATCGTCGTCGCCGATCACCAGGTGCTGGTAGAACTCGCGGTGGCTCTGGGCGTGGCGGCCCGGATTCATGGCGATGAAGCCGGCGTGCTGCAGGAAGCCCGGATAAACCTTGCGGCCGAAGGCCGGGTAATTGCCCGGCACTGCATAGATCACCGTGTTCTCGAACCACGAGAACGGTTTTTCGATGGCCAGGTCGTTGACGGCCGTCGGCGATTTGCGCGGGTCGATCGGACCGCCCATCATGACCATCGTCTTGGGCAGCTTCGCGTCCTTGTTCGTCGCCATCAGCGAGATCGCGGCCAGCACGGGCACGGTCGGCTGGCAGACGGAGATCACGTGGACGTCGGGGCCCAGGTGGCGGATGAAATCCTGGACATAATAAATGTAGTCGTCCAGGTGGAACGGACCGTCCGACATCGGCACCATGCGCGCGTCGACCCAGTCGGTGATGTAGACGTCCTGGTCCGGCAGGAGCGCGCGGACGGTGTCCCGCAGGAGCGTCGCATGGTGGCCCGACAGCGGGGCCACGACGAGCACCGTCGGCTGTTTGAGCGCGGCGAAGTCGCTGGCGCTCATGTCCTTCTTGAAATGCAGCAGCTTGCAGAACGGCTTGCTGACGACCGTGTGTTCCACGATGCCAACCGTCTTCCCTTCGATGATGGTCGAGTTCAGGCCGAAAGCAGGTTTGTCATAGTCCTTGCCGAGGCGGTACATCAGCTCGTAGCCGGCAGCGATACGCTGTGCGAACGGGGTGTGTGCGAACGGTGAGACGGGATTTGAAAACAGTTTGGCAGAGGCATCGGCCCACTGCATCAGCGGGTTCAGGAAGGAGCGTTGCATCTCGTGCAGTTGGTAAAGCATAATAGTTTCCTTCATGACTCTTTGCGCACTTGAAATCGTTTGCGCGGCGTGTGTTCGGTCAATTATAGGCTCATTTGGCTTGGCACGGGGCAACATCAAGCCTGAGTCGTAATCAGTAATTACCGCATTGCACAACTTGTATCACATTGTCCGGGCCCGGTTCGTTAAGTGCACTACATAAGAAAAATGCCCCGCATCGGCGGGGCATTTTCGTCGTAATGCTGAAACGGAACGGTCAGTCGAACACGGGCGTTTCGACGCCGAGGATTTTGTGCAGCTTCGGCGAGGTCGTCGTGTACTGCATGTGGATCTTCTTGTCCGGGAAGATGTACGGCGCGGCACCGAAGGCGGCCAGCGCGGCTTCGTGGAAGCCCGACAGGATCAGCTTCTTCTTGCCCGGGTAGGTGTTGATGTCGCCCACGGCGAAGATGCCCGGCACGTTGGTCTCGAACTTTTCGGTGTCCATGACCTTGAGCTGGCGGCGTTCGATGTCCAGGCCCCATTCGGCGATCGGGCCCAGCTTCGGAGACAGGCCGAAGAACACCATCAGCATGTCCAGCGGCACGCGGCGGGTCACGCCGTCGGCGCCGGTGACCTTGACTTCGGACAGTTGGCCATCCTTCTCGTCGAAGCCGGTGACCTGGCCGATGATCAGTTGCATTTCGTATTCTTCGCACAGCTGCTTCATCTTGGCGACGGAAGCGGGCGCGGCGCGGAAGTCTTCGCGGCGGTGCACCAGCACGACGGACTCGGCCTTGCCGACGAAGTTCAGGGCCCAGTCCAGCGCGGAGTCGCCGCCGCCGCAGATGACGAGGTTCTTGCCTTCGAACAGGCTCGGGTCCTTGACGCGGTAGAACAGCTGGCTGTTGTCGAACCTGTCGATGCCGTCGACCTTGATCGTACGTGCCTGGAACGAACCGACGCCGGCCGCGATGAAGATGGTCTTGGTGATGAAGCGGGTGCCGGCCGAGGTCTCGACGTTGAAGCGGTGGTCTTCACGGCGCTGGACGGTGGTCACTTCCTGGCCCAGGTGGAAGGTCGGTTCGAACGGCTCGATCTGCTTGAGCAGGTTGTCGGTCAGTTCCTGGCCCGTGCAGACGGGTACGGCCGGGATGTCGTAAATCGGCTTGTCCGGATACAGCTCCACGCACTGGCCGCCGACGGCCGGCAGCGAATCGATCACGTGGGCTTTGATCTCCAGCAGGCCCAGCTCGAACACCTGGAACAGGCCAACCGGGCCCGCGCCGATGATCACGGCATCGGCTTCGATGGCGCCGGCAAAGGAGCTGTTGGGAGCGATGGAGCCCGCTTCGGGGGTCGTAGTCATGCTTATTTCCTATGAAGGGGTCGCGCCAAACCGGCTGCGCGTTGCAGAAGCGGGCTGCGATGCTCGCCGTACGTCAGTACGGCTGCGCTTCTCGCCCACTTCTGCTGCCGCTCGCTACGGTTTTGCGCGACCCTGATACTGTGTTGGGTCTAAGGGTGTTTAGCGGGCCAGTTGGTCCAGTTTGCTCTTGACGTCCTTCCACTCGTCCGCGTCGGGCAGGGCCGGCTTGGTCTTCGTGATCGACGGCCAGTTGCGCGCCAGCTCGACGTTGAGCTTGATGAATTGCTGCTGGTCCGACGGCACGTCCTCTTCCGCGTAGATCGCGTTGACCGGGCACTCCGCCACGCACACGGCGCAGTCGATGCACTCGTCCGGGTCAATGGCGAGGAAATTCGGGCCTTCCCGGAAACAATCTACCGGGCATACATCCACGCAGTCGGTATAGCGACAACGGATGCACGATTCGGTGACAACGTGGGTCATAACAGTCCTATCAATGAGTGGAAGCGGCGGCGCGTGTTATACAGGGAACCTACGGACGCTTCGAAAAACCGTCGCGAGCGGCAGTGCAACGCACAGCAGGTTTTTCGACACGCCCGTTCGCCGGACGCGGCAAAGCACTGTATTTTAGGGCAATTCTGCTTCTACGACAAATCAGGCTTATACACAATACACATAAGCAAATGTGTGCGGCGTGCCCGGACAGGCCCGGGAAACGGGCCTGTCCGGGCCTGTCATGCCGACGCCGACAGGTCGACCACCGTGGTCGTCGCGACGGCGCTCCCGGCGGCATCCGTGACCGTGACGGTCGTGAGCGCCACGGACGTCTGCGTCGTGGCCGGAGCGTCGCCGGTGGGCCCGAACCGTCCATGTTCGGCGCACCAGCGCGCCAGCGCGTCCGCTTCCGCCTGCAGCACCCGTTTGACGTCGTAGTACTCGGCCAGGTTCATCGTGCCGCAGCAGGCGCGCCGGTCCTGGCGCGCGCCGGGCGTGTCCGTCACGAGCGGCGCCAGGCGCAGGCCGGCCGGATGGTCGCCCGCGAGGCCGGCCGGGACGGCGAACACGTCGCGCTGGGCGAAGCGGTCGCGGATGGCGTTGACGGTCGCCTGCGGCTTGCCGTCGTCGTGCGCGATGCGCAGCATCTCGTTGGCCACGTCGGCATAGGTGGCGGCCGTATCGGGCGCGGCGATCAGCGCGCGCAGCACGAGGCCGCGCAGCCAGCCGGCGACGCGGTGCAGGACGCTGGCGCAATCTTCCAGCGCGGGATTGCGCTCGAAGGCGAACACGTCGGCCAGGATGTCGTAGACGGCGCCCGTGAACACTTGCGAGATCGCGTGCACCTCGGTGCCGGCCTGCGACAGGGTCAGGTCGTTGTCGGCGTTGCGCAGGCCCGTCGTGCTGCCGAGGGCGAGGCCGAATTGCTCGGCGATGTCGGCCAGGAAGGTCTTGTCGTGCAGGTGCGCCTTGGTCTGGGCGACGACCGCTTCGCACTGGTCGAGCTGGGACAGCGCGAGGAAGATCGCCGTCAGGTCGCCGAACGACTCGTGCAGGCCGCCCGTCTGCGGCGGATTGTCGGCCAGCAGCCAGTGCGGCTTGAGACCGTCCAGCACGGCGTGCCCGGTCTCGTGCGACACGATGTCGAACGAGCGGCACGTGTAGACGCGCGCCGTGGCGCCGCCGGGCACGAAGTCGCCGAATTTCAGGCAGGCCTGCGCGCGGCTGTAATAGGCGTTCATCACGTTCGGCAGGCCGTACGGCCAGACCTGCAGCGGCGCCGTGTCCGCGCTGCTGTTCCACTGCCACGGCAGGGGCATCGCGCTGCCCGCCGTCGACAGCGCGCGCTGGTACATCGTCAGCGTCTGGCGCACGACGGCGAACGTGTGGACGGCGTCGAACTGCGGCGTGTCCGGCATGGTCACGAAGTCGCCGAACGCATTCGGCTCGACGGGCGGGATGTTCATGTCGCCCAGCACGATGCGGGCGTCGCGCGGCCCCGCCAGCACGACGCCGGGCAGGAACACCTTGCGCGTGCCGATCTCGTCCACCGATGGGTCCTGCTTCCACATCAGCACGCGCGCGCCGGACGCGTAGGGCAGGGGGACGTCGGCCGGCATACTCTTTTCGAGCGGCGCGGCGCTGCCGGGGCCGGCCAGCGGGCGCGGTCGTCCCGGCTGGTCGAGCAGTTGCGCGGCCTTGCGGTGCTGGCGGTAGGGGGCGCTCGGCGTCGGCACGAAACCGACCGGCGGCTGCGGGCGGCGGGTGGGGGCGGATGAGTCCATGGTCGCTTCCTCCTTGATTTTTTATACGAGGCATGGTCGCCTCTTGCCCGATAGGGACATTGAGGCTCATCAATTGATTATTCTCTAGGCAAGCACTGGCCTTTGCGCCCATCAACTGGCATCATGGCGGGCTTGTTTGATTTGAATCAGTAAGGAAATCGAATGCCGGACATCAGCATCACCCAGCCGCACAGCCTGAGTCAGACCGACGCGCGCGCCGCCGCGCAGAAGGTTGCGAACAAGCTGGCCCGCGAATATGGCCTGAGTTGCACATGGGAGGGGGACGTGCTGCGTTTCGCGCGCAGCGGCGTGGAAGGGGCGCTCACGCTGGGCGAGCGCCAGGCCGCGTTGCGCATCAAGCTGGGCTTCCTGATGAGCGCTTTCGCGGCCACCATCGAGCAGAAGGTGGCGGAAAGCATGCGCAAGACGTTCAACGCCTGATTTACTGGTCCTTCAGGTCTTCGATCAGGTCGACGTACTGCTGCATCGCCTCGTCCTGCGCCGTGCCTTTCAGCGCGGACCAGGCGTCGTACTTGGCGCGGCCGACCATGTCGGTGAAGCCGGGACGCTCGCCGGCGACGTCGCCGCTCGACCCCTGCTTGAACAGCGCGTAGATCTTCAGCAGCGTCATATTGTCCGGACGCTCGGGCAGGTTTTTCGAATCGAGCTGGGCCTGGGCGAACTGTTCTTGCAAACTCATGGTCATTCCTTTCGACGGATGCGGTTTCTTGCCATGCATGGAAGGCAAGACTTCGGGCATCTTAGCGCATCGTGTTCGGAATCACGGTTGATTCGGCGGGATTTTAGAAGCGTTGCTCGGTCTGCATTGGTGGGCACCCCGTGCCCACCAATGCGCAGCCGAAAATCAAACGTCCAGCAGCTCGACGTCGAAGATCAAGGTGGCATTCGGCGGAATCACGCCGCCCGCGCCGCGTGCGCCGTAGCCCAGGCTCGCCGGGATGGTCAGGCGCCGCGCGCCGCCCACCTTCATGCCTTGCACGCCTTCGTCCCAGCCGCGGATCACGTGACCGGCGCCCAGTGGGAACTGGAACGGGTCGTTGCGGTCTTTGCTCGAGTCGAACTTGACGCCGGTGCTGCCGTCGTCGTTCTGCAGCCAGCCGGTGTAGTGCACGGTCACGTAGTTGCCGGCCTTCGCTTCGGCGCCGCTGCCGACGACGGTGTCTTCGTATTGCAGGCCGGAATTCGTGGTGGTGATGGACATGGTCTTCCCTTGTTGTTCAGAGTGAAAGGCCGATTGTAGTGCATGGCCTGTCAAAGTGCCATTGACGTCCTGGCCACTGTGTTGCGGCGGCGCGCCGCTCGCGTGCGATTCCGGCGCCCGGCACTACGGGGTGTTCAAGTTTCCCCGTAGAATAATGCTTTTCCTCCCTGGGCTCGTGTCGTTCCATGCTGCGTCGCTTCCGCCAGTCTCTCATCCTTGGTTTCACGTTGTTTTCGGCCATCCAGGCTGCCCATGCGAACGTCGTGGTCGTGCTCAATTCGCGCGACGCCACGGTCCAGCTGCTCGACCAGGCGACAGGCGCCGACAACGGCACGTTCGCGGTCGGCAAGGAGCCGCACCACCTGATGGCCACGCCGGACAACAAGTCGGTGATCGTCGCCAGTTCCGTCGGCAACGAGCTGATCTTCCTCGACCCGGTCACGGGCAAGGTGCAGCGCCGCCTGGCGGACGTGCTTGACCCGTACCAGATCGGCTTCTCGCCGGACCAGAAATGGTTCGTGTCGGCGTCGCTGCGCCTGGACCGCGTCGACGTCTACAAATACGACGGCGGTAACCTCGTGCTCAGCAAGCGCGTGCCGCTCGCGCGCATGCCCAGCCACATCGCGTTCGACGCGGCCAGCACGACGGCGTTCGTCACCCAGCAGGGCAGCGACCAGGTCAGCGCGATCGATCTCAAGACGCAGACCGTCAAATGGACGCTCCCGGTCGGCAAGCTCCCGGCGGGCATCACGATGACGCCGGACGACAAGTACCTGCTGGTGGGGATCATGGGCAGCGACTACGTCGAGGTGATCGACTGGCGCGCGCACAAGACCGTCAAGCGCATCAGGACGGGCGACGGCGCCCACAACTTCCGCGCCGTCGGCGACCGCCGCCACGTGTTCGTGTCGAACCGCGTGCAGAATTCGATCAACATCATCGACCAGGTCACGCTGGAAAACGTCGGCACGATCCCGGTGCCGGGCGGTCCGGACTGCATGGAACTGACGAACGACGGCAAGACGCTGTGGGTGACGCTGCGCTGGATCAAGAAGGTCGCGGTGATCGACGTGGCGAGCCGCAAGGTGGTCAAGCTGATCCCCGTCGGCCGCTCGCCGCACGGCGTGTTCTTCGCCAACGCGGCGCCGCGGCTGTGACGGCGCGGCCCCTGCATGGCGCCGCCGCGCTGGTGCTGCCGCTCCTGCTGGCGGCCGCCGCGAGCGCGCAGACGGATGACGCGCCCGCGTGCAAGGGCACGATCTACCTGACGTTCGACACGGGCAGCCAGTCGCAGGCCGGGCTCATCGCCGACACGCTGCGCCGCCACCACATCAAGGCCACGTTCTTCCTCGCCAACGAGAAGACGGTGCGCGGCGACTGGTCGCTCGATCCGTCCTGGGCCGATTTCTGGAAGGCGCGCGTGGCGGAGGGCCATGCGTTCGGCAGCCACACCTTCGACCACGTCTACTTCCAGCGCGACGAGGCGGGCGGGCGCATCGTCGTCAAGCCGCAGTTCGGCGCCCACGCCGGCCAGAAGGAAACGTGGACGGCGCAGCAGTACTGCGACGAACTGCGCCGCGTCGACACGCGTTTTACGCAGCTGACCGGTCGCCGCCTCGACCCGATCTTCCGCACGCCGGGCGGCCACAGCTCGCCCAACATCCTGGCCGCCGCGAAGGCGTGCGGCTACCGGCACGTGGGCTGGGCGCCGGCCGGCTTCTCGGGCGACGAGACGTCCAGCGCCAAGTTCCCGAACGACGTGCTCCTCAAGCGTGCGCTGGACAATTTGAAGGACGGCGACATCTTCATGGCGCACATGGGGATCTGGTCGCGCAAGGATCCGTGGATGCCCGCGAACCTCGAGCCGCTGATCGCGGGGCTCGAGCGCAAAGGCTTCTGTTTCGCTACACTGAGGGAGCATCCGGACTACCGCATGCAACGTTGACCGACCGACCACCGACAGACACATGATCCAGCACTTCCCCGATTGGTTCGCCTTCCTGCAGGGATGGCTGTTCGAGCACATGGTCGAACCCGCGATGTTCGCCATGGGCCTCGGCGCATACATGGAAGACGCCTTCGAGGGCGTCGAGTGGTTCCTGGCCGGGGCCTGCGAAGTGGCGGCCCTGTACCTCGTGCTGCGCCCGCTGGAAGCCGTCATCCCCGCGCAGCAGATGACCGACCGCTCCGCGCGCTGGAACGATTTCGTCTACACGCTGATCCACCGCCTCGGGCTGTTCAGCATGGCCGTGTTCTTCACGCTCGACCCGGTGCTGGACCACCTCGCCGGCCTGCTGCGCATGGAAGGCGTCCATCCGTTCAACCTGGAAGGGCTGATGACGGGCTTCCACCCGCTCGCCAGCTTCCTGCTGTACCTCGTCGTGCTGGACTTCTTCGATTACTGGTTCCACCGCGGCCAGCACCGGTTTCGCTGGTGGTGGGCGCTGCACAGCCTGCACCACAGCCAGCGGAACATGAACCTCTGGAGCGACGACCGCAACCACCTGCTGGACGACCTGCTGCGCGACGTCTACATGGCCATTCTCGCCCTGGCGATCGGCGTGGCCCCGAGCCAGTACGTGCTGCTGGTATCGGTCGCGCGCGGCCTGCAAAGCCTGCAGCACGCGAACGTGCGCATCCACTTCGGCCGCCTCGGCGAGCGCCTGCTCGTGTCGCCGCGCTTCCACCGCACCCACCACGCCGTCGGCATCGGCCACGAATCGCGGGGGCAGGAGCTGGGCGGGTGCAATTTCGGCGTGCTGCTGCCCGTGTGGGACCTGGTCTTCGGCACCGCCAACTTCGCCGCCGGCTGGCACGGCACGGGCGTGCGCGACCAGTTTGCACGCGCGAATCCCGACGGCACCCTGCGTCCGGCCCGCGACTACGGGCGCGGTTTCTGGCGCCAGCAGTGGCTCGGCCTGGTGCGCCTGATCGAAGCCGGCAGCCGGCCGGGCGCGGCATGATGCGCCCGGTCGCCATCGCCTACGGCCGCGCGCTGCGCTCCCAGTTCTCGGGGCGGATGCTGCTGCTGTCCATCGTGCCGCTGCTGCTGTCGCTGGCCTTGTGGGGCGGCCTGCTGTACGCCGGCATGCAGCCGCTGCTGGACTGGCTGCACGCACTGTTCGTCGAGTACGGCCTGTTCGCGACGAGCGGCAGCATCCTCGCCACGCTGGGCCTCGGCTTCCTGAAGACGCTCGTGATCCCGCTCGTGGCGATGCTCGTGCTGCTGCCGCTGATGATCATCACGTCGCTGCTGTTCATCGGCGTCGGCGCGATGCCGGCCATCGCGCGCCACGTCAGCCGCGTGCAATTCCCGACGCTCGAACGGCGGGAGGGCGGCAGCTTCCTGGGGAGTCTCGGCGTGAACCTGTCGGCCATCGTCGTGTTCGCGCTGCTGTGGCTCGTCACCTTGCCGCTGTACGCGCTGGCGCCTGTCGCCCTCATCGTGCAGGCCGTGCTGTGGGGCTGGCTGACGGCGCGCGTGATGACCTACGACGCGCTCGCCATCCACGCAAGCCCGGACGAGCGCCGCACGATCGTGCACGCGCAGCGCCGGTCGCTGCTGCTGATCGGCACCGTGTCCGGCCTGCTCGGCGCACTGCCGGGCGTCGCGTGGGTCGGCGGGGCGCTGTTCTCGGTGGTGCTGTTCCCCGTGCTGGCCGTGCTGTCGATCTGGCTCTACCTCGTCATCTTCATTTTCACGGGCCTGTGGTTCCAGTATTTTTGCCTGCAGGCGCTGGCGGACCTGCGCGCCGGACAGGTCCTGAAAGACATCGCACCCTGACGTCCATTCACGCGGCCGAAGCTCGGCCAATGCGCGCGGCAGGCTGCGGCGCACTGTGGCACACTGGAGCCTGAAGGAGGTACGCATGGCATTCGGCCTCATCATCATCGGCGACGAAATCCTGTCCGGGAAACGGCGCGACCAGCACCTGCCCAAGGTGATCGAACTGCTGGGCGAGCGCGGCCTGCGCCTGTCCTGGGCCGAGGTCGTGGGCGACGAACCCGCGCGCATCACGGCGCTGTTGCAGCGCACGTTCGCCGGCCCCGACATCGTGTTTTCCTGCGGCGGCATCGGCGCCACGCCGGACGACCACACGCGCCAGTGCGCGGCCGCGGCGCTCGGTGTGCCGCTCGAACTGCATCCGGAAGGGCGTACGCTGATCGAGGCGCGCATCCGCGAGACCGCGGGGCCCGACGCCGACCTGCGCGCGCCCGACAACCTGCAGCGCCTCAAGATGGCCGAATTCCCCGCGGGCGCGGGGCTGATCCCGAATCCCTACAACCGCATCCCCGGCTTCACGGTGGCGCAGCACCATTTCGTGCCCGGCTTTCCCGTGATGGCGTGGCCGATGATCGCGTGGGTGCTCGACACGCTGTATGCCGACCGCTTCCACCACGAGCCCCGGCTCGAACGGGCGTTGCTGGTGTACGGGCAGGCCGAAGCCGTGCTCACGCCGCTGATGGAAGCGCTGGAGGCGCGCCACCCCGGCGTGCGCGTGTTCAGCCTGCCCAGCGTGGGCGATGCGCACACGCGGCGCCATATCGAACTGGGGGTGAAAGGCGAGCCGGAACAAGTCGACGCGGCGTGGGCCGACATGTGCGCCGCGCTCGAACGTATGGAAGTGGAAACACAGCCGTTGCGGCCCGTGGACAGCCGGGCAAACTGAGCCGTTGTTTTTTTGCGAAAATGGCAGGGCGATGTCAAAAAACTGCGTGAGCGGTTCCTGCATGTCACATTGATGTGGTGGAATGATGTTTGTGAGCAGGGACGATCCGGAGTGAGGTCGCCACCTGCTTTGTGAACTTTTACGACCTGGGATCACTCGAACCGACCAGCAGCAGGATGGCGAGCAGGTTGACGGGATTTGCAGGCGTGTTTCAAACCGGTTGAGCCATCATGGATAGTATTCGCCGTCTCCGACGGCCCCGCTTCTTCGCCCGCGCATTCCACCGTTTGTTTGGTGGGGCCGCGCCGGTGCAACCCTCTCTCGCCGGCGTGCCCGCCATGGCGGCCGAGCAGGATGTTCCCGTTCGTATCATGCCGGCGCGATTGGAGCCCAGTCTCGATCCCGCGCTGGATCCGGACGCCGGCTCCGGCGACGGCGCCGCGGCGCCCGAGCCGCAGCCGGCGCCGCCCAAGCGACGCTGGCGCAAGACCAGACGCGCCTTGCTCGTTTTGCTGCTGCTCGCCGTGGCCGGCGTGTCCGCCGTGGGCGTATACGAAAGCCGCACGTCGGCACTGGAAGCGCGCTTCTTCGCCGGCCTGGCCAAGAAGCTCACCTACCGCGTCGGCAAGGGCCCCAGCGATGCGATCCGCTTCCCGCAGGCGAGCCCGTACGACGAGCGTCTCGGCTACTCGAACCTGCCGAACTACTTGGCCAAGCTCAAGACGCGCGACTACGTCGTCGTCGAACAGGCGCGCATGTCGCCCAAGATGCTGGAACTGACCGACCTGGGCCTGTTCGCCACGTACCGCGAAAAGACGCGCGCCGGCCTCGACATCCTCGACAGCGGCGGCGCGCCGCTGTTCTCGGCCCGCTTCCCCGAGCGCCTGTACGAACGATTCGACGCCGCGCCGCAGGTGCTCGTGAAGAGCCTGCTGTTCATCGAGAACCGCGAACTGCTCGACACGACTTATCCCAAGCGCAACCCGGCCGTCGAATGGGACCGCTTCTCGAAAGCCGTGTTCGACAAGACGGTCCACTCGGTGGGCCTGGGCGGCGGCGGCCGCGTCGCCGGCGGCAGCACGCTCGCCACGCAGATCGAAAAATACCGCCATTCGCCGGAAGGCCGCACGGCGTCGCTGGGCGACAAGCTGCGCCAGATGGCCTCGGCCACGCTGCGTTCCTACCAGGACGGCGAAGACACGAGCAAGACCCGGCGCCACATCGTGCTCGAATACCTGAACACCGTGCCGCTGTCGGCCAAGCTCGGCTACGGCGAAGTGAACGGCATCGGCGACGGCATGTGGGTGTGGTACGGCCGCGATTTCGCCGACGTCAACCGCGTCCTGTCCGGCAAGCAGGTCACGCCGGACTTCGCGCTCGTCTACAAGGAAGCGCTGTCGCTGATGATCGCGCAGCGCCGTCCCGCCTACTATCTGGGCACCGGTGAAAAAGACCTCGAAATCCTCACCAACGCGCACCTGCGCGTGCTGGCGCAGGCCGGCGTGATCTCGCCCCAGCTGCGCGACGCCGCGCTCGCCACCGTGCTGCATCCGGCGCTGGGTTCGGGCGTGGCGCCGCCGCCGGCGAACACGTTCGTCACGCGCAAGGCCGCCAACGCCGTGCGCAACCACCTCGCCACGCTGCTGGGCGACTCGCGCCTGTACAACCTCGACCGCCTCGATCTCTCGGTCGTGACGACGTTGAACGCCGACGCGCAGAGAGCCGTCACGGCCGCCTTGCGCAAGCTGACCGACAACGAAGCCGCGGCCGAAGCCGGCCTGACGGGCAAGGGCATGCTGGGCAACGGCGACCCGTCCAAGGTCGTGTACAGCTTCACCTTGATGGAGCGGGGCGACAAGGTCAACTACCTGCGCGTCCAGACCGACAACTACGACCAGCCGCTCGACATCAACGAAGGCGCCAAGCTCGACCTCGGTTCGACCGCGAAGCTGCGCACGCTGACGACCTACCTCGACATCATCGACCAGCTGCACCAGCGCTACGAGCCGATGTCGAAAGCGGAACTGGCGAAGGTCACCGTCGATCCGAAGGACCGGCTGAGCCAGTGGGCCGTCGACTATTTCCTGGCGCTGCCGGCCGGCGCCGACCGCGGCCTCGTGCCGATGCTGGGCGCGGCGATGGAGCGCAAGTATTCGGGCAACCCGGGCGAAGCGTTCTTCACCGGTGGCGGCGTGCACATCTTCGGCAACTTCAGCAAGCTGGACGACAGCCGCATCCTCACCGTGCAGGAGGCGCTGCAGCATTCGACGAACCTCGTGTTCGTGCGCCTGATGCGCGACGTCGTGCGCTACTACATGTTCCAGCTGCCCGGTTCCTCCGCCCAGCTGCTGGCCGACGCCGACGATCCGCGCCGCGCCGACTACCTGTCGCGCTTCGCCGACCGCGAAGGCAAGGATTTCCTGGCCCGCTTCTGGAACAAGTACCGCGGCAAGAACTGGGACGAGATCGAGACGGCGCTGATGCAGGGCGTGCGCATCCGCGCCTCCAAGATCGCGGCCGTGCACCGCACGATCTACCCGGACGCGTCGCCGGCCGAGTTCGCCCAATTCCTGCATAAATACCTGCCGGCCGAGGCCGAGGTCGACGACGAGCGCATCGCCAAGATGTACGACCAGTACTCGGTCGCCAACATGTCGCTGGCCGACCGCGGCTACGTCGCGTCCGTGCACCCGCTCGAACTGTGGCTCGTCGGCTACTTCCGCACCCATCCGAAAGCCGGCTGGGACGAGGTCGTCGGCGCGTCGACGAAACAGCGCCAGGAAGTGTATTCCTGGCTGTTCAAGACGCACCGCAAGCACGCCCAGGACAAGCGCATCGCCGGCCTGATCGAGGTCGAAGCCTTCCTCAAGATCCACGCGCAGTGGAAGAAGATGGGCTATCCGTTCGACTCGCTCGTGCCGTCGTATGCGACGACCTTGGGCGCCTCGGCCGACCGTCCGATCGCGCTGGCCGAGCTGATGGGCATCCTCATCAACGGCGGCGTGCGCAAGCCCACGCAGCGCATCGATTCGCTGCACTTCGCCAAGGACACGCCGTACGAGACCCTCGTCAAGCGCAGCGACGCGGAGAAGGGCGAGCGGGTGCTCAATCCCGACGTCGCGCGCGCCGTCGTCAACGCCATCCGCGGCGTCGTGCAGGAAGGCACGGCCAAGCGCGCCAAGACCGCCTTCGTCAAGGCGGACGGCAGCGTGATCGCGCTGGGCGGCAAGACGGGTACGGGCGACCAGCGCTTCGACGTCTTCGGCGCCGGCCACCGCCTGATCGAGTCGCGCTATGTGAACCGCTCCGCCACGTTCGTGTTCAACATCGGCGAGCGCTTCTTCGGCAGCATGACGGCGTACGTCCACGGTCCGGACTCGGCCCACTACGACTTCACGAGCGCGCTGCCCGTGCAGTTGCTGGTGAAGCTGGCGCCGAGCCTGATGCCGATGATCGAGCACCAGGACGCCGTGACCATCCCGGGCCTGCACGTCGAGCGCGCCGCGCCGGCGCCGGCGGGACCGCAGGACGCCGTCGCACGCGACACCGAGCAGGCCGCGCCGGCCGACGCCGCGCCCGCGGATGCCGCGGCCGGTGCCGATGCCCCGCCGGCCGCAGTCAAGGCGCCGGCCGCAGTCAAGGCGCCGGCAGCCAGGATGGAACCGGCAGCCAAAGCCGACGTGAAACCGGCCGCGAAGCCGGCCGGCGAGACGCATCCGAAGGCCGTGGACGTGGGTGCGCATCCCGCGCCGCACAAGAGCGCGGCCGACGACCACGTCCCGGCCAGGTCGTCCGCCGCCCACAAGGCCGACGTGGACGGCCACGCCAAACCCGCCGTGCACAAGCCGGCCGCGCAGCCCGAGGCCGATGCGGTCGCGCCGCCGAAGTCCGAGCGGGCCGAGCGGGCCCGGCGTGCCAAGGCGCCCGCCGTCGAAGAAGTGCTGCAGTGAGCGCGGGGTCCGCTAACCCCGCGCACGGGAGCCGGGCCGCATGAAGCGGCTCCCGCTGCGTAAATTCAGCCTCGTATCGTTGCGCGACCTGCTGGTGGCGGCGGCGCCGACGGCCGTGCTCGTGCTGGCCGCCTGCATCGTCGCGTACATCGTCGTCGACCCGGCGCCGCCGCGCCACGTCGTCCTCGCGGCGGGGCAGGACAACAGCGCGTACGAGGAATTCGGCCGCAAGTACGCGGCCATCCTGGCCCGCGACGGCATCCGGGTCGAGTTGCAGCGCTCGCTCGGTTCGGAAGACAACCTGCAGCGCCTCGTCGACGGCAAGGCCGACATCGCGTTCGTGCAGAGCGGTTCGACGAGCGAGGCGCAGGCCGAGGGCCGGGGGCTCGTCTCGCTCGGCAGCCTGTTCACGGAACCCGTCTGGCTGTTCCTGCGCGAGCGCGATGCGCGCGGGCGCAGGCTCGACGTGCGCAGCATCACGCAATTGAAGGGCTTGCGCATCAACCTCGGTCCGGAAGGCACGGGCGTGCCCAAGCTGTTCCGCCAGGTGCTCGCCGTGAACGGCCTGGAGCCCGGCCAGCTGACGACGTCCTCGCTCGAGAACACGCCCGCCACGGTGGAATTGCTGGCGGGGCATATCGACGGTCTCGTGTTCAGCTCGGCACCGGAAGCGCCGCTGATCCAGATGTTGCTGCAGACGCCGGGCATCCGCCTGTTCGATTTTCACCAGGCCGAAGCGTACACGCGCCGGTTGCCGTTCCTGACGCACGTCGTGCTGCCGCGCGGGATCGTCGACCTCGGGCGCGACATGCCGGCGCGCAACGTCCACCTGATCGCGCCGACCGCGACCCTCGTCGCGCGCGCCGACCTGCATCCGGCGCTGGTCGACCTGTTCGTCAAGGCGGCCACGGAGATCCACGGCGGCACCGGCTGGTTCCAGCAGCAGGGGCAGTTCCCGTCGCCGCGCTATACCGAGATCCCGGTGGCGCGCGAAGCGGCCAAGTACTACCGCGACGGGCCGCCGTTCCTGCAGCGCTACCTGTCGTTCTGGCTGGCGAACCTGTTCGACCGGCTGTGGGTCGTCGTCGTGGCGCTGGCCGCGTTGATCATTCCGCTGTCGAAGATCGTGCCGCCGCTGTACGTATGGCGCATCCGCTCGCGCGTGTACCGCTGGTACGGCCAGCTGCGCGCCGTCGAGCAGGCTCTGGAGAATGCGGGCGAGGAACACCGCGACGAGGCGCGGGCGGAGCTGCTGCGCCGCCTCGACGACATCGAGCAGCGCGTCAACCACATCTCGATCCCGCTGGCCTATGCGGATGCCCTGTACGGCCTGCGCAGCCACATCAACTTCGTGCGCCAGCGCGTGAAGGTCGCGCTGTAAAGGTCAGGGCAGGACGATCTTCACGACGGCATGGCCCGACGTCGCGTACAACGTGCCGTCGGGCGCGACCGTGATGCCGCGCAGGGCGGCGAAGCTGCCGGGCAGCTTGCCCGTTTTCAGCGCCGTCGCGCCGGCCGTGCCCGCCGCCGTCGACACGACCGCGTTCGCCGTGATCTTGCGGATCGTGTTGTTGACGGCGTCGGCGGCGAACAGGTCGCCGTTCTTGTCGACGGTCAGCGCCACCACCTGCTGGAAGGTCGCTTGCGAGGCGTTGCCGTCGGCCTTGCCCGCCTGGCCCGACGTGGCGGCGAACTGCGCGAGGCTCGTGGCGCCCGCCGCGGCGCGGCCGATCCCGCGGCGCAGGTCGGCCACGTAGACCGTATCGTCGGCATTCACGGCGACCCCGCGCGTGACCGGCTCGGTCGTGCCGGGCAGGAGCTCGACGGCGCCGGTTTCCAGGCGCGTCCAACGGTTCGGATTCGCGAGCGGGACGCGGCGCGTGTCGACGCCCGTCGTCACGACCAGGTTGCCGGTGCCGTCCGCGGCAATGCCGCCGGGGAAGAGCCGGTTGTCGCCGCCGAAGTCGCTGGCGGCGAACGTGATGACCGTGCTGACGGTGCCGTCCGGCGTGATCTTGCGGATTGCCGTCCCGTCCGTGACGTACAGGTCGCTGTTGCCGTCGATCGTGATGGCCGTCGGCTGCGTGAAGCGGGCCTTGTTGCCCTGGTTGTCGGTCGTGCCGCTGGCGCCGCGCTGGCCGGCGAAGGTGGACACCGTGCCGTCCGGCGCGACCTTGCGGATCGCGTAATTCAGCTGGTCGGCCACGTACACATTGCCGTTCGCGTCGATGGCGAGGCCGCGCGGCGTGTTGAAGCGGGCGGCCGCGCCCTTGTTGTCGGAACTGCCGCTGGTGGCCGCATCGCCGGCCAGCACGGTGATGCCGGCGCTGGGCCCGGTGTCGCCGCCGCTGCCGTTGTTCGTTTCGCGCTTGGGGCCACCAGGACCGCACGCGCACAGCAGCGCCGCGACGCCCGCACACAGGAGGCGCACGCGCAGGCGGGCGGGAGCAGCGGATTCGATTGTCATGGGTTCAAACTCCAGGTCGGCGGTGAGCGGGCATGCTAGCACGCGCGCACCTTGCAGAATCTCTGCGATTGTCACGGTATGACGAGGAGATGACAGCGGTCAGGCGCCGATCCAGGGCAGGCCGGCCCTGCACCAGCCGCCCACGGTCTTGCGATGGCCTTCGGGGTCGCGGTCGCCTTCGAAGCCTTCGAGAATGTCGAAGGCGTTCGGGTAGCCCAGCTCGGTGGCCGTGCGCGCCGCGTGGCGCGAACGCACGCCGGAGCGGCACAGGAACAGGACGACGTCGTCGGGCGTCGCGACGTTTTGCAGCTGCGTGGCGAAATCGGGGTTCGGCGCGCCGCCCGGGTACAGCGACCATTGCACGGCACCGTGCTGGGCGTCCGGCAGGGCGGGGCGACCGACCCAGTCGCGCTCCGCATTCGTGCGTACGTCGACCAGCTTGACCCGCGGGTCCGATTGCAGCAGCGCGAACGCTTCCAGCGGCGTGACGGCGCCCGCGTAAGGCTGGCCGGGCGTCCGGGCCCGGGCATTGGCGAGAATCTCGTCGGTCGTACTCATGTCATGTTCTCCATCTATCGTGGTGGCGGGCGCGGTCGCCGCACCGTTACAGTTCGTAGTGCCGCTTCGACTCACACCTTTGGTGCACTGTGCATCAAACTGGTGCATACTCGATAAATTGCACTTGTTTGGTGCGTATGCTTGCGTTTGCATCAAATCCGTGCACTCATACGGTGTCATTGATTTTAAGGGGCAAATTGATTGGTCTCAAAGTATTCATTATTTGTTTGCTCATGGAAAAATGCTGGCATAATTTCTGCTTAGATGGAAATGCGCCTGTCGCACGCCCCGTCGGCGTCGACACCCCTTTTTGACTTAGGAGATACGAATGGCAAGGACCGCCGCAGATGTAATGCAGATGCTGAAGGACAACGAAGTCAAGTTCGTTGATTTGCGCTTCGCCGATACCCGCGGCAAGGAACAGCACGTGACCGTTCCCATCTCGCATTTTGACGAAGACAAGTTCGAATCCGGCCACGCATTCGACGGCTCGTCGATCGCCGGCTGGAAAGGCATCGAAGCATCGGACATGCTGCTGATCCCTGACCCGAACACCGCGAACATCGACCCGTTCTTTGAAGAGACCACCGTGTTCATGCAGTGCGACGTGATCGAACCGTCGGACGGCAAGGGCTATGACCGCGACCCGCGTTCGATCGCCAAGCGCGCCGAAGCCTACCTGAAATCGTCGGGCATCGGCGACACCGCCTACTTCGGCCCGGAGCCGGAATTCTTCATCTTTGATTCGGTCCGCTGGAAGCTGGACATGTCGGGCTGCTTCGTCAAGATCGATTCGGAAGAAGCGTCCTGGTCGACCGAAAAGGAATTTGAAGGCGGCAACAGCGGCCACCGTCCGACCGTCAAGGGCGGCTACTTCCCGGTCCCGCCGGTCGACAGCTTCCAGGACATGCGTTCGGAAATCTCGCTGATCCTCGAATCGCTGGGCATCCCGGTCGAAGTGCACCACCATGAAGTGGCGGGTGCGGGCCAAATGGAACTGGGCACCAAGTTCTCGACCCTGGTCGAGCGCGCCGACTGGACGCAGAACCTGAAGTACGTGATCTGGAACGTGGCCCACAGCTACGGCAAGACCGCCACCTTCATGCCGAAGCCGATGAACGGCGACAACGGCTCGGGCATGCACGTCCACCAGTCGATCTGGAAAGACGGCAAGAACCTGTTCGCCGGCGACGGCTATGCCGGCCTGTCGGAAACGGCCCTGTTCTACATCGGCGGCATCATCAAGCACGCCAAGGCCCTGAACGCCATCACCAATCCGGGCACGAACTCGTACAAGCGCCTGGTGCCGGGCTACGAAGCGCCGGTCAAGCTGGCTTACTCGGCCAAGAACCGTTCGGCATCGATCCGTATCCCGCACGTGGCGAACCCGAAAGGCCGCCGCATCGAGACCCGCTTCCCGGACCCGCTGGCCAACGTCTACCTGTGCTTCGCAGCCCTGCTGATGGCCGGCCTGGACGGTATCCAGAACAAGATCCACCCGGGCGAAGCCGCGACGAAGGACCTGTACCACCTGCCGCCGGAAGAAGACAAGCTGATCCCGACGGTCTGCTCGTCGCTGGAAGAAGCGCTGGAAGCCCTGAACAAGGACCGCGAGTTCCTGACCCGCGGCGGCGTGTTCAGCGATGCCATGCTCGACGCCTACATCGACCTGAAGATGCAGGAAGTCCAGCGTCTGCGCATGACCCCGCACCCGGCCGAATTCGACATGTACTACTCGTCGTAATTCGGTGGCATCACCTAGTGCCGGATTGGAAACGAACGGCACTGGAGTGTATCCACACGGTAACGAAAACGCGGGGAAAGCCAGCCGGCTGCCTCGCGTTTTTTCTTGGATGGGGTATAGTCGGAAGCTTCCCAACCATGCATCCAGACTGCCCTGATGCGAATGACAAGCAGCTTTTTCCTGCGCCTGGCGTTGCTCGCGGCACTTGCCGCGCACGGCGGCGCCCGGGCCGATTCCGTCGTCTACAAATGCGTGGACAAGAATGGCCGGGTGGAATTTACCGACATAAATAAAACCGGCTGCAAGGTGCTCGATCTGCCCGGCTATATCTCGGCACCGGCCCCCGCGCCGCGCGCCGCGCCCGCGGTGACGATGCGGCAAGGGACGGGGCGTCCGGCAGCGGGCGCGGCACCGAATCCGGCCGGCTTTCCTCGCGTGGACACGGCCACGCAGCGCGCGCGCGACGACGACCGGCGGGCGATCCTCGAGGACGAATTGCAGTCGGAGGAACACAAACTGGCCGACCTGAAGCGCGACTTCAATAACGGCGAACCGGAACGCCAGGGTAACGAAAAGAATTACGCGAAGTACCAGGAACGGGTGGCCCAGATGCGCGACGACATCGGCCGCAGCGAAAAGAACATCGAAGCGCTCCGGCGCGAGATCGCCAACATACGATAAGGACGGCACCCCTGCGATGAACGGAACCCCGGCCCAGCCCCTCCAGCACGACCGTTTCGCAGGGCTCGACATGCTCGCCTCCGCCGTGCTCGTGGCGGACGCCGGCGGGCTCGTGCGCTACGCCAACCCGGCCGCCGAGCACCTGCTCGACATGTCCGCCAAGGCGCTGGCGCGCCAGAAGCTCGTCGGCCTGTTCACCAACGGCGAGGAACTGGGCGTCCAGTGCGAGCAGGCGATCGCCCACAAATACGCCGACCTGCGCCAGGACCTCACGCTGTTCCGCCCGGCGCGCGACCCGCTGCACGTGCACAGCATCGTCAGCGCGGCCGGGGAGGCCGAGGTTGTCGTCGAGCTGCGCGAGAACGTCCAGCAGCTGAAACTCGACCGCGAGGAGCGCCTGCTCGACCAGAGCCTGGCCAACAAGGAACTCATCCGCAACCTGGCCCACGAGATCAAGAACCCGCTGGGCGGCATCCGCGGCGCGGCCCAGCTGCTGGAGCTGGAACTGCCGGACGTGCACCTCAGTTCGCTGCGCGAATACACGCAGGTGATCATCAAGGAGGCCGACCGCCTGCAGACGCTCGTCGACCGCCTGCTGGCGCCGCACCGCCGGCCGCACATCGTCGGCGACGTCAACATCCACGAAGTGTGCGAGCGCGTGCGCAGCCTCGTGCTGGCCGAGTTCCCGTCCGGCCTCGCCATCCGGCGCGACTACGACGCGTCGATTCCCGAGTTCCGCGGCGACAAGGAACAGCTGATCCAGACCGTCCTGAACATCGTCCACAACGCCGCCCAGGCCCTGCGCGCACGGATCGCGGCCGGCGACGCCGAGATCATTTTGCGCACCCGCGTGGCGCGCCAGGTGACCCTGGCGAAGGTGCGTTATGGCCTGGCATTAGACTTGCATATCATCGACAACGGACCGGGCATCGCCCCCGACATCCGCGACCGCATCTTCTATCCGCTCGTCTCCGGGCGCGAAGGCGGCAGCGGTCTCGGGCTGACCTTGGCGCAGACCTTCGTGCAGCAGCACATGGGAATGATCGAGTGCGAAAGCCGGCCTGGATTGACGGATTTCCGCATCCTGATTCCCCTGCCATAAGCAGCGGATGAGAGGGCGGCTGCGTCGGTCCCCCTTGAACCTTCGCGGGAAAAACGAATTACATGAAACCAATCTGGATTGTCGACGACGATGCATCGATCCGCTGGGTGCTGGAAAAAGCCCTGGCGCGCGAGAACCTCGCCACCCGGAGTTTTGCCAGCGGCCGCGAAGCGCTGGCGGCGTTCGCATCGGATACGCCGCAGGTGCTGGTGTCGGACATCCGCATGCCGGGCGAATCCGGCCTCGACCTGCTGGCGGCCGTCAAGGAACGCCATCCCGGCCTGCCGGTCATCGTCATCACCGCTTTCTCCGACCTCGATTCCGCCGTCGCCTCGTTCCAGGGCGGCGCCTTCGAATACCTGGCCAAGCCGTTCGACATCGACAAGGCCGTCGCCCTGATCCGCCGCGCCCTCGAGGAAAGCCTGCGCGACGCCAGCGTCGACGTCGCGCCCACCGAAACCCCCGAGATCCTGGGCCAGGCGCCCGCGATGCAGGAAGTGTTCCGCGCCATCGGCCGGCTGTCGCAGTCGAACGTGACGGTCCTCATCACGGGCGAATCGGGCACCGGCAAGGAACTCGTCGCGCGCGCCCTGCACAAGCACAGCCCGCGCGCGCAGCAGCCGTTCATCGCGCTGAACACGGCGGCGATCCCGAAAGACCTGCTGGAATCCGAACTGTTCGGCCACGAGCGCGGGGCGTTCACCGGCGCGCAGGCGATGCGGCGCGGCCGCTTCGAGCAGGCCGAGAACGGCACGCTGTTCCTGGACGAGATCGGCGACATGCCCTTCGACCTGCAGACGCGTTTGCTGCGCGTGCTGTCCGACGGCCACTTTTATCGCGTGGGCGGCCACCAGCCCGTGAAGGCCAATGTGCGCGTGATCGCCGCCACGCACCAGAACCTGGAGCAGCGCGTGCGCGACGGCCTGTTCCGCGAAGACTTGTACCACCGCCTGAACGTGATCCGCCTGCGCCTGCCCAGCCTGCGCGAGCGGCGCGAAGATATCCCCATTCTGGTGCGCCACTTTCTGGTGCAGAGTGCACGCCAATTGGGCGTCGAGACCAAGCGCATGAGCGAGGACGCGGTGCGTTTCCTCACCGGCCTCGAACTCCCCGGCAATGTGCGGCAGCTGGAAAACCTGTGCAACTGGATCACGGTGATGGCGCCGGGCCAGACGGTCGAAGTGAAGGATTTGCCGCGCGACCTGACCCAAGCCCAGGCCGCCCCGGCGGGCGGCAACAGCTTTGCCGTCGGACTCGGTTCGGGCGTGGGCGGACACGGAACGGTCGCGTTCGCCCCGCCGCCCGCCGCCGCGTACGCGGCCGACCACGGTGCGCCGCCGAACGGCGCCGACGGCTGGATCGGGCTGCTCGAACTGCAGGCCGCGCGCATGCTGTCGGACGGGCAGGTCGAAGTGATGGACGTGCTGGGCCGCCAGTTCGAATCGGCGCTGATCCGCACGGCGCTGAAGCATACGCACGGACGCAAGAACGATGCGGCGATCCGGCTCGGGATCGGGCGCAATACCATCACGCGCAAGATCGCCGAACTCGGCATCGACGGCGCGAAAGACGAGTAGGGTGGACGGGTTTCCCGTCCACGCGGTGATGGTTGACGGTCGAACGGTCGTACCCGCACACGACGCCGTTTTTTTGCGCCGCCACGCACAAGCCGGTTGAACGCGTGGACGGCGTAGCCGTCCACCCTACGCGCGGCACGAATACGCGCAATGTTGGTGTAAGCTCTGTCATCCTAGCAACAACCACCCGATGACATGCTGATCAACTGTGTCGCCTACCAGGAAGGCAAGAAGCTGTGCGACATCCCCGTCGAGGACATCAGCGACTTCCTCGATAAACCCGGCTGCTTCGTCTGGGTCGCGCTGCGCGATGCCACCGACGCCGAAATGGCGCAGATGAAGGAAGAGTTCAACCTGCACGAACTCGCCGTCGAAGACGCCGCGCGCGGCCACCAGCGCCCCAAGATCGAGGAATACGGCGACTGCCTGTTCACCGTCGTGCACACCGTCGACCTCGTCGAAGGCGACCGCCTCGCCACCGGCGAACTGGCGATCTTCGCGGGAAAAAACTACGTGCTGTCCGTGCGGCGCGATTCGGCCAAGGGCTTCCTGGGCGTGCGCGCGCGCGCGGAGCGCGAGCCGCACCTGCTCAAGATGGGATCGGCGTTCGTCATGTACGCGCTGATGGACGCCGTCGTCGACCGCTATTTCCCCATCGTCGACATGCTCGAATCCGAACTCGAAACCGTCGAGGACCGCATCTTCACGCACGGCGCCCAGCGCGAGAACGTCGAGCGCCTGTACCAGTTGAAGAGAAAGGGGCTCGTGCTGCGCCACGCCGTGTTCCCGCTGCTGGAAGCGATCGGCCGCCTGCACGGCGGGCGCGTGCCGGCGCTCGTCACCGGTACGCAGGATTACTTCCGCGACGTGCACGACCACCTGATCCGCATCGGCGGCCGCCTCGACGCGATCCGCGACACGATCAGCACGGCGATCCAGGTGAACCTGTCGATGGTCTCGATCGACGAGAGCGAAGTGAACAAGCGCCTGGCCGCATGGGCCGCGATCTTTGCCGTGTTCACGGCGTTCGCGGGCGTGTGGGGCATGAATTTCAAGTTCATGCCCGAGCTGGAATGGAAGTGGAGTTATCCGGCGGCACTCGCCATCATGGTTGCCGTGGGCGCCTACATGTATCGCAAGTTCAGGAAGGCCGGCTGGCTGTAGCGCTGCTCGCGTGTGACAAGTGGTCGCGGAAGTTGTCTTTTGATCGGGCAAATTCCGTATGCCAAGTGAACATTTGTTTCTAAATGTAGTGTTGTATATCGCCGTAATTACCCGTGTAAATATTGACCAGGGGTCAATCGGGCGATCATTATTCGAGGTCTGTTCTGGTCCGGCATAGAATCTCCGGCCCCTCGATAGACCTCATTAATTTACATTTGGAAGTCAAATGCTCAAGGAAACTGTTATCTCGCGTTCCGTACGCGTGATCTTTGCCGGTGGACTCGTGGCCGGCTCGGCCCTGTTTACGCAGGCCGCGCTGGCGCAGGACGCGCAACAGCCGATCGCCCGCGTGGAAGTGACCGGTTCGTCGATCAAGCGCGCGGACGTCGAAGGTTCGCTGCCGGTCCAGATGGTGACCCGCGACGACATCAAGCGCAGCGGCGCGACCAGCACCGCCGAGCTGCTCACGACGCTGAGCTCGAACTCGATGGTCGGCGCGACCAACCAGGCCGAGGGCGCGGGCCTGTCGACGTACGGTGAATCGACCGCCAGCCTGCGCGGCCTGGGCGCCAGCAAGACGCTGGTGCTGGTCAACGGCCGCCGCCTCGGCAACTACGCGACCGACGGCACGGCCGTCGACGTCAATTCGATCCCGCTGGCCTCAATCGACCACGTCGAGGTGCTGAAGGACGGCGCCTCGGGCGTGTACGGTTCCGACGCGATCGGCGGCGTCATTAACTTCATCACCCGCAACAACTACCAGGGCGTGGAGCTGAACGGCTACGCCAGCGCCAGCCGCAACGGCGGCGGCCAGACCAAGAAGGCCAGCATCCTGGCCGGCTGGGGCGATATCGACGCCGACCGCTACAACTTCACCGTGTCGGCCGACGTCAGCAAGGACGACGCCATCTTCGGCCGCCAGCGCGACTATGCCCACAACGCGTGGAACGACAACGGCTTCCGCGATTCCAGCGCGACGCCGAGCGGCGCCCTGACCACGTTCCTGCCGGTCACGACGCCGAACGCGAACGGCGTCATCCCGAACGCCCTGACGTCCACCGGCTCGGGCCTCGGCAACCCGCTGGCGCCGGACAATTGCACCGCCAACGGCAGCGCCTACGATGCGAACTTCGGCACCTGCCGCTTCAACAGCTCGCCGTACGTGAACCTGGTCCCGCAGGTCAAGCGCGCCAACGTGGGCGGCAGCTTCCGCTTCAAGCTGAACGACAACGCCGAATTCTTCACCGAAGGCTTCGTGTCGCGCAACGTGACCCTGCAGCAATCGCAGCCTTCGCCGTACAGCAATGCCTTCCTGTCGACCGATCCGGCGTTCGCGGCGCAGAACGTGTATCCGTCGATCGTCATCTCGCCGCAGAGCCCGTACTACCCGTCGTCCTGGCTGGCCGCGAATGCGCCAGAAGTCAACGGCCAGCCGGTCAGCGTCAGCTACCGCGCCTTCGATGCGGGCGACCGCAAGGCCGAGGACACCGCGACCAACACCCACCTGGTGCTCGGCTTCCGCGGCAACGTCAAGGGTTACGACTACGACGTCGCCTACACACACAACTCGAGCGACGTGACCGAGCGTACGCTGAGCGGCTACCAGAACCAGGTTCAGCTCGTTAAGCTGCTGAGCAACAACATCGCGTTCAATCCGTTCACGCAATACCAGGACCCGGCGCTGGCCGCCCAGATTCGCAGCACGAATTACGTGGGCCCGATCATCAACGCCGTGCTGCGCAACGATGCCCTGAACGCGCGCGTGTCGGGCGAGCTGTTCCAGCTGCCGGCCGGTACCGTCAGCTTCGCGGTCGGCGCGTCGATGGTCGACGAGAACCTGTCCGTCAACCCGAGCACGGCGTACCAGAGCGGCGACATTTCCGGCTACGGCACCGCCGTGCTGCCGCTGTCGGCCTCGCGCAATTCGTCGGCCGTGTTTGCCGAAACGATCATCCCGATCATCAAGCACCTGGAAGCCGACGTGGCCGTCCGCACCGACCGCTACCCGAACGCCACCGCGACCAACCCGAAAGTCAGCTTCCGCTACCAGCCGTTCTCGCAACTGTTGCTGCGCGCGTCGTACGGCAAGGGCTTCCGCGAGCCGTCGCTGCCCGAGCTGTACACCCAGCAGACGCTGGGCACCAGCGGCACATTCACGGATCCGGTCACCAAGCAGGCCGGCCAGTTCAACGTGATGTACGGCGGCAACCAGAACCTGAAGCCGGAGAAATCGGAGCAGGCGTCGTTCGGCGTCGTCGTCGATCCGGTCAAGGGCCTGTCGATCGCCGTCGACTACTGGAAGATCAACGTCAACAATCTCGTGACGCAGTTGGCGGCGCCGTTCGTCGTGGCCCAGGCCGCGGCCGGCAACCCGCAGTACACGGGTCTCGTGACGCGTGACCCGCTGGGCAACATCACGTCGATCGCCGGCACCAACATCAACGCCGGCGGCGTGAAGACCTCGGGCATCGACGTCGATGCGCGCTGGGCCATCCTGAAGAGCCCGACCTACGGCAACTTCAACCTGCGCCTGAACGGCACCTACACGTCGAAGTACGACCTGACCCTGCCGGACGGCACGGTGCAGCAGAGCGTGGCCCGCACCGTCGACGCCAACGGCAACCTGCTGAACGCCGTGTCGCAGTCGGGCATCGTCATGCGCTGGCGCGACCAGCTGACCCTGGACTGGAAATACCAGAAGTGGGGCGCGTCGCTGACCAACAACTTCCAGTCGGGCTACTACGACAACATCCGCTTCGACACGCCGGAAGCGGGGCCGTTCGTCGCCCAGCACGTCGGCGCCTTCTCGACCTGGGACGTGCAGGGGACGTATAGCGGCATCCGCAACCTGACCCTGACCGCGGGCGTGAAGAACCTGTTCAACCGCAAGCCGACGGACGTCATCACTGCCGGTTCGTACTTCCAGACGGGCTACGATCCGTCCTGGTACGACCCGCACGGCCAGACCGCTTACGTGAGCGCGAACTACAAGTTCTGAGCGCCGCGCCAGCGCCGGGCGAGCGCGTACCACGAGTCGTAAGCCGCTCGCGCCGGTGCGAAGGGCCGGGTTCCGTATCCACGGGGCCCGGCCCTTTTTCTTGTTCGGCCGGGCATGAAAAAACCCCGGTGCCGTTGCCGGCGCCCGGGGTTCGACGTACGCCCTCGCGGGTGTGCGGACAAGCGATCAGAACTTGTAGGAAGCGGTCACGTAGACGAAGCGGCCGCGCGGGTCGTACTGATTGATGTCGTAGCCCGACTGGAACTGGTTCGTCACAGCTTGGCCGATGGTGCCCGGCTGCTTGTTGAACAGGTTCTTCGCGCCCACGGCCAAGGTCACGTTGCGGATGCCCTTGTACGCCACGTTGGCGTCGAAGATCGATTCGCGGCCGATGAAGACGCGGTTGTCGTTCAGGTCATGACCGACTTCGTAACCACTGCGGAAGTTGTCGATCAGCGTCATTGCCCACGGACCGGTGGTCCAGGTCGCGGCGACCTGGCCCTTCCAGCGCAGGACCACGCCGCCGTTCTGGGCGCCGATGACCGGGTTGCCGGCCTCATCAACCATCGAACCGACCTTGTGCGACACGGTACCGTCCGCGCTCGACTGGTCGAACTTGCTCGTGTACGTGCTGTTCAGGGCCAGGTCGAGGCGACCGAGGTCGCTGAAGTTCATCCGGTAGTTGCCGAAGATGTCGATGCCCTGCACCGTGGCGTCGCCGTTGTTCGACAGGATCGAGATGATCGACGACACGTCGTTGCCCTGCAGGGTCACGAGTTTCGCGTACGCCGCGTCGCCGGCGCGGAAGCGCGACACGATTTCCTGGGCCGACGGCGTGGAAATGATGTCACGAATCTTGATCCGGAACCAGTCCACGCCCAGGCTGGCGGCGTTGGTCGGCTGCCAGACGGTGCCGATCGAGTACTGCTTCGACTTCTCCGGGGTCAGCTTCGGATTGCCGCCGGTGAGGGCGTTGACCTGCAGGCCGCTCTGGCCGGTCGCCGGATCGTTGAACGTTTCCGACGTGCCCAGCGTCTGCGGCGTCCACAGGTCGACCAGCGTCGGCGCGCGGAAGCCCGTGCCGTACGACGCGCGGAACAGCCATTCCTTGACCGGGTGCCAGCGGGTGCTGACCTTGTAGTTCACGGTGTTGCCGAAGTCGTTGTACTTGTCGTCGCGGACGGTGATGTTGCCTTCCAGCGTCTTCAGCACCGGCACGTTCAGTTCGCCGAACACGGAGTTCACGACACGGCTGCGGTCGATCGGCACCACCGAGCCGCCCAGGCCGGAGATGTCGCCCGATTCGTAGGCTGCGCTCGGGTCGGTCGACAATTTCTCGCGGCGCGACTGCAGGCCGGCGGCGTATTGCGGGGTAATGTCGCCGAGCTTGAAGAAGTCGCCCGTGATCTTCGCGTCCAGCGTGTCGCTGACGGTCTTGGCCTGGAGGAAGTCACCCGAGAAGCCCGCCGTCTTGATCTTGTCGGCCAGGGCGCCCGTCTGCACGCCGCCGGCGATCCACGGGTTCCAGTTGTTGGCTGGATCG
>Ga0209148_1000592_pt1 | contig 32857 bp, 29 predicted proteins | sample AraplaCol_mMF_r2_2_FD_184288 | JGI IMG/M metagenome (GOLD analysis project Ga0209148, IMG submission 184288) | Arabidopsis root microbial communities from North Carolina, USA - plate scrape CL_Col_mMF_r2 (SPAdes) (version 2) | ecosystem: Host-associated > Plants > Roots > Endosphere | place... | reverse complement strand
CCCAGCGTTCTGGAGCATGTCGCGGACCGGATGCAGCGATCGTTGCCATCGCTTATCAGCGTCGCGGCCAACGGATCGCGGGCAGCGGCGGCACGGCGTATCGATGAGGCGCTGGCCGCATGTCTCGAAGCCTTGGCGCCACCAGGCACCTTGCTGGTGACAGGTGGCGAAACGCTGCGCTCGGCGTGCCATCATCTGCGCGCCGACCTGCTCGACGTCAGGCACGAGATCGAGCCCGGCCTTCCCGTGTCGCAGCTGCGCGGCGGCCGGTTCGATGGCGTGACGGTGATTTCCAAATCAGGCGCATTCGGCGCGGCGGACCTCCTTTTGCGGCTTTGTGCCGCCATGGGACTATAATCATTTATAGAAGGGGCTTGCGTTAATCTGCGTGAAGTTGGTATATTTTGGAATAATTTGATCGATATTGATTTTGGAGTCCTGGATGCCGCGACCACAGCTCGCAGTGACCATGGGAGATCCGGCGGGAATTGGGCCGGAGATCATCGCCAAGGCCTGTGCGCGGCTGAAGCCGCGCTTGGACGACGGCGCGCTGGCGCTGCGGATCATTGGCAGCGCCGTGGCGCTGCAGCCTTACCAAGACATTTCGGGACGGATTCCGGTGCAGGCGGATGCGTCACCGGAACAACCGCTGGCGATTATCGACGTAGATGCGGATCGCACGCCGATCAAAACCGGCATCGTGTCGGCCGCAGCCGGGAAGCTTGCCTATCTCGCGATCGAGAAGGCAGTGCGCCTCGCGGAAAAGGGCGAGGTCGCGGCGATCGTCACGGCGCCGCTGAACAAGGAGGCGCTTAACCTTGCCGGCTACGCTTACTCCGGCCATACCGAGATGCTGGCCGACCTGACCGGCGCGCGTGATTCCGTGATGATGCTCGCGCATGGGCATTTCCGCGTCAGCCACGTTTCGACCCATGTCGCGCTGGCGCAGGTTCCCTCGCGGCTGACGCCACCCCGGCTACGACGCGTCATCGACCTCACTGCGGAGGCGCTGAAGAGTCTCGGTATCGCCCGGCCACGCATCGCGGTAGCGGCGCTCAATCCCCATGCCGGCGAGGGCGGCATCTTCGGTCGCGAAGATATCGAGGTCACGGAGCCTGTCATCGGATCTTATGCCAACGCGGATTTCGACGTCATCGGTCCGATCCCCGGCGATACGATTTTCGTCAAGCTGCTCGCCAAGCAATACGATGCGGTCGTGGCGATGTATCACGATCAGGGCCACGTGCCCGTGAAGCTGCTGGGCTTCAACGTGGATCCGGAAACAGGCGTTTGGAAGGCCTTGTCGGGTGTCAATGTAACGCTCGGTCTGCCCATCATCCGCACCTCGGTCGATCATGGTACCGCTTTCGATATCGCCGGCAAGGGTATCGCAAGCGAAGACAGTTTTATTGAGGCCATCGATTTCGCGCTTGATCTCGCAGCGGCAAGATCGGTATCGGCCCGCGCTTAGAAATGACGCGAAGGATGGCGGCCGGCCGCCACCCATTGCGATTGTGTGCACGTTTCCGGAACGTTTTGCGAGAGCTCTGCTTGCGATTGCGTCCGGAAGAATGATGGGCTGAAAGCGCCGCTGCAACGGGCGTATCCTGCTCTCGGTTTGCGACTCTTGCATACGAATGCAAATTTGTATTGCAAACGTATGCAAGAGTGCCTAGCGTAACCTCAAGAACGGCCATCGGTGCTTGACGCAGCGAAGGTCGCATAGCTTCGGGCCCTTAACATGCCCGATGACGGGGAGACAAGTTTGCTCAGTCTGCTGCCTATCATCGGCGGCCGGAGCGCTAAGCTGCGTTCCGCTCGCAAGGGATCGCTCATCTCCGAGGCTTTCGGCGTCGGCGTGGATAGATATGAGAGTGACGCGGCCCTCGCGCAGGCGACCTCTGTAAGGCAAGACCTCGCGAAGAAAATCTCCATCAAGGCGGATGCCGCCTCCATCACTGTCGCATGTCCGGCACCCATTCTGCACGCCGCACGGCTATCGCTTGCGCCATTAGAGGAGGCCGCGCCGCGATGAATGCAGGCTCCCAGATATCACCGAGTACACTCGGCTTAGCTTCATTCCGGGTCGACGACAAGATCGCGCTGGTGACCGGTGGAAGCCGGGGCATCGGCGGCGGCTGTGCCGTGATGCTGGCGGAGGCCGGTGCCGACGTGGCTGTCATGGCGCGCAATCTCGAGGACATCGAGGCGACAGCGGTGGAAATCGAGGCGACCGGAAGGCGGGCCTATCCGCTGGTCTGCGACGTCACCGATGCAACGGCCGTGAAGACGGCGCTGACGGCTTTGCCCCGGGTCGACATCCTGGTCAACAGTGCCGGCGGCAATCAGCCCTTGCCCTTCCTCGACGTGGATGAGGCGACCTATGACCGGCTGTTCGAACTCAATATGAAAGCGACATTCTTCGTCACCCAGGCGGTGGTCCGCGGCATGGTGGCATGCAAAGCGGGCGGAGCGATCGTCAATGTCTCCTCGCAGGCGGGTCAGGTCGCATTGCCGAAACGATCAGTCTATTGCGCGACCAAGCATGCGATCGAGGGCTTTTCCAAGACCATCGCGGTCGAACTCGCGCCGCTCGGCATTCGCGTCAACACGGTCGCGCCGACATTCATTCGGACGCCGATGGCGGAGCCCTATCTGCAGGACAAGGCTTTCACCGATTACGTCCTGGCCAACATTCCGCTGGGCGAGATCGGCCGCGTGTCGGATGTCGCGACGGCGGTGCTCTTTCTCGCATCTCCGGCGGCGTCGCTCATTACCGGAACCTGTTTGCGGGTGGATGGAGGATGGACGGCGCAATGACAATGCCACAGGACGATATCGTGCTGGATGTGCGGAACGTCGCCAAGGCATATGGGCCGACCGTGGCTCTTCGCGACGTGTCGATGCAGGTAAGGCGCGGTGAAGTGCATGCGCTTCTGGGCGAGAACGGCGCCGGCAAGTCGACTCTGGTGAAGATCCTGAGCGGCGTGGTCGAACCTGACAGCGGCAGTATCACGTTGAACGGACAGCCCTATCGGCCACGCGGTTTCACTGCAGCCCAGGCCGCCGGCGTCTCGACGGCGTTCCAGGAATTGAGCTTGCTGCCCAACCTCACGGTCGGCGAGAACCTGCTGCTCCCGCATTTGCCCAAATCGTTGCCAGGTATCGTCTCAAAGCGCCGGGTATTCGACGCCGCCCGCGAGATTCTTGCCGAATATGGCGGTTCCGACATCGATCCGGCGCGTATCGTCGAGACGCTTTCACTTGCCGAAAAGCAGCGCGTGGAGATCATCCGGGCGATCAGCAGGCACCCCAGCCTCCTCATTCTGGACGAGCCGACGGCCGCACTTGCTGAGCCCGAATGGCTCTTTTCCTTGATAGCCCGGCTCAGCGCCGAGGGCTGTGCCGTGCTCTATATCTCACACCGGCTGGCGGAAGTGCGCCGCCTCTGTGGCCACAGCACCGTCTTGCGCAGCGGCGCCAGCATCGCGACGGTCAAGCTCACCGGAACGCGCGACGCCGAGATCTTCCATCTGATGGTTGGCGTGGTCCCTGATGGCGAGAGCCAGCGCGCCGATATCCGCAGCTTGCAGACGACGCCGCCGGCGTTGCGAGTCCGTGACCTGGCCGGGAACAGCCTCCGGGGTGTCAGCTTCGATCTCCGGCAGGGCGAGGTCCTCGGCCTCGCAGCCCTCGAAGGGCAGGGCCAGCGCGAACTTCTGCGAATGCTCGCGGGCCTCGATCCGTGCCGCGGTGGATCGATCGAGCTGCAGGGCCAACCGGTGCGGCTGAAGTCGCCGGGCCATGCCTTGCGCACCGGGATGGGCATCGGCTTCGTGCCGGAGGAGCGGAAGACGGAGGGCATTTTCCTCGGTATGACGGCCGAGGCGAACATGTCGCTTTCCGTGCTCGACCAGCTCAAGCGTTTCTGCCTGGTCGATCGGAGCCGGGAGCAGAGCCGGGTGGCGGCCGAGGCGCGGCGGGTTGACCTCGACGAGCGCTATATCCCGATGCCACTGGCCGCCTTGTCGGGTGGCAACCAGCAGAAGGCGCTGATCGGGCGTGTGCTGCTCTCCGGTGCGCGTGTCCTTGTCCTATTCGACCCGACGCGCGGCGTCGACGTGGGAACTAAGCAAGTGATCCACCGGGTCATCAGGAATTTCACCGCCGCTGGGGGCAGCGTCCTCATCTATTCGACGGAGATCCCCGAGCTGGTGAAACTCTGCGACCGCTGCCTGGTGATCTATCAGGGCAGGGTGACCGGCCTGCTCGACCAGCCGCAGTTCTCCGAGAGCCGGCTGGTGGCGATGGCAACCGGCCATTCAATGGAAGCGGCGGAGTAGCACGGCATGGCGATATCAGCGGCACAAGGCGCCCCAAGATCAACCTACTCGGCGGACAGAATGATGCATGCCGCCATGGGCAATGGCGCTTTCATCATCTCGGCGCTCTTCATCATTCTCTATACCGTCTACGCCGTCTGGCAACCCAGCGCGCTCAGCGTTTCCGACCTCACCGACTTCTTCAACAACACGCTGCCCCTGGCGATTGCGGCGGCGGGCGGAACCTTTGTCGTCCTGACGCGCGGATTCGACCTCTCCGTCGCCGGCGTCATCTCAATCGCCAATGTCATCATGGCGACCAAGATCGGCGAGGGTCCCGTCCAGGCATTGTGGGGGCTGGTGCTGGTCTGCGGGATTGGCCTGCTCTGCGGTGCGGTCAACGGCCTGCTTGTCTCCAAGATCGGCCTGCAATCCATCGCATCGAGCCTCGGGACGATGATCATCACCTCGGGTATCGCACTGGTGCTGCTGGATGCGCCCGGCGGGACTGTCTCGGAATTCGTCTCCTACGGGCTGATGGATGATATCGCGGGCATCGTGCCGATCACCGGGTTGATTGCAGCGGCGCTGATCGCGATCTGGCTGGTGGTGAAACGCACCGATATCGGCATCGCGGTATACGCGGTCGGCGCGGATGAGACGGCGTCGACCCTGGCCGGAATCAATGTCGTGAAGACGCGCTTTTTCGCCTACTCGATCGCTGGGGCTCTCTATGGACTGGCCGGCTACATGTTAAGCGCACAGACCGCGACGGGAAACCCGAATGCCGGAAATCCCTTTCTGCTCCAGGTCTTCGCGGCTATCGCTATCGGCGGCACATCATTCCGCGGCGGACACGGCGGCGTGGTGGGCTCCATGGTTGGCGCCGCCACCTTGATGCTGCTGCAGAAATTGCTGTTTACCGCCGGTGTTTCGTCTTTCTATACGGGCCTCTTCCAGGGCGTGATCATGATCGTCGCCGTGCTGATTGCCGCCTTGTCGTCGCGCTTCTCAGCGGCAGGTGCGCGATGACATCGCAGCAGATCCAGCACATGGAAAAACAGCCGGCCGCCTCCGCGCATGAAACGCTCACGCGTCGCGAAGACGACCGGGGCGGGCCCAAGAGACCGCGCTTGACGGCGCAGGGCTGGGCGACCATATCCGTCTTCGCCATCTGCGCCATCCTCATCGTCTCTTCGCGCGCCATCAGTCCAGCCTTCGGTGGCTGGGCCCAACTCAAGGCCATTCTCATCCTGTCGTCCTTCGTGATGGTTGCCGGCTTCGGGCAGGGCCTGGTGATACTGCTCGGCGGACTCGATCTCTCGATTGCTTCCGTCTGCACGCTGGCCGGCGTCCTGACCTTCAACTGGGTGGGCAATTCCGAACTTGCGCTGTTATGGGGCGTGCCGGTCGTCCTGCTGATCACCGCCGGAGTCGGCACGGTGAATGGAATCGGCGTCGCCTTGCTGCGTATTCCAGCTTTCATCATGACCTTGGCCTCCGGCATCATCGTCTACAGCCTTTGCCTTGGCTTTACCGGCGGCACGCCGCGCGGCATGGCATCACCGATTCTCTCTGCGATTTACACCGCGAGCGTTGGCGGCATTCCGGTCATCATCCTGCTGATGGTCCTGGTGGCTATCGTCGGCTCGGTGGTCCAGGGACGGACCGTTTTCGGCCGCAAGCTCTATGCAGTCGGCGCCAATGAAAACGCCGCCCATATCGCCGGCATACCGGTGCGCGCCTTCACCATTGCGGCCTATGCGGTCGCCGGCGCTTGCGGCGGCCTCGCCGGGATCATGATGGTCGGCTATGCTGGCGGCGCGACCTTGACCATGGGGCAGCCCTACCTGCTGCCATCCATCGCCGCTGTCGTCGTTGGCGGGAGCTCGATCCTTGGCGGCCGCGGCACATATCTCGGCACTGTCGGTGGTGCCATTCTGCTAACGACCATTTCCACGATCATCTCGGCACTGCAGATGTCGGAAGGCTGGCGCACCGTCATTTATGGCAGCGTCATCCTGCTCGCCTTGATTTTCATGCGTGAAGATCTTTTCGCGGCGGTCAAGCGTCAATCAGGCGCGTCGAAGCGATGAGAAGGTCCTGGGGCCGCGATTGCGGCATCCAAGGGACTGCGGGGAGACGGATATGCGCGATCGGCAGCGACCGATCCGGATACCCGCTCCTCTGGTGAGACAAAGGGAAGGGGAGGACCCAGAATGAGGAAGTCTACGATAACGAGAATAATGGCGGGTGTTATGGCCGTCGGCATGGCATTGACAGCGCATCATGCCTCGGCCCAGGACAAGAAGTATAAGATATTCCTGAGCCTGAGTTATAGCGGCAATGCCTGGCAGAGCGAGGCGGCGAATATCGTGATGGCGCTCGCGAAGACGCCACCCTATGACAAGATGGTGGAGCTCAAGGAAGTCATCTCGGGGACCGAGGTGCAGGGGCAGATCTCCGCCTATGAAAGCATGATCGCCGACGGTGCCGACGGCATCATCAGCTTCCCGGTATCGCCTACCGGCCTCAACCGGACGATTCACAAGGGCTGCGAGAAGAACGTCCTCTTCTTCATGTATGACGGAACCGTCACCGAACCCTGCGCTTATAATGTGAGTTATATTACCGCGGGCTTCGGCGAGAACACTGCTCAAGCCCTCGTCAACATCCTTGGTGGCAAGGGCAAGATCTTCCTCAGCCGTGGCGTTCCGGGGAACTCGGTTGATAAGCGGCATACCGACGGCGCCAAGGCGATCTTCGCCAAGTATCCCGGCATTCAGATCGTCGATGAGTATTACGGCATGTGGGACGATCAAACGACCCAATCCGAAACGGCGAAAGCGCTTGCTGCCCATCCGGATGTCGATGGAATCTGGGCCCAGGCCGGCGAGGACGGCGCGATCAAGGCGATGATGGCGAACGGCAAGCATCTCGTTCCGATGACGGGCGAGAACTCCAACGGCTTCCGTCTCGCTCTGTCGAGTCCCGATGATCAGGCGATGGGCTTGAAGGGCGTTTCCGCGGGCTCACCGCCGGCAACCGCCGGCTATGCCTTTAAGCTGATGATGGAGATGTTGACCGGCAAACGGAAGCTCGATGTTCACAACATCGAATATCCGCTGCCCTGGGTACCGGCCGACAAGGTTGTCCAGTGCACCAGTGATCGCTTCGAGAATGGCTGCAACGCCTTTCCCAAGGACAAGGTCCCCGACTCCTTTGTGACCGAGGTGTTCGAACCGACATTGCTGCCCGAGCTGTCGCTGGAGACGGCGCTGAACGGCAATCCAACACCGGGTGCGACCATTCAACCCCTGCCGGCCGAGGTCAAGGCGGCCACCGACGAACCCGGCATCAATTGCCAGCAATGCCAGCCGCCGGCCGATCTCTACAAGCTGACCAAGGTTCAGGCGACGGTACAGCCCTGACGCATATCGCGGGATCCCGGTACGAATACCGGGATCTCGTTACTTCCATCGACAGAACGACCACCGGCTCATATCCGAGGTGAGCCAGAAAGAATGAGGACGAAATGATCCGTAAATTGAAAGACGGAATCAGCGATAGTGAGAAGCATGATGTCGACGCCAAGGTGCGGCAGACCGTTGAGAATATCCTTGACGACGTCATGCGGAGCGGCGACGCGGCGGTACGCGCGCTTTCAGCGAAGCTCGATCGGTGGGAACCCAAGGATTTCAGGCTCAGCGCCGCCGAGATCGAGGCGCTGGTCGCGAGCCTGCCGAAGCAGACGATCGACGATATCAAGTTCGCGCAAGCGCAGATCCGACGTTTTGCCGAGGCGCAGCTGTCAACCATCGGCGAGATCGAGATCGAAACCATTCCTGGCGTCCGGCTCGGACAGAAAAGTATCCCGGTCAACAGCGTCGGTTGCTATGTTCCGGGCGGGCGTTACCCGATGGTCGCCTCCGCACATATGAGCGTATTGACGGCGCGGGTGGCCGGCGTGAAGCGCGTGATCGCCTGTACGCCACCGCTTAATGGCAAGCCGCCGGCCGCGACGATTGCCGCCATGGCGCTCGCCGGAGCGGATGAGATCTACGTGCTGGGCGGCGTCCAGGCCGTCGCGGCCATGGCTCTCGGCACCGGTTCGATCGCCCCCGTCGACATGCTGGTTGGCCCCGGCAATGCCTATGTCGCCGAGGCCAAGCGGCAGTTATTCGGCCGGGTCGGCATCGACCTGCTGGCCGGTCCGACTGAAACGCTGATCATCGCCGACGATACCTCGGATGTGGAGATGTGCGCGACCGATCTGCTCGGACAGGCGGAGCACGGCCCCACCTCGCCGGCAATCCTGCTCACGACATCGGAGGCCATCGCCAAGGGGATCGAGGCCGAAATCCAGCGCCAGCTGGAAACCCTGCCGACCGCCGACGTGGCGCGCGTCGCCTGGAAGGATTACGGCCAGGTGATCCTTTGCGACACTGTCGACGAGATGGTGGCCGAAGCGGACCGGATCGCTTCGGAACATGTCCAGGTGTTGACAGCTGATCCCCGGTATTTTCTCGACAACATGCGCAACTACGGTGCTCTTTTCCTCGGCAAGGAAACCAATGTCGCCTTTGGCGACAAGGTGATCGGCACCAACCACACGCTGCCGACCAAGCGTGCGGCGCGCTATACCGGCGGCCTCTGGGTCGGCAAGTTCATCAAGACGGTCACCTATCAATGGTGCGACGAGAAAGCCAGCGCTACCATTGGCGAATATTGCTCGCGACTTTGTGCAATCGAAAATTTCAGTGGCCATAAGGCCCAGGCCGATCTAAGGGTGCGTCGTTACTCGGATCGTCCGGCGGCCGAATAGTTGTTGGAGGCCGCACAAACCCAGGTGTAAGTGCAGCGCGCTATGACAAAACGACCACTCCGCCGGCCGGCTCAGCGCGGCGGATTGCCGACCTCCAAGCAAATAGCGGCGGAGCTTGGAGTCTCGCAATCAACCATCTCCCGTGCGTTCACCAAGGACGCCAGCATATCGGAAGAGATGCGGGCGAAGGTGATGGCTGCTGCTGAAAAGGCCGGCTATAAGCCGAACGCCATCGCCCGGAGCCTGATTACCCGGCGCTCGGGCATCGTCGGCATTGCCATGGCGGATCTGACCAATCCCTTCTATCCCGAAGTGCTGGAGGCGTTGACAAACCGTCTCCAGCGCGACGGCCTCCATACGTTGCTGTTCAACGTGCCGGAGGGTCACGAGGTCGATGAGGCCCTGCCGCTGGTCCTGCAATACCAGGTGGATGCCGTCGTTATCACCTCGGCTACATTGTCGAGTGGCATGGCGAAGACCTGTGCCGCCCGCGGCACGCCGGTCGTGCTGCTGAACAGGCATGTGCCGGGATCGGGCGTCCATGCGGTGGCCTGCGACAATTACACTGCCGGCCGCAACGTGGCCCGCTATCTCGTCGAGCACGGCCATAAGCGGCTGGCCTATGTTGCCGGCAAGTCGGATACCGCGACGAATATCGATCGCGAGCGCGGCTTCGTCGATCAGCTCGGCGAATTCGGCCTGTCGCTCTGGGACCGGGCTGGAGACGAGGCGTATTCGCACGATTCGGGATATCGGGCGGCGCTGCAGCTGTTGCGGGGCGAACGCAGGCCCGACGCCATCTTCTTCGCCAATGACATTCTGGCGATCGGCGGGATCGATGCCATCCGCCGCGTCGCCGGCCTGTCGATCCCGGAAGATATATCCGTCGTCGGCTTCGACGATATCCGCATGGCGGAGTGGCCATCCTATAATCTGACCACCGTGCGCCAACCGATCGCGGAAATGGTGGACCGGACCGGCGACATCCTGGCGAAATTCTACAGCGGAAAACCGTCGAAGCCGAAGGTGCATCTGATCCAGGGTGACCTCATCGAGCGCGGTTCGACGTTGGATCGTCGCAGAAAAAAGGCGTGAAACAGGGAGGCTCAATGCCATGGGTATCGACCATAGTCTGAAACCCGAATTGTTGCTGTCGGCCGCGGACGCCCATTGCGGCTGCGAAGATCCACATTGCGACGCCGATCAGCTGGCAGTGCAGCTCGACGACAAGACACTGTCCTATGTGCTGGCGACACGACTCTATTTCGAAGACCTGCGTCAGGCGGTCAGCCAGGTCGCCGGCATGCTGGTATTGGCGAGCGCCGGCGCCAAATCCGTGACACAGGATCATGCGATGTTCGCCGCCGCGCAGGAGGCGCACCGGCGTGCGCTCGACGGCATCTATGCGATGCGCCCGACGACGCGTGCGGCGCATCATCATCGGCACCTGCTTAAGGCCGCCGAGGATCTCGGCTTGGCATTGGCGAGATCGGCAGATCGCCTTCATCTCGGCAGCAAGGATGCCGGCGGCAAGGATGGCGTTTTCGGGCCTCTCGAGGCGGCCTATCGGAACCTGAGCTGGGCGTCGCGAACCTTGCCGGGCTTCGAAGTGGTGAACTTCGATCAGGCCTGCTGCGCGCCGCAGCAGGCCGGTCCGCAATAATGAAATTAAAACGGGGAGGAAACCGACATGAGTGACTATTCGATCTGGGTGCTCGAATACAGCTACGTCTCCAAGTACCATATGAGCGGCATCATCTACGGCGCACATAACGAGGGATACCGGAAGCTTCCCTATTGTTACGTGCTGATAAAGGGGAAGAACTCCGCCGCGATGGTCGATGTCGGCTACAACAACAAGGATTACGGCGCGACGATGGCGAATAATTTCGGCGTCGAGAACTGGCATCCCGCCCGTGAGGTCCTGGCCGTATGCGGCGTCAAGCCCGAGCAGGTCTCCGACGTGTTCATTACCCATGCGCATTTCGACCATCTCGGCGGCACGGACGATTTTCCGAATGCCAAATTCTATATCCAGGAGAGGGAACTCTCGAAATGGGTCTGGGCGATGTCGATGGGCCACAAGTTCAAGTGGCTCATGGGTGCCACCGATCCGGGCGACCTGATGCGGGCCGTCGGGCTGGCGCAGAACGGGCGACTGGTGATCGTCGATGGTGACCGCGAGGATGTCATGCCTGGCATCGATCTGCATCCCGCTTATGACAGTCATACCTGGGGATCGATGTTCGTGACGGTCCGCAATGATGGCCGCCAAGACAGCGCGGATAGCTGGATTCTCGCCGGCGATCTCGTCTATTGCTTCGAGAATCTACGCGGCCGAAATGAGAATGACGGCAACTACATTCCCGTCGGGCTCGCGGTCGGCAGCCAGACCAACCTGATCTTGACGACGGACCGTATGCTGAACATGGTCGGCAATGAGACTCGTCGCGTCATCCCGATCCATGAAGAGCGCCTCAAGGACACCTTCCCGTCGCGGATCACCAAGAACGGCTTGCGGGTGACTGAGATCTGCCTGGCGGACGGTGAAAAGAGCCGCGTCAACTAGATCGCATTCCGGGCGTCAGACCTCGATGGGGTCTGATGCCCCGATAGGGCCGGTATGTTGCGGAAGTTCCGCATTGATTCTGCAGGAACAGGCGCCACGACACCGGTGCCTGCCTCCCGCGCAACTCATGAACGGGCTGATACATGGCTAGGATAGCGATTGTCGGATGCGGCCTCGTCGGTACATCGTGGTCGATCGTCTTCAGTCGTGCGGGGCACGAGGTATTGCTGTTCGATCCGGTCGCCGGCGCGGCGGAGAGTGCGAAGGCGGCGGTGGCTCAGGCGTTGCCGGCGCTCGTCGATCAGGACCTGCTCGCCGGACAATCGGTCAAGGAGGTGCTGGAGCGCCTCAATCCGGTTACTTCGCTGAAGGATGCGCTGACGAAGGCGGATTACATCCAGGAGAGTGCTCCGGAGCGCCTTGCTATCAAGCGCGATCTCTACCGGGAACTCGATGCCTTGGCCCCGGCTGAGGCTATTCTCGGCAGCTCAACATCGGCCCTGCCGGCATCCTCTTTCACCGCGGAGCTGGCGGGGCGGGAAAGGTGCTTGGTGGTGCATCCAATCAATCCGCCGCACCTGGTCCCGCTGGTAGAGCTGGTTCCCGCCCCCTGGACACGCCCGGCGGCGGTCGATGCGGTGGAGAAACTCATGCGGGATCTCGGCCAGGCGCCGATCCGGCTCGGCCGCGAAATCAATGGTTTCGTCGCCAACCGCTTGCAGAGCGCCGTGCTGGCCGAAGCCTTCCGGCTGATCGATGACGACATCTGCCGGGTCGAGGATATCGATACGGCGATTGCCCAGGGACTCGGCCTGAGATGGTTCTTCATCGGGCCGATGGAGACAATCGATCTCAATGCACCGGGAGGTGTGAGTGATTACTGCGATAAGCTCGGCCCCATGTATGAGGGATTGGCAAGAGAGCAGGCGGCGGTTCGTCCCTGGAGCAGCGCGCTGGTCGCCAAGATCGACCGCCAGCGTCGCGATATCCTGCCGAAGCAGAGCTTGGCCGAGCGACGGAATTGGCGCGACCGGTGTCTTGCCGCGCTAGTGACTTCAAAGCGTCGCATTTTGGGCAATATGGGTGCTTAGGAGCGAGACGAAGAGGCAGCACGGCCCGATGTAATTAAGCATGCAATTGGGCTCCGTTAAGGGGCGACAACCATTCGGAATATCGCCTCCACTGTCAGGCGGATCAACGAAGTATCAACGGCCACCGTGTCGGCTCCGTGGACGAGCAACGGGCGACCTCGCAGAAAATATCGCGCAACGTCCAGCAGGCCGCACAAGGCGTCTCGGAGGTCGCGAGCAATGTCGGAAACGTCACTGAAGCGGCGAAGGTCACGGAGCGTTTGGCTAGCAGCGTCTTGTCGGCACCTGCCGAACTTTCGAAGAATGAAAGCACGCTCGCTTCGAAAGTGGAAAGATTCCTGAGCGAAATCAAGGCCGCGTGATCGTCACTCGGATGGATCGGTGTTCGCGCAATGATAAAGACACCTCGCGAAGTACCTGCACGGCAGTCCACCCGAATGCCGCCTTCGCCGGAGCCTCCCCCCCGCTGTAGTCGAACGGGACCTCATCGACGGCTTTTTTCGGGCCTGAACCATCGGTCTTTGTTTCCCAGCGACAATCGTCAACTAGCCCTCCGGTAGCGGCCGCTTCCGATGCTTCGCATCGAGGCGCGCCCTTGACCGCTTGTGATATCCGCGGCGGTGCGAACACCGTCCAGGACGTTTTCTGCCGTCTAGAACGTATTTGAGGCAAAGAGCTTGACGGACCTGTGGACCGCCCTCTTTCCCCAATCCCACTCCGGGGATCTGCAGCTGATCATGACCTTCGACGGGCAGCCGCGTGTCCGTTGGACCGGCCAGGCCCCGCACGGAGCCGCACGGGAAAGGCTTCAGAAGATGTGGGCTTGGGACGACTTCGCCGACGTCATGTCTTCGGCAAACCTTCTTCTACCGGAGCCGATTGTGCGCGTATCTGATCTCAGGACCTCCACTGAAGTGATTCGCCACAGAATCGCCGCACCGGCCTCCGATATGGATCGGTATCGAAAGGCGTTCATGGCCGCTATGATCTCCGCAGGAGGCACCAAGGACTACGTCTTTCACCCCTTCGGAAACGGCGTCGAGATGATCTATCCGGATGGGGAGCATTTCAAGGCCGCGAACTACGCCATATAGTTAGCGATGCCGGGCACGCCGAATGCCTTCTCCCGGTGTGTCAAAGCCACCTTCGGGCAGCGGCGCCAAGTTCCAGGAAACGATCGACCCGACCCTTCGGCTGACAACAAGGAAGCTGCCGCATCCGTTTCGCGACCATTCCAGGTCTCCCCGGCTATTTGGAGACGAACCAAGCCACGCGAGCGGATATCTGACCCGCGTCGTTACGAATTGATTTTTTGCCGTCGGGCAGAGGCTCGCGGAAAAAATTGACGGATATCATGGCGGCCTACGCGCGTCACTTGTCTAATGAATCTAATGAAATTGCGGCGCATGGACTGTGCGTGCCGGCGTGTGCGCTGGCGCAAGCAATGAAGGAGACGGCGACATGGCAGCTAAGGCAATCGGAATCGATCTCGGAACCACTAATTCCTGTGTTGCGATCATGGAAGGCGGCCAGGCGAAGGTCATAGAGAATGCTGAAGGCGCACGTACCACGCCCTCGATCGTCGCCATTGCGGCGAGCAAGGAGATCCTTGTCGGCCAAACCGCCAAGCGGCAGGCCGTCACCAATCCGGAAAACACGGTCTTTGCCATCAAACGCCTGATCGGGCGACGCTATGACGATCCGATCGTCAAAAAGGATAAGGGGTTGGTCCCCTACAAGATCGTGCCCGGCGACAATGGCGATGCCTGGGTCGAGGCCCAGGGCAAGAAATACAGCCCCAGCCAGATCAGCTCGTTCATCCTGCAGAAGATGAAGGAGACTGCGGAGAGCTACCTCGGCGAGAAGGTCACCGAAGCGGTCATCACTGTGCCGGCCTATTTCAATGATTCCCAGCGCCAGGCCACCAAGGACGCAGGCAAGATCGCCGGGCTGGAGGTATTGCGCATCATCAATGAACCGACCGCGGCCGCGTTGGCCTACGGGCTGGAGAAAAAGGGGCATGGCAAGATCGCTGTCTATGACCTCGGCGGTGGTACGTTCGACATCTCAATCCTCGAGATTGGCGATGGCGTGTTCGAGGTAAAATCTACTAACGGCGATACCTTCCTGGGCGGGGAGGATTTCGATAAAAAGATTATCGATTATCTGGCCGAAGAGTTCAAAAACGATCAGGGCATCGATCTGCGCAAGGATCGGCTCGCCCTGCAGCGCCTGAAGGAGGCGGCGGAAAAGGCGAAGATCGAGCTGTCCAGCACGATCCAGACCGACGTTAATCTGCCCTTCATCACGGCTGACCAGAACGGGCCGAAGCATCTCAATGTCAAGCTGACGCGCGCCAAACTGGAATCGCTGGTCGACGATCTGATCCGGCGCACCATCGGCCCATGCGAGGCGGCGCTCAAGGATGCCAGTATCAAGAAGTCCGAGATCGACGAAGTGATCCTGGTCGGCGGTCAAACCCGCATGCCCAAAGTACAAGAGACGGTGAAGGAGATATTCGGTAAGGAACCCCACAAGGGCGTCAATCCGGATGAAGTGGTCGCGATCGGCGCCGCTATCCAGGCCGGCGTGTTGAAAGGCGACGTCAAGGATGTGCTGCTGCTTGATGTCACGCCGCTGTCACTCGGCATCGAGACCTTGGGCGGCGTAATGACCAAGCTGATCGACCGCAACACCACTATCCCGACCAAGCGCTCGCAAACCTTCTCGACTGCAGACGACAACCAGTCGGCGGTCACCATCCGGGTGTTCCAGGGTGAGCGTGAAATGGCCGCGGACAACAAATTGCTGGGCCAGTTCGATCTGGTCGGCATTCCGCCGGCACCGCGCGGGGTGCCGCAGATCGAAGTCGCGTTTGATATCGACGCCAACGGCATCGTCAATGTGTCGGCCAAGGACAAGGCAAGCGGCAAGGAGCAGCAAATCCGCATCCAGGCCTCTGGCGGTCTCTCGGAATCCGACATCAAGCGCATGGTGCAAGAGGCCGAGGCACATGCGGTGGAAGATAAGAAACGTCGCGAGCTGGTGGAGACCCGCAATCAGGCCGACGCACAGGTCTATGCCGCCGAAAAGCAATTGCGGGAAAACGGCAGCAAGGTAGGCGAAGCCGAACGCAAGGGCGTGGAAGAGGCAGTGGCCGGCCTGCGCGAAGCCCTGTCGGGCGACAATATTGATCGCCTCCGGCTAAGCCTGGAGACGCTGGCCCAGGCGCTGAACCGCTTCACCGAGTCGCTCTATCGTGTCGGTGCAGCGGCTGAGCAACCGCCCTCGGGTCCTGAGGCGCATGCCGGCGGTCAGGGTCAGGACGATGTGGTCGATGCCGAGTTCGAAGATGTGAACGATCCTACGCGCAAGCGTGGGTGAGTCCCATGGATCTCGAGAAATACACCGATCGGGCCAAGGGGTTCCTGCAGTCGTCGCAGACGCTGGCGCTCCGCAGCGGGCACCAGCGCTTGGCACCAGAGCATCTGCTCAAGACCTTGCTCGAGGATAAGGAAGGGATGTGCGCCAACCTGATCGCGGCCGCAGGCGGCGATCCGAAACGGGTGCTCGCCGGTGCCGAGGCGGAGCTCGGTCGGCTGCCCAAGGTCGAGGGATCGGGCGCTGGCCAAGTCTACACGTCCCCGGAGCTGGCGCGGGTTTTGGAGCAGGCCGAAAAGATCGCGGAAAAGGCGGGCGATTCCTTCGTCACTGTTGAGCGGATGCTGCTGGCGCTGACGCTTGCAAAAGGCCTGCCCGCAGCCAAGGTTCTGGCAGATGCCGGCGTCACGCCGGAGAGTTTGAACGCGGCGGTCGAATCCATCCGCAAGGGCCGCAAGGCGGACAGCGCGTCGGCGGAAGAAGGCTATGATGCCCTCAAGAAATATGCCCGCGACCTGACCGCCGCGGCACGTGAAGGCAAGCTCGACCCGGTGATCGGCCGCGACGAGGAAATCCGCCGCACAATCCAAGTACTCTCACGCCGGACCAAGAATAATCCCGTGCTGATCGGTGAGCCCGGCGTCGGCAAGACTGCGGTGGTCGAAGGCCTCGCCCAGCGCATGATCAATGGCGATGTGCCGGAAAGTCTCAAGGACAAGCGTCTCCTTGCCCTTGATCTTGGCGCCCTCATCGCCGGCGCGAAGTATCGCGGCGAGTTTGAAGAGCGCCTGAAGGCAGTCCTGCAGGAGATCACCGCCGCGGAAGGAGGGATCGTTCTTTTCATCGATGAACTACACACGTTAGTGGGAGCCGGCAAAGCCGAGGGCGCTATGGATGCGTCCAACATGTTGAAGCCGGCCCTAGCGCGCGGGGAGCTGCATTGCGTCGGTGCGACCACTTTGGATGAATACCGCAAGCATATCGAGAAGGACGCCGCTCTGGCGCGCCGGTTCCAGCCGGTGTTCGTCGGCGAACCGAGTGTCGAAGAAACGATCTCCATCCTGCGCGGTATCAAGGAGAAATACGAAGTCCATCACGGCGTCCGGATTACGGACAGTGCGATCGTAGCGGCGGCGACCTTGTCCCACCGCTACATCACGGATCGTTTCCTGCCCGACAAGGCCATCGATCTGATGGACGAAGCCGCCTCGCGGCTTCGCATGCAGGCGGATTCCAAGCCGGAGGAGATCGACGAGCTGGATCGCCGCATCGTCCAGCTGAAAATCGAACGCGAAGCTCTGCAAAAGGAAAAGGATGCGGCTTCGCGCGAACGCCTCAAAAAGCTCCAGAAGGAACTGAGTGAGTTCGAGCAGAAATCGGCCGAACTGTCGGCCAAGTGGCAGGCTGAGAAGGACAAGCTGGCCGGTGCCCGAGCGCTGAAGGAAGAGCTCGATAGGCTGCGCATCGAGCTGGACCAGGCACAGCGCCGCGGCGACTGGGCCAAGGCTGGCGAGTTGACCTATGGGCGCATCCCGGAGCTTGAGAAGAAACTGAAGGAGGCGGAGGCCCAGGAAGGCAAGCAAATGCTGGAGGAAGCCGTCACGCCTGAGCACATTGCCCAGGTCGTGTCGCGTTGGACCGGCATCCCGGTCGACAAGATGCTGGAAGGCGAGCGGGATAAGCTACTGAAAATGGAGGAGAACTTGCGGCGCCGCGTGATCGGCCAAGATGAAGCGGTTACTGCCATCTCGAATGCCGTCCGGCGCGCCCGGGCGGGCCTTCAGGACCCCAACCGGCCGATGGGCTCATTCCTGTTCTTGGGGCCAACCGGGGTCGGCAAGACCGAGTTGACCAAGGCGCTTGCCGAATTCCTCTTCGATGACGAGCACGCAATGTTACGCATCGACATGTCGGAATACATGGAGAAGCATTCGGTCGCGCGGCTGATCGGCGCGCCGCCGGGCTATGTCGGATACGAGGAGGGCGGCAGCTTGACCGAGGGGGTGCGGCGCCGGCCGTACCAAGTGATCCTCTTCGACGAGGTCGAGAAGGCCCACCCGGATGTCTTTAACATATTACTCCAAGTGCTCGACGACGGGCGCCTGACAGATGGCCAGGGCCGGACGGTCGATTTCCGCAACACCTTGATCGTGCTGACGTCAAACCTTGGTTCCGAGTATCTCGCCAACCTGGCCGACGGCCACGATGCCGACGAGATGCGGCCGCAGGTCATGGAGGTCGTACGGCAGGCCTTCCGGCCGGAATTCATCAACAGGCTTGACGAAATCCTGCTGTTCCGCCGGCTGACGCGGGAGGATATGGCTCAGATCGTCGACATCCAGGTCGAGGGGCTGCAAAGGCTGCTGGTGGATCGCAAAATCACTATCAAGCTGGATGACGCTGCGAGGCGCTGGCTCGCCAATGCCGGGTATGATCCGGTCTATGGCGCGCGTCCCCTTAAGCGGGTGATCCAACGGGGATTGCAAAACCCGTTAGCGACGCAGATCCTAGAAGGAAAAATCCGCGAAGGTGAGACGATCCATGTCACGGCAACGCCCCTCGGCCTGTTGATTCAGCCCAGCTCACGCGGCGACACGCCGGAAGCCAAGGTTCGTGCGGCGACCTAACCAAAGGATAGAAAATGGGCAGCAATCAACCTTCCCGCCACCCACACGACAACCCCGAACCCGAGACCGCGTCTGACGCAGAACCAGACGAGAAAACAGGCACCACCGCCGAACTGGAAGCGGAGCTCTCGGAGGCCAAAGATCGGTTGTTGCGCGCACTCGCGGAGCAAGAAAACGTCCGCCGACGAGCAGAGCGCGAACGCGCCGAGGCGACCAAATTCGCAGCCTCGGACATCGTGCGGGATCTGCTTCCGGCCATCGACAACTTGCGCCGTGCGATCGAAAGCACGCCGCGAGGCAAGGTTCCCGACGAGGTTGTGCAGAAACTCCTGGCTGGTGTCGAGGCGACCGAACAAGGCATGCTCCAAGCTCTTGAGAAACATGGGTTCCACCGGATCGATCCGCTCGGCGAGATGTTCGATCCGGCCCAGCATCAAGCAATGCTTGAGGTGACAGATCCTACGCGGGCAGCAGGGACGGTAGCGGAGGTTCTTCAACCTGGATATTTGCATCATGATCGGCTGCTGAGGCCAGCAATGGTCAGCGTCGCGAAAGGTGCCAGCTCCAGCGCCTAATTAACAGTTGGCCGTCAACGTACGAACACGTATACTTATCCGATGGAACTTCTTTCTACTAACGGAACCAAGCGTTCCGCCGTCAGTTCCGGTATCTGAGGTAACAACGTTTTCTCACCCTCCGCTGCGAAGTCGGTATTGATGTGTGCGGCGCATGACTGGGGAGAGCGCCATCCTGAATAGTGGGTTTGGCGCACAGATCAGGTCGAAACGGTGAAGAGCTTTGCTCTTCAGGGACGCTACCTTCGATTCTCCTAACCCACCAAAGGCGATCTTCTGCATGGTGGTGACGATCTGACAGGCATTCTGCATTCAGTCATGCGATGCGATTTAGGAGTTTCAAGCGTTCCTATATCCGCGGCCATGACTTCGGCAACAGAAGGTGATTTTCCATGGCTATCACCGACGCAACCATCCGGTGAAAACACCGATAAATCTGCCCGCCCCAGCCAATCTCTATCGCGACGTCTCTGCTGCCATGCAAGCCCTGGCAGTGATGAGTTCATGCCATCGGGGGCAGGAAATATACGCCCAAGGTGACTCGACGGAGCATTGGTATCGGATCATTTCCGGCATGGCGCGCAAAAGCACCCTGCTGATCGATGGTCGTCGTCGCATTCTCGACTTCCTGATGCCAGGAGATTTCTTCGGTTTCTCCGCGCGGGATAGACGGGCGTTCGACGTCGACGCCGTGATAGAAGGGACCGTCGTAGCGACCTATCCGCGCCGCCAAATGGAGGAGCTTGCCGACCGCGATCCCGAAGTAAACCGGCAAATTCGCCGGCTGGCGTTCGAATCAATTTCCCGCCTTCAGCTGCGGGTCCTCATCCTGGCAAGTCCGACCGCCCTCAATAAGGTTTGCGCCTTCCTGATGGAGATGGCGGACCGGTCCGGCAAGGATCCGTCGGAGGTCATCGTCTTACCGATGTCGCGCTATGATATTGCCGACTACCTTGCCCTTTCGGTCGAGACCGTCAGCCGAGCCCTGACGCAACTAAAGCATCGCGGGGCTATCAATTTTCCCGACAAGCACCGGGTGACGGTCACTAGCCGGAGGGCGCTGGAGGGGGGAGCGAGCGATAATCCGTACTGACAATCGGGCTACGGCCTATCCCGCCGCTGCCGCGCGGGAGCCAGGGGCACTCGAACACGCCAAGGTACAGGGAGGTCGCGGAGGCTTCAGCAACGAGATAGATAAGGCCGTAGATGCGTGGCTGCTTGCGGCTTCGATCAGTCCGATATCGATTTGATGGCGACTGCGGACGCCGTGAAGGAAGAAATTGGCGGCATCTATCTTTCGACGACGGAGATTGTCGATGATCCAGGTGTTCCCCGCCGAGCCTACGTTGCGCGCGTAGGCGTACGGACCGCGCTGGGATTGATGGCCAGGATATTGACCTATATCGGGGTGACGCCCGCGGCACCGGGTGTCATTGCCGCGGGCGGAGCTGCTGCGGCGTCATTGGCGGCAGCCGCGGCGGGTGCCACTGCAGGCGGCGGTGCGGGTGCCCTGATCGCAAGCTGATTGGATCGAGGCGAGCCAAGGACCTGGAACGCAGATGACGTGGGCCGGCTCGTTCTTTGATGTGCGTCCGATCGCCGGGGCATGAAGCGACTGCCCAGAAGATTCGCCATGATCATGAGCCCGACGCAGTCCACGTTCATGAGATCGAGACGCGGCTGGAGAACGTTCCGCTGAACTCGCTGCGCCCTAATCCCTAGCTGGGAGACGAGCGCATGAGCGAGGCATAGGCCAGGGCTATTCTTATCAAGCCTTCCGCCTCGACCGCTTCATCGTGCGGATGCTGGTGGCGATTTGCTTCTTTGGCTGAGTCCCGTCGGCCCGTTCCATCAGGCCAGCCGCCTCTTCTTCACGGGCCGTGTTCCGGGTGCCGTTTTGCGCACGGGGGCCGGGATGCCGGTCCCGTTTCGGGGCGCCGGGGTGCAACGAGACCCAACTCGGCGGGTCGCTGGCGGGAAAGGACTCGATGCTGGCTTCGTCTACCGCGTCCAGGCCCGCCTTGGTTTGTCTACGGCTCATCGTAGCGTCTCCTATCTTGCCGGTGCGTGGGCGCGGACCCAGGACACGATGCCATTCTGGTCCCTGGCACCGGCGGTTTGTGCGGCAAGTTGACCGTCAGAAAACAGCATGAGGGTCGGGATGCTGCGAATCCCATAGCGCCCTGTCAGTGCCGGTTCGTCGTCGGCGTTTACCTTGAGGAACCGAAAACCGGGTTCCAGTTCCTGCGCGGCGCGTTCGAATGCCGGCGCCATGGCGCGGCACGGTCCGCACCAGGGCGCCCAGAAATCGACCACCAGCGGAATGTCGTTGCGCGCCAAATGACGATCGAAGTTCTTGGCATCCACGGGGATCGGGGCGCCGGTGAAAAGTGGCCTATGGCAGGAACCGCATCTGGCCTGATCCGCCGGACGGCCCGGTGGGACCCGGTTGACGGTGCCGCAGGAGGGACAGACGACGTGATGAAGCAACTGGCTCATGGTCTCGCTCCTGTCCCCGTTATTCCATGTCCCGCCCCATGGAAGCGTCGCGAATGTCCGCGGCGATCCGGCGCCGGGTCGTTTCGGGTTGCGCACGGACGACCGACAGAAATTCGCGGAACGTCCGCCTGACGCCGTGGATCTGATCGAGCAGGTCAAGGATGACGGATACGCCCTCGTCATTCACGCCGAGATCATCCTTGAGGTCGCTGATAAGCCGCGCCCGTGCGAGGTCAATGTCGGAAAAGCCCGGGTCGGCATCGGCCTGACCTGGCAGCAGCCATCCGGCATCGATCCAGGTCGCCAGCGTGGCCTCGTCCAGATGCGTAAGGTGGCAGAATTCGCGGCTATTCATGGTCATCGTTCCATCGTCTGTCGCGGATTGTAGGTGCCGCCCGGCCAGCTGGAGACGAAAGCCTCGAGATCGGGGTCCGGCTTGGATGGCAGCATCACTTTCAGTGTTGCGTATTCATTGCCGTGGCCGCCGCCCCGCCGCGGCACGCCCTTGCCTTTCAGGCGGAGCCTCATGCCGGTATTCGCACCCTTCGGCAGTGTCATCGTCACCTGACCCGTCGGCGTCGGCACTTGCACCTTGGCACCGAGAACCGCCTCCGACAGCGACACCGGGAGATCGAGATGGATATCATCACCCTCCCACCTGAAATAAGGGTGTGGCAATACACTGATTTCGACGAGTGCATCGCCGGAGGGCGTACCACGGTGACCGGGGCGACCTTTGCCACGCAGCCGCAGGACCTGTCCCTCCCGTGTACCGGGCGGGATTGTGATGTCCAACACCGCGCCGTCTGGCAGCGTCAGACGCTTGGACGCGCCATTGACGGCGTCAAGAAATTCAATCGCGAGACTGTAGCGAATATCCGTGCCTCGACCACGGCCGTCACCTCCGCTCCGTCTATTGCTGCGGCGGAACAGCTCGGACAGGATGTCTTCCATGCCCTCGGCGCCGGTGGAGTCTGTGAAGTCGGCGAAACCGGCATCGCTGGCGTATCGGTGTGACCCATCGTCGGCGTCTGCGAAATCGCGGTAGTAACGATGTTGAGGTCGTTCCGCACCTGAGGCATCAATCTCGCCACGGTCGAAGCGCGCCCGCTTGTCCGTATCGCCCAAGAGATCATAGGCCGCCGTGACCTCCTTGAATTTCTGCTCGGCCTCCCGGTTGCCGGGATTGAGGTCGGGATGCAGTTTCTTCGCCAGGCGACGATAGCTCTTCCGGATGTCATCCTGGGATGCGTCGCGTTTGACGCCCAATGTCGTATAGGGGTCGTTACTGCTCACCGCCTGCTCCGTCGTCGCCGAGTGACGCCGGCCTTGGACGAGCCGTGCGTACTCCGTCGTATTCATCGGCGCACGAGCCGCAAGCTTCGCTGCGCGCATATTTCATCGGGAAAAAAGATAGCCCCATTCAGGCCTCGGCGAATTGACGATTGTCAATGTCACGCGGGCGCGTTTTCGGCATTCTCACCGGGATAGCATCCGTCTGGCTCCTGGAGCGAGCTGGAGGAAACCGAACTAACCGCGTTGCGTGCTCCCGGCGTGTCGAGGGTCGATAACAGTCTCACGGTTGGTCCGTAGCGCTGCCAATAATTCGACCACAAAAGGAAATTACCATCCGGAAAGGAGCATATCATGAGCGCGAGTCCAGTATCGGAATCCGCGAAATCCGAATCTATGAACGCTATGCTTGCCGAAAACTGGTGGGTGCTAGCATTCCGCGGCGTCTTTGCGATCGTTTTCGGATTAATTGCCTTTTTCTGGCCTGGCGCCACGATGCTGTCTCTGGTCCTCCTCTTTGCTGTTTATGCTTGTGCCGATGGTGTTGCCGGCATCATCTCGGCTATCCGGGGCGCCAGACGGGGCGAGCAGTGGGGTTGGCTATTATTGAATGGGATTCTCGGCGTTCTCGCTGGCACCATCGCGATCCTATTGCCATCTATCACCGTTCTCGTTTTTGTTATGCTGGTCGCCGCCTGGGCCTTGATTTCTGGAACGTTGATGTTGATCTCTGCCTGGCGCCTGAAAACCAGTCACGGTCGCTGGTGGCTGGTATTTGGCGGCGTTTGTTCGATCATCTATGGTGTCTTGCTGTTTGCTGCGCCATTGATTGGCGCCTTGGTCCTCACTTGGTGGGTTGGTGCTCACGCGCTGGTCCTCGGCGTTGCCCTCCTTATTCTTGCCTTCAAGCTCCACCGTCACCGCAATGAGCATGTCTATGGTGTGGCAGCTCACTAATCTACAAGTTGCCACCGGCCGACAAACGGCCTGGTTTCGCGATTCTAATCGTACGGAAACAAGCGAGAGGAGAGTGACATGGCGGAGATTCTGGCGCCGGGGACAATCGCACCCAATTTCAAGCTGAATGTAACGCCCGATCAAACCCTGTCTCTTCCTGAATTTGCCGGCCGCCCAGTCATTCTCGCTTTCTATCCCGCTGACTGGAGTCCCGTCTGCGGTGATCAGGTGACACTCTACAACCAGATTCTGCCGGAATTTCGCAAATTTGGTGCCGAATTGCTCGGCATCTCCGTAGATGGCGCCTGGTGCCACCAAGCCTTTGCGCGCGATCGAAAACTACATTTCGCCTTGCTAGCAGATTTCGAGCCCAAGGGCGCTGTTGCCAAAACCTATGGCGCTTACCGCGCCGATGCCGGCGTCGCCGAGCGCGCTCTATTTGTCATTGACAAGAAGGGTACCATTTTCTGGAGCTATCTCTCGCCGATGGCAGTCAATCCCGGAGCTGACGGCATTCTCAACGCGTTGGAACAGTTGGACAAGGCGGAGAAAGATCATGGCAATTCTTAGAGCACCCGTGACGACGCTTGATCATATCATCGGTGACGAGATGGCAGCGGTGACGCTGGTCGAATATGGTGACTATGAATGCCCGCATTGCGGGGCCGCTCATCCGATTGTCAAAAGTTTACAGCAGCATTTTGCCGATGACCTCCGTTTCGCATTTCGTCACTTTCCGTTGACCGAGATCCATCCAAGTGCCGGTCCGGCCGCGGAAACCGCCGAATTTGCAGGCGCCTATGAGCTATTCTGGGTGGCGCATGACAGCATCTACGCAAATCAGGATCGGCTGGGACTGCCGCTTCTATTTGCTTTGGCTGCCGATTTGGAGCTGCCGCAGCAGAGTTTACGTATTGCGCTTGAAACAGGTGTCTATGCCCCAAAGGTAAAACAGGACTTCCTGGGTGGCGTTCGCAGCGGCGTGAACGGGACACCATCCTTCTTTATCAACGGCCGACGGCATGACGGCCCATACGACTTCGCGTCGCTTGCATCGGCAATTGATACAGCGCGTTCGAGCGCACGCGCATTGCCGTAACCCACCTTTAGGCTGATGGTTCATTCGAGGTGCGGCTTGGGCATTCGTCCAAAATGTCGGCGCCGCCAAGTAGACTGACCAGATCAACACTATCGCGCTGGTGACAATCTTGCCACAGGCTCGCATCGGTGGTTCTTGCTTGGGTTCTATCCATGAGACGCGTCGAAATCGCCGCACGCTAAATATGCCTCCGTTAGTTTAATGAGCGTCGGCCTTTGCTGCGTCATGGGCTGCAGCCAAAGCCAGTCTGACCGCATCAAGCACTTCGTTCGCCAAGCTCATGTTGGTCGTTGCGATGGCGCGGGGGACACCGCGACGTCGCCGATCTCGGCGGCGACGGCGGCAGCCGGGTGGGGGTCTGGGGCGGGCCTATTCGCGGGTCTTGAATCGCCAGGACTCGTTGCCGGTCTTGATGAAAAGCCCGAGAGCCTTCTCGTCGAAATGTCGTGGTTCGTTACCCTTGGGTCGCCGCATGGCCTCGTTCCGCAAGCGCCGACGACGGCGCGTCCGCATGCGTCACGGTACGATTTCCGTGACGATTCGGTAAATCGGCTTGTCGAGATGTCCCTCTGTCGCATGAGGGCTTACTGCTCAACGCCGGCGCCGTCGACGGTCTGCGACGCAAGCTTCGGAAAGGCTTTGCTTTTCTCGCACGCTGACCTCTCGCCTGCCGCCGCCGAGGCCTCCCGGAGGCACATGAAAGCGCTTTTTCAGCCATTATCGGATTGCACTATTTCCAGTGAATCCATTTCATTATTTCGTCCCATGCGCAGTATTTCTGGCGGCCAACACAGTGTCCCCGATTTGGTTGACAGGTTACGGCCAATAGTTGATGATTTTACTCAGGATTGACTTTTCCATCGACAATCGCCATTTAACTGGCGATAGAACCATATTCCCGCAGCTCCGTTTTCGGTACCAAGGACTAGGCCATGAGCAATCCGGTTTTCGACCGCATCCGCGATGACATTTCCAGCAACGACGTCGTGCTTTACATGAAGGGCACGCCGATCTTCCCGCAATGCGGCTTCTCCGCCGCCGTGGTCCAGGTGCTGACCCATGTCGGGGTCAAGTTCAAGGGCATCGATATCCTGACCGATCCCAGCCTGCGCCAGGGGATCAAGGAATTCGCCAACTGGCCGACCATTCCCCAGCTCTATGTGAAGGGCGAATTCGTCGGCGGCTGCGACATCGTGCGCGAGATGTTCCAGACCGGTGAATTGCAGGAACTGCTGCAGTCGAAGGGCGTCGCCGTTAACCAGGCAGCCTGATCGACTGACCGATCCAACCGCATGCTGAAAAGCCCGGGCCTGCCCGGGCTTTTTGTTTGGTCGCGCTTCAGCAATCGAAACAGCCGAACAAGGGAAACGGCTTGTTAATTTAGCCCAGCTAAGTTGGCCTGAACGAGATGCGATACGAGCAATGCGTGTCAGTGGCGTTAGGTTGCTCGGCCTAGATGAATATTCCTAGGTCGGTCATTGCGGCGCATCCGGAGATTTTCCAGGATAAGGGAAAGCGGCCGTGCTCAAGAATCTGAAAATCCAACATCGCCTCGCCGGGCTCATCGTGGTGATGACCCTGGGCATCGTCGCCATCATGACTGTCAGCCTGGCAGAACTCAGCGACACGCTTTATGCCGACCGCCAGATGACCGTCCGCCAGCAGGTGGAAACCGCCATCAGCATTGCCAAGGCGATGCAGGATCAGGTCGCCAAGGGCAAGCTCAGCGACGCTGATGCCCAGGCCCGGGTCAAGGATGCCTGGCGGGCGGTACGTTACGGCCACAATGACTATCTCTTCGCCTATGCGATCGACGGCACCTCCATTGTCAATGCCAAGCCGGAAAACGAGGGCAAGAACTTCATCGACCTGACGGATCCGAACGGGGTCAAGCTGGTGGCGGAACTGATCAAGGCGGCGCAGGCCGGCGGTGGCTATGTCCAATATAGCTTTCCGCGCGCCGGCTCGACCGACCCGCTGCCGAAAGTCTCCTATTCGATGCTGGTCCCGGGCTGGAACTGGGAAGTCGGCACCGGTGTCTATATCGACGATGTCTCCGCCGCCTTCACTGCCATCGCCTGGCGCTTGGGCGGGCTCTGTCTCCTGGTCCTGGTGATCGGACTTGTCCTGGCTTTCATGATCGCCCGCGGCATCACCCGGCCGATCCGCGCGATCACCGATCGTATGGCGCGCCTTTCCGCTGGTGACCTGCAAATCGATATCGCCTATGCCGATCGCGGCGACGAGGTCGGCGATCTTGCGCGTTCGCTCGGTGTCTTCAAGGACAATGCCCAGCGGATCGAGGCCATGCGGCAGGAACAGGCGCTGGCCGATGAGCGCGCCCGCCAGGAACGCCAGGGGGCGTTGCTGGGGCTCGCCTCGCAACTCGAAGGATCGGTGGCCGGCCTCATCACCCAGATGAAGCAGTCAGCCGATCAGATGCAGCATATTGCCGGCGACATGAACAAGCTGACCGACCGCGCCTCGCAACAGTCGAGCCGTATCGCTGACAGTGCCAAGATCGCCAGCACCAATGTCCAGACCGTGGCGGTGGCAACCGAGGAACTGACCGCCTCGATCGGTGAGATCAATCAGCAGGTGACGCGCTGCGCCACCGTCACCCGCGATGCCGTCAGCGCCACGGAAACGGCGACCAGCGAGTTCACGGCCCTGACCGATGCCGCACGTAAGATCGGCGATGTGGTCGGCCTCATCAATGACATCGCCAGCCAGACCAACCTTTTGGCGCTCAATGCGACCATTGAGGCCGCGCGGGCCGGTGAAGCCGGCAAGGGCTTTGCCGTCGTCGCCTCCGAGGTGAAGCAACTGGCGACCCAGACCAGCAAGGCGACGGACGACATTGCCGAGCTGATCAACAGCATCCAGAGCATGACCCAGCGGTCGGGGGCGTCGATCAATCTCATTGCCGGCATCATCAAGGACGTCAACGAGATCGCCACGGCAATCGCTTCAGCGATCGAGGAGCAGGGAGCTGCAACGTCGGAGATCGCCCGCAATATCGAGCAGGCCTCCAGCAGCACCGGCAGCGTCTCGGTGACGATCACAGAGCTCAGCGAGGCGACCCAGCATGTCGGCCAATCTGCCGGCCAGGTTCTCGCGGCTTCCGGCGACGTGGTCAAGGACGCCAATGTCCTGCAGGTCGAGGTGAGTGATTTCCTGAAGCAGGTGCGGGCGTCGTAAGCGTTGCGGGCACGGCAACCGCTCGATTCGGCGATAGCTAGCCTGCCGGCCGCGTCGCGGCTGTGCCGGCAGAGCAAATATGCCCGCAACAGTCGCAATTTGTTATCGATTTAGGAAAATACAACGTACTTTAGCAAATTGTTAAGGCGCTACACGCTTAGCTGCTGCACCGAACCTAGGTGAGATCTCTCACGCAGGGGGCAGGCGTCGGGACAATCCGTCTATAGTCCGTCTATAGTCGAAACCTGTGGCAATCCGGGCGGTTCACCGCCGCGCCGCAATTGGCCGCCTCTCCGTGCGGGTCTCATCATGACCCTGTCTGCAAGGAGAGAGGCGTGGCTACTATCACTGTTGGAACTGCTACCGGATCGAATTTCAACACCCTCGCCTTTCCGAATACGGGCACGTCCGGTGCAAATGTCACGACGCATACGGCCACGAGCTGGATCGTCAATAACGCATCGGCCAGTAAGCTCGACAGTTATACGGGGACCGGCCTCGTCTATGACGGCAATCTGGTTCCGACCGGCGGCATCATCACCGGCTTCACCTCCACCGTTGCCGGCCAGAACCGCATCACCGTGACGGGCCTCAGTATCGATGCCAGCGATATCGATGGCGATGGGTCCAACATCTCATATGCGGATCTCTACGCCAACAATACCGGGACCTTCAGTACCTTCCTCGATATCGTCCTCGCCGGCGATGATACGATAACCGGCGGCAAGGGTGCAGATACCCTGCTGGGCGGCGCCGGCAATGACACGATCAACGGCGGGCTCGGCGCCGATACCATGATCGGCGGCACCGGCAACGATATCTATATCGTCGACAATGTTGCCGATGTGGTGACGGAACTGGCTAGCGAAGGGACGGATGAAGTTCAGTCCAGCGTCACCTATACGCTCAGTGCCAATATCGAAAATCTGACGCTGACGGGTACAGCCGCCATCAATGGCACCGGCAACAGCGATGCCAATATCATCAAGGGCAATAGCGCCGCGAATATCCTGAATGGCGGTGCTGGGGCTGATACGCTGATCGGCGGTGCCGGTAACGATACCTATATCGTCGATGATGCCGGCGATACGGTGACGGAAGCGGTCGGCGGCGGCACCGATACGGTCCAGTCAGAGACAATCAGCATCGATCTCACCGCGGCCGGCTTCAGCGGGCAGGAAATCGAGAATGTTACGCTGACGGGTTCCAGCAATCTGAATGCAACGGGCAATACCCTGGCGAATGTGCTGACCGGTAATAGCGGCAACAACACGCTGGATGGTGGCGCCGGCGCCGATACGATGGTCGGCGGCGCGGGTAACGACACCTATATCGTCGACAATGTGAATGACAAGATCACGGAACTGCTCAATGGCGGCACGGATCTCGTCAAGGCAAGTGTCAGCTATAGTCTTGCCGCCAATGTCGAGAACCTGACGCTGACCGGTACCAGCAATATCAACGGTACAGGCAACACGCTTGCCAACACGATCACGGGCAATGCCGGCAACAACATCATTGATGGCGGCGCCGGTGCCGATACGCTGATCGGTGGAGATGGCAACGACACTTATATCATCGACAATGCCGGTGATACGGTCGTCGAAGCCGTTGGCAAAGGCACCGATACGATCCAGTCTTCCGTGACCATCGACCTCACAGCCACCGGGTTCAGTGGCCAGGAGATCGAAAATGTCATGCTTACCGGAACTGCGGCGCTGAATGCCACGGGGAACGGCCTCGACAATACCCTCACCGGAAGTGCCGGCAATAACGTGCTGAGCGGTGGCGCCGGCGACGACACGTTGATCGGTGGTGCCGGCAATGACACGCTCGATGGCGGCAGCGGCATCGACACCATGACCGGCGGCATCGGTAATGACACATACGTGGTGGATGACGCCGCCGACGTGATCGTCGAGGCGGAGAATGGTGGCACCGATACCATCCAGAGCTCGATCACGCTCAATCTCGTGGCGATCGACAATGTCGAGAACCTGACCCTCACTGGCAGCAGCAATATCGACGGTACCGGCAACGACCTCAACAACGTTATCACCGGCAATAGCGGCGACAATATTCTCGATGGCGGTGCCGGCAATGACACCCTGATTGGCGGTGCCGGCAATGACACGCTCTGGAGCAGCGATGGTACCGACATTTTGCAGGGTGGCACCGGCGATGACACCTATATCATCAATGGCGGTACCGCGACCATCAAGGAGAATGCTGGAGAAGGTACGGATACGGTCCAGGCTTCGATCAGCTTCAGCCTGGCGGCGATCGCCAATATCGAAAACCTGACACTGACTGGTACCGATAATGTCAATGGCACGGGCAATACGCTTGCCAATGTGATCACCGGCAACGACGGCAATAACGTCCTCGACGGCGGCACGGGGGCGGACAGCCTCGCGGGTGGTCTTGGCGACGACACCTATATCATCGACAATGCTGGAGACACGATCACAGAAGCCGTCGGCGGTGGAACCGACACGGTCAAATCCTCGGTGTCGATCGATCTCACCGCCGGTGGGTTCGCTGGGCAGGAAATCGAAAATGTCACATTGCTCGGCACGGCGGCGATTAATGTCACCGGCAACGCGCTCGACAATACGATCATTGGCAATGCCGCAGCCAATACCTTGAATGGCGGTGACGGTGATGACACGCTCGACGGTGGCAAGGGGAACGATACACTCGTCGGCGGCAAGGGTGATGATACCTACATCGTCGATTCAACCAGCGATGCGGTGATCGAAAGCAGTAGCGAAGGGACTGATACTGTCCTCTCCAGCGCCACTTTCACGCTCGGTGTAAATGTCGAAAACCTGACGCTGACCGGGGCCGCTGCGATCAATGGCACCGGCAATGCCTCAGCCAATACGCTCATCGGCAATGCAGCGAATAACGTGTTGAACGGACAGGCCGGCGCCGATGCGATGAGCGGTGGCAAGGGCAACGACACCTATTATATCGATGATGACGGCGATACCGTCACGGAGCTTTCCGGTGAGGGAACCGACACGATCATCTCGTCGGTGAGCGTCAATTTGTCGGGCGGCAGTTTCATCGGCCAGGAGATCGAGAAAGTGACATTGGCGTCGGGGGCGGGCGCAATCGATGCGACCGGCAACAGCCTTGCCAATACCCTGACCGGCAACGAAGGCAACAATACACTCGACGGCAAGGGTGGCGCCGACACCATGATCGGCGGCAATGGCAGCGATACCTACATCGTCGATAATACAGGTGATGTTGTCACGGAAGGTGTCGGTCTTGCCGGCGACATCGATACGGTGCAGGCCAGCGTTTCCTTTACCTTGGGCGCCAATCTTGAAAACCTGACGCTGACAGGCAGTGCCAATATAAACGGCACGGGCAATGCCGGCGCCAATATCATCATCGGCAATAGCGGCAATAACACCTTGAACGGCGGTGCCGGCGCGGATGATCTGCGCGGGGGCGCTGGCGACGATACCTATGTCGTGGACAATGTCGGCGACAAAGTGACCGAGGCGGCGAGCGGCGGAACCGATACAGTCATCTCTTCGGTGGCGATCGATCTGCAGGCCGGCAATTGGGTCGGCCAGGAAATCGAGAATGTTACGCTGTCCGGAACGGCGGCCTTGTCGGTCAATGGAAACACGCTCGATAACGTCATTACCGGCAATACCGGTGCCAATACGTTATATGGCGATGACGGCAATGACACGCTGGACGGCGGCGCCGGGGCGGATCTCCTGGTCGGTGGCGATGGCAACGACACATATATCGTTGACAATGTCGGCGATCAGGCGATCGAGAGCAGCAGCTCGGGCGGCACCGATCTCGTCAAATCCAGCGTCAGCTTTACCCTGGGCGCCAATGTCGAGAATCTGACATTGACTGGCACGGCCAGCATCAACGGCACCGGCAATGGTCTCGATAACATCATCACTGGCAATAGCGGCAACAACGTGCTCAATGGCGGCAGCGGCGCCGACACGATGACCGGCGGCCTCGGCAATGACACCTACTATGTCGATAACGTTGGCGATACGGTGACGGAGAATGTCGGCGAAGGCAAGGATACTGTCATTTCCACGATCTCCCTCGACCTGACCGCCGGCAGTTTCGCTGCCCAGGAAATCGAGAACGTAACATTGGCGGCGGGAGCCGGGGCGATCGATGCGACCGGCAACGCGCTCGCAAATGTCCTTACCGGCAATGAAGGCAACAACACGCTCGATGGCAAAGGCGGCGCCGATACCATGATCGGCGGCAATGGCAGCGATACCTATATCGTCGACAATGGCGGTGATGTCGTCACGGAAGGCGTCGGCCTTGCCGGCGACGTCGACACGGTGAAGGCGAGTGTTTCTTTCACGCTCGGCACCTATCTCGAAAACCTCACGCGCGTGAGGTTTTCGAGATAG